>SXGT01097123.1_pt1 | contig 48546 bp, 36 predicted proteins | sample 3176221 | NCBI WGS metagenome assembly SXGT01 (sample SAMN11356862, study PRJNA531348) | freshwater metagenome | isolation source: freshwater sample F1-120 | place: China: Fuxian Lake, Yuxi | collected 2017-12-25 | reverse complement strand
GGCAGCAGCGAACGCACGCTGGCTTCGCTCGCGAACACGACGTCGTCGGTGCCGTCGCGCCACGCGCGGAAGCACGCCGTGAAGTCGGGCTCGCCCTTCTTCGCCGGATCGCGCCAGCGAACCTTCGGGCCGCAGAACTCGCCGTAGTTGCGGAGAGTCAGGCCGCGCGCGAGCGCGTGATCCCACAGAAACCCGGCCGGCGAGTACGACAGCGCGTCCTTCTCGTCTTCGCCCATGCCGTCGGGATAGCTGCGCGGCCAGCCAGCGAAGCTCTTTTCGAGGTAGTCGGTCGCGAACGCGGCCGTGCTCCACTGGTGGCCGTCGGCCGACAGGATGCCGGAGCAGTACGTATTGTCGAGCAGCACGAACTGACGGGCGAGCGCGTGTTGGTTTGGCGTGATCGCCTCGGGGAAGATGCACAGCTCGGGATCGCCGTTGCCCGCCTTCATGTCGCCGAGCACCTGGTCGTAGGTGCGGTTCTCCTTGATCACGTAGACGACGTGCTCGATGCGACTCGGCTCGCCGATGCGTTCCGGGATCGCGCGCGGCGGTTGGCCTTTGCGCGGCGGCAGCAGGGCGTACTCGATTGCATCGCGGCGCAGGTTCGCATCGACCTGCAGCGACAGACGGGCGAGCGTGTCGGCGTCGGGCACCGGCACCAGCGACACCGAACCGTGGTACTGGTGGCTGTTCCACTCGGGCACGCCGCTGCTCTTGCGCGGGCGGCCAAAGCCGAGGCCCTTCACGTTGACGGCCGCGACGTGGTTGCGCTGGGCGTCGAATACAAGGGCGGCCGGATACCAGCCGACCGGGACGAAGCCGAGCAGCTTGCTGTCGCCGCGATCCTCCGGCTCGAAGTGGAAGACCGCGAGGGCGTTCATCGTGCCGTTGCCGACGAACAGCCGTTCGCCGCTCGCGTCGAAGCAGACGGCGTTCGGCGAAGCCTGCAGCAGGTCGCTCGGCTTCTTGCGCGCCCACAACGTTTCGCGCACGGCACCTTCGGCATCGAGCACCGTGAGGGTGTCGCTGGCGGCGTTGGCGCAGACGATCCACTTGCCGTCGGGCGACACGGCAAGGTCGCTCGCGTGCAGGCCGACGAGCGTCTCGCGCACGCTGCCCGCAGCGAGGTCGATGACACTGACCGAACCTTCGTTGGCGATGTCGCGCACCGGATCGACGCGCACTTCGGTGCCGCGCCCCGCGGGCCCGGTCAGATCGCCGGCACCCGGCCGCCGGCCGCCCTGGTTGCTCACGAAGGCGCGTCCGCCAGCAAGCACGACGTCGAACGGGGCCACGCCGACCGGGAACGTGCGCAGCACGGTGCCCTTGTGCGCATCGATCTCCAGCAGGTTGTTCGACAGGTTGCCGCACACGAAGAGGCGTTGGCCGTCGGCGCTGAGCGAGAGGCCGCTCGGGATCTCGGCCTCGCGGCGCGGCGCGTTCGCGGGCGGCAGCGGCAACGAATGCGATGGGGCCACGGTGCCGTCCGCGTCGATGCGGAACACCTTGATCGAGCCCTTCACGTTGGACATCCACAGCGTGCGGCCGTCCGGGGCGACGGCGAGGCCGGTGTAGCTGACCTGGCCGTCCTTGTCGGGGCGCTGCTCCTTGGCGTTGGGAGCAGTGACCGGCTCGGTTTGCTTGTCGTTCGGCAACGGCACGCGCTGGTCGACCTTGCCGGTCGCAGCGTCGAGCACGAGCAGTTCGCTCGTCTTGCCGGCGGTGTAGAGGTGGCGTCCGTCGGCGGACAGCGCGATCACTTGTGGGCGCAGGCCGGGCAGATCGGCGAAGGTGCCATGCGGCGTCAGCGTCTGGTTGACCGGCGTGACCTGCGCCCCGCTCGCGGCGTGGCGGCCGACGAGTTCGATCGATCCCGGCGGCCGTTGCGGATCGGGCGCCGAGCAGGCGGCGAGCAGCAGGAACGGAACGAACGGCAGCAGCGGGCGCATGCACGCATGGTGCGTGACGGTCGCCGCGGATCCAGGCTCCGCCGCGCGATTCTCGCCACTTTCAACGCGAACGGAACTTGCGGGCCCAGCTGCGGATCTTGCCGAGCACGCCGGGGTCAAGCGCGCCACACGCCGCCCGCAACACGCCGTGCGAATCGACGAACATCAGCCACGGCTCGTTGCCGACGAACGGGGCGCCGACCACGTGATCGACGACCGGAAGCGGTTCCTTGCGGACATCTTCGACGGTCGCCTTGGCGGCGGTGCGTGCGTTCTCGGGCATCGCCTTCGGCACGGCGAGCACCCACGTCTGCGGATGTTCGGCCGGGTTGTTGAGCAGGGACGCGAGGATCGGCAGCACGCGCGGCAGCAGGTAATCGGTTGCTGCTTCGTCGGACTTCGGCAGCCACAGCACCAACGTGCCGTTCTTGTGCAGCGGCACGCCGCGGACCGGCAGCATCAGCAGTTCATCGAGCTCGACGGTGGGTTGGCGCGCGAGATCAAGCCCGCCGACGACATCGGCGAGCGCGCCGTCGAAACGCTGCACGGTCGGCAGTTCGACGCGAACGGCGCCCATGCCCATCGCGAATCCGACGTGGCCTTCGATCGGAGCGGCGTCGTGTACCGCGTAACGCAGCATCGGCTTGCCGTCGATCTCGACCGCCACGCGTGGGCCGCGCACGTGCAGCGCGAAGGTGAACCCCGGCTGGCCATCGGCCATCTTCAACGAATCCGAATCGGCGTCGTTCGGCATCTTGCCGTCGCGTTCCCACAGGCCGCTCAGGCCGAAGTTGATGCTGCCGCCGCTGCGGTTCTTCTCGCTGCGACCGGTCGCGTAGTCGAAGTCGCCCGACGAGAAGGACAGGCGCAGGTTGCGGTCGCGGCGGGCGTGCCCGAACACGATGGCGCCCGACACGTACGACGTCGTGAAGTGCACCCGGCCGCGCACCACGTAGTGTCCAGGCGAAAGCCACGCCACCGAATGCACGAAGGCGTCGCGCTGGTGCGCTTGCCGATCGAGCGAACCGGTCGCTTCGCGCGGTTTCTCGCGGCCGACGTGCAGGTCGCCGAGCGCAGTCGGATACCAGAGTCCCGCGTGACGCCGGTCTTCGAAGTCGGTCAGGCCACCCTCGGTGAATCCGTGCGTGCCCAGGTGGCGCGGCACCGGCGGCGGCGCACCCATCGCCACGTCGTCGGCGCGCGCGAGGCCGAACATGCCGGCGAGCCGGGCGTGGTCGTCGGCGAGCGCAGCCGCCGACGTGGGCGAATCCGTTGCCAGGGCGCGAGCGCGGACCAGCATCGCATCGAGCAGCGCCTTCGTCTTCGGCAAGCTGGCCAGCAAGGCGGTGCTGTCGCCGTCGCCGATCGCCGGGAAGTGGCGGCGCGCCAACGCGGTGAACGCGGCGGCGGCGTCGGTGGCCTTGCTCGCGCGCAGCGCCGCGAGCAACGCAACGCACACCTCGGGTTGGAAGCCATCGACGGTGAGCGACCAGGTGCCGGCCGCGATCGTTGCATCGACTTCGCCGACTTCGTGCAGCAGCAGCGTCGCTGCGGCGGCGTGGTCCTGACCCCAGAACGGCTCGGCGCGATTGCGTTCCCACGACCAGGTCGGCTCGTCCATGACCTGCCTCGCTTCATCGCCGCCCGGATTGCCGGTGTAGCCCTTCAGCCACTCCGGCGTCTTCTTCCGGTCGTCGTGCATGTCGTAGCAACCCTTCACGAACGCGTGCCATTCGGCGTGCAGCTCGTCGAACGTCGCCGGGCGCCCGTCCTTGCCATCGGCGAACGAGGACGTGAAGAACGCGAGCGGATCCTTCATCCCGGCGCGCGCATTGCGTTCGAACTTCGCGAACGGTTCCTTGTACTTCGGGGCGTTGGGCGGGAACGAACGCAGGAACGAGTAGAGCGAGTAGCCGGCGAAGTAGTTGTCGCGGTACTCGGCGATCTTGCCGGTGATCAGCTCGATGAACTTCTCCTTGCCACCGTAGCCCTTGTAGTAGGTGTGCGCGACGGTGCCGGACTCGAGATAGGTCTCGACGAAGTCGGTCGCGGCCATCTTGCCGTAGTGGGCGCCGGTCCAGCTGGCGTGGCCTTCGCCGTACCACGAGCCCACGAACGGATGCAGCACGCCGTCGAAGCGATGGGTGAGTTCGTGCGTGAGACCACGACCAAGCCCCGGAATGGTGCCCCACCAGAAGCGCAGCACCGTGCGGTCGCCACCTTGGAAGCCGCCGGCCCACCAGTACGGCGAGCCTTCGGTTTCGAGGTCGTCGCTGCCGGGCACGATGCGAACGAGGCCGGGGCGATCGACGAACGGGTCCTTGCCAAAGTGCGCCACCAGGCGCGCGTGATGCAGTTCGACGGTCTTTGCAGTCTCCAGCAGCGTGGTGTGGCCGCACGTCGTCTCGATGCGGTAGCGACCGGTGCGACTCATCGCGACGCCAGGCAGGCTCCATTCGCGGTGGGCGGCGGTGAAGGCGATCGCCTGCTCGGTGGGCATCGCTTCGAGTTCTTCGATCGTCCACACCTTCCAACCCGCGTTCTGCGTGTAGTCGTCGAGCGCCTTCTGCGCCGCGTCGGCCCAGGCGGAGATGTCGGCGGGGGCGGGGCCCTTGAGGTCCGGCAGCCCGGCCTGGCGGCGCAGGCCGAGCAGCAACCGCGCCGCGCGCACGCGCCGTTGCTGCAGTCTGGCGAGATCCAGCGTGGCGGCTTCGGGTGCGTCGCCGGCGGGCACCTTGGTCTGCGCGAGCCGCAGCAGCGCATCGCACACGAGCGCGTGGTCGGCGACGAAAGCGTCCTGCACTTTGGCGACCGCGGGCGCCACGGCACCGAGTGCCTGCGGTGCACCGAGGCCAGCTTCGAGCAGCGCCTCCGCGGCCCAGCGCACCAGCAGCGCGCGCGGCGCGTTGCCCTTCGTGGCGGCCTTGTGCTTGTCGATGAAGCGGGCGAGTTCCTGGATCGCGGCGAGGCGGGCGAGCGCCAGATCGATGCTCGGCTTCAACGAAGTTTCGAAGCCGGGGATGGTGCCGGTGACCTTGCGTTGCGCGGGATCGAGCTTGAAGCGACCCTGGGCATCGGCGGCGGCGCGCACGAAGCGTTCGGCGTGCAACGGGGCGAGGTTCTTGTCGGTGCGGAACGCCAGCGCCAGATCGAACAGCAGGGCCGGTGCCGAGGGATGGAACTCCAGCGCCGCCAGCAAGTGCTTCTGCGCCCCGGCCACGTCGTTGGCCTTGGTCGCGTCCTTGGCCGCGCGCCAACGCACGAACGCCGCCCCCTCGTCGGGCACCGTGGTGTCCACCGAGAGATCGCGTGGCATGGGCGCGCCCGGTGGGCTTTGCGCAATGAGAACGGTTGCAGTGACGGCGCACGCGAAGAGCGCCGGGATGAGCCGGAGGTGTGGCAGCATGCGCGGGAGAGGGGTGCGCATGGTCGGCGGCACGCGCATCCATGGCAACCCCGGTCGTTGCCTTCTGGTCGTCAGGTGGCTCGACGGACTATGGTCCGCCGCATGAGCGACACGGGGATCTTCTTGACGACCACGCCGACGTTCGAGGGACGCGGCATCACTCGCTACTGCGGCATCGTCAACGGCGAGGCGATCCTCGGCGCCAACATCTTCAAGGACCTGCTCGCGGGACTGCGGGACATCGTCGGCGGTCGCTCGGCGACGTACGAACGCGAGCTGGCGAAGACGCGCGCGATTGCCCTGGACCAACTGTGCCAGCGGGCGCGGGAACTCGGCGCCAACGGCGTGGTCGGCGTCGACCTCGACTACCAGACCATCAACGGATCGATGTTGATGGTGTGCGCCAGCGGCACCGCAGTCGTCATCGTGTGAGCGACCGGAGTCCTAGCCGCGCAGGAACGCGCGGTGCCAGACTTCGAAGCCGAGCAGCGTCCACAGCCGGAGTTCTTCGTTGCGACGGCCGCGCATGTGGTCCTGCAGCATCGCTTCGATCGGCGCGCGGTTGAGGTAGCGACTGACGAACGCGTCCTTGCCGAGCAGCAGATCGTGCACGTAGTCCTTCAGCCCGCCGCGGAACCACTCGTCGAGCGGCACGCGGAAGCCGACCTTCTTGCGATCGACGATGTTGGCCGGCAGATGCCGTCGCGCGATCTCCTTGACGATCCACTTGCCGCTCTTGCCCTTCACCTTCATCGACGAGTCGATGCGGAAGGCGAGCTCCACCAGTTCGTGGTCGAGGAACGGCGGCCGGTTCTCGATGCTCGCTGCCATCGACATGCGGTCGCCGCGTTCGAGCAGGTTGTCGGCGAGCCACGTGTGGCAGTCGACGTAGAGCATGCGGCGCAGGTGGTCGCCCTGGCAGCGCTCGTATTGGCCGAGCGATTGGTTTGAGCCGTAGCCGGTGCGCAGTGCCTTGCGTTCGTACCACGTGAACGGGGCAAACCACGTCTGCAGACGTTCGGCCGTGTCGCGACCGGTCAACGCGCGCGCCGCCTGCCGGGCGCGGAACTTCGAGCCGGGCAGAAGTCGTTCCGCGAGGCGCATCATCGGCACCCGCAGGAACGCCGGGACTGCGGCGAACGCGGCGAGCTTGGGCTCGTACGCATACTTCGGATAGCCGGCGAAGATCTCGTCGCTGCCTTCGCCGCTGAGCAGCACCTTCACCGAGGCGCGCGCGAACTGCGCGATGCGGAAGATCGCGACGTCGGCTGGCTCGCTGATCGGGCCATCGCGGTGCCACGACAGGTTGCCCCACAGTTGCTGGAAGTCCTGCGAGGTGACGTTGATCTCGTGGTGCTTCGTTCCGACCGCGTCGCTGACCTGCTTCGCATACGGCAGCTCGTCGTAGCGCGGGTCGTTGAACCCGGCCGCGAACGTCTGCACTTCGCCACCCTGACGCAGCTTCTTCATCAGGGCGACGGTGAGGCTGCTGTCGAGGCCGCCGCTGAGATACGCACCGACCGGAACGTCGGCGACGAGGCGGCCGGCGACGGCGCGTTCGAGCGCGTCGTTCACCGCGGAGATCGCAGCATCGCCGCTGAGCGTCGGTCCCTGCAGTTCGGCCGGCAGGCGCCACCACGTTTCGTGCCGCAGCTTGCCGTCGGCGGCGACGTGCAGGGCCGTTCCCGCGGTCAGCTTCTTCACGCCGCGGAACAGCGTGCCTGGCGGTGGCACCGAACGGTAGGTCAGGTAGCTCTCGACCGCGTCGTCATCGAGCACGGGTGCGCCGAGGGCCGGCAGCAGCGCCTTGATCTCGCTCGCGAACACCAGGAAGCCCGGCCCCTCGGCGTAGTAGAGCGGCAGGATGCCGAGCCGATCGCGCGCCAGCAGCAACGTGCCCGCCCGTTCGTCGAAGTAGCCGAACGCGAACTGGCCGTTGAGGCGATCGAGACCGCGCAGCCCTTCGGTGCGCAGCGTCTCGAGCAGCACCTCGGTGTCGCCGTGCGTGCGCAGCGGCACGCCCGCCGATTGCAGCGCGGCGCGCCGTTCCTGGTAGTTGAAGATCTCACCGTTGAAGGTGATGTGGAACGGGCCGCTCGCCGACGACATCGGCTGCGGCGATCCGGCGAGGTCGATGATCGACAGCCGCGTGTGGCCGAACCCCACGTCGCGCCACACCCGGAAGCCGTCACCGTCGGGCCCGCGGTGGTGCAACTGCTTCGCCATCGCGCGCAGCAGCGCTTCGTCAACGGGTCGGCCGTCGAAGCGGCGGATGCCGACGATGCCACACATGGTTCAGTCGCCTCCGTACGAGGCGGCAGGAACGTGGACGACGGAGATTCGGGCGGGCATCGAAGCCCTCATATCGGTGCCATGCTGGGCGGGAAAGAAGCACTTCCCGGGACTCCTGCAGCCGCTGTTCACCGGCAGCGACGTCTATGGCGCCAAGGAAGTGCGGCGCTGCTGCATCCTGACCGAAGACGACCACGGTCCGGAAGCGACGCTGGACCTGCCGACGTTTTCGGCGACGGCCGAAATGGCGGCGCGGTCGCGCGCGATGGGCGGCTACCACATCCCGATCGACAACGACGTCGGGTTGCGCGTCGGCCGCGACATCGCGAAGTGGAGCTGGCCGAAGTACCAGGCCTACTTCGACGGCACAGCGAGCGTCCGGCCCTGAGCCGGACCGCGGCGCGCGGGCAGCGAATCGAGGAAGCCGAGCATCTCCTGCGTGCGGTCGTCCCACGTCGCATGTCCGAGCACCGTCGAACGGTCACCGGGCGCCTTCTTGCCGCGCACCACGTCGTCGATGCGCGCGAGGAACTCGTCGCCGGTCTTCGCCACGTGCACGAAGTCGCGGTAGTGCTCGACCTCGGGGAACCACGTCGTCACGACCTCCTGGCCGAGCGACAGGTATTCCTTCAACTTGATCGGGTTGCAGCAGCGGATCCAGTCGTTGTCGAGCCACGGCATGATCGACACGTCGAAGTCGGCGCCGAGGTCCGGGATCTCCGCGTACGGCCGGAAACCTAGCCAACGCACGTTCGCATGCCGCGTCAGCCGTTCCATCGGCAGCGTCGCATCGCCGATCAGCACCAGTGTGTAGTCCGGCCGTTCGACCGCGAGCCGTTCGAGCAGGTCGAAGTCGATCACGTAGTCGTCGAGGCCGCCGAAGAAGCCGATCACCGGGCGTTTCAGGCCCTGCGCCACCAGCACCTCGGTGCGTGGACGCGGCGCGAAGTGCTTGTTGTCGACGCCGTGGTCGAGGAAGAACGCGCGGTCGCCGGTCAGTTCGCGTTCACTCGCGAGGAACGCGCGGCTGCTGTAGAGCACGCCGTCGCTCTTCGTCAGCAACTCTCGTTCGAGTCCCGCGATCAGGCCCTGGTCGGCTTCGCCGAACGCCGAGTGCTTGTCGCTGCGGTTGTAGACGAGGCTCGTGCGCGCCATGTCCTTGGCGACGTCCCACGCGGTCGGCACGGTGACGATGATGTGCGGGTCGACCATGCCCATCTTGCGCATGCGGCGTTCGACCTGCGCCCGGATGCTGCGGGCGTTCCACGCGCGGGCCTTCGCGCTGCCGTAGAACGGAAACAGCAACGGCGTCATCACCGTGAAGTCCGGCGTCGCCGGCAACGGTCGCCGCACGTGCCGCAGCATGCTCTTCAGTTTGCGCCAGATCCGGCGGAACGGCAGCGGCGACTTGCCGGGCATCGGCATGCGCATGCCGATCGAGTTGATGAGCAGCACCTTGCGATGCTTGGCGGCGCGCGTCATCAGCTGGAAGTCGCTGTGGGCGCGGTTGTGGTACCACCAGTCCTGGCCACAGAAACAGAGGATGTCGCGGGGGGCTGCCACGTAGGCCGGTCCTATCGGGTGGGTGGGGTCCCCGAGTGCACCGGGGATGGCGTCGGCGTCTCGGCGATCCACCGGCGTACCCGACGGTCCAACAGGAAGGGCAGAACCGGGACGATCGATGCCACCAGCATGACAGCGATTCGCCGCACGGGCCAGCCGCGTTCGAAGCACGCCCGTATCGCCAGCCAGATCACCAGCAGGAAGAGCACTCCGTGTGCCATGCCGATGATCCGCACAGGCATCGGCATGTTCCACCAGTGCTTGAGCGGCACGGCGATGCCGAGCAGGAGCAGATAGGAGACCGCTTCGACCAACGCGAAGACCCGAAGTGCCTGCAGGGACCCAAGCATGTGTGCCGCATCGTGCTGCATCGACGGCGGCCCGGCAACGGTCCGGCCAGGAGCGCCCGGGCATCGGGCAACCTGCTCGATTGCGAACCTGAATCGCGCCGGGTGAGATATGCGCTCTGCAACGCCTATGAAGAAGCTGCCCGCCTCGTCGTTCCTGCTCGTCCTGCTGCTGCTGCTCGGTGGCTGCCTCGAGATCGATGGCCAGGAAATCACCATTCGCTTCGACGCCGAAGCCGACCGCATCGACGTCCACATCGTCTACCGCGGCTTGTTCGCCGAGGGTGGCCAGGGCAGCGATGCCGATCCCCTGGGCAAGGCGGTCCGCAATCTCGCCGAGACGAAGACGAACGGCGAGTTCGTGTTCTGGTGCAACTGGCCGTTGACGGTCGACTTGACCCGCGAGTTTCCGGCGCCGGTCGCGGCGGTGACCGCGCACATCGATGTCGAGAACGGCGGCCTGTTCACCGATCCGCACGGGATGCTGTGTGCGCACCAGTTCGTGCGCATCCGCAACGCGAAGGCGTTCGTGAAGAAGCTGAACACAGCGTTCGAATTGTTCGCGCAGACGCAGCTTGCCAGCGGGACGTCGGGCTTTGGAGGCACCCACATGTGGGACGACGACACCAAGGACCTGGTGCTCGAGTTCATGCGGAGCGGCGAGAAGCTGCTGGTGCTTGAAGGTGGGCGGTTCGAGCTGCGCTTGCCGGTGTCGGCAAAAGACCACGCGTGGGTGAAGAACCAGCTCGAGCGGCGGTTTCTACGCAGCATGCCGGACGAAATCATCGATCGCATCGGCCTCGTCGAGCGTCGCGCCGCCGGCGGTGCGCCGACGGACACCAGCGTGTCCGCCGAAGCCGTCAACGTCGCTGGCGTCGGGCTGCATCGCGCGATCGAGCAGGCGCCGAGCTATCGCTTCTTCTGGGACAACGAGATCACGTTCGTGCGCGAGCTGGAACTCACGCGGCTCGGCTTCGGTGTTCTCGGCAGCAACGAACTGAAGATCACGAAGGCAACCGGCGGTCTCTACCACGACGCGTTCCTGCTGAAGCTGCGCGAGGACAAGGAAGCGATCGAGGACGGCCTGCCGGAGCAAGAAATGGCGCGGCGTTTCGAAGCGTTCGGCAAACGCGATGCGGTTCTGCCGTCGAAACTCGCCGAGATCCGTGCGAAGGGCGGCAAGGGTGCCAAGCCCGAGAAGAACACGAAGGACGAAGTCGGCAAGTAGCGCGTCAGCGCAGCGTCTCGGCGCCGCGGTCGGTGACGAGGCGTTTGAGGGTCGACTTTGCGCGCAGGCGGGCGAGGTCGGTGTCGTCGAGTGGGGCCCAGCCTTGGATCGTGAGATCTTCGACGGCGGGCAATGCGAGCAGCAGATCGATGGCTTCGGTCGGCCTGATCGCCGACGAGTCGATGCCGAATTGGGAGCAGAAGCTCAGGTCGAGCAGGCGCAGGTTCGGAAAGTGGCGTAGCGACTCGAGGGCCTGCTTGCCGAACGTCGCGCACCGCACGATGCGCAGGGAGTGCAGCTGCTGCATCGCCGTGAATGCGGTCTCGGCATCGCCGGCGAAGGCGCCTTCCTGGAAGGTGAGGCTGTGCAGCGGCATGGTTGCCAGCGTGCGCATCAGCCCTCCGCGGATCGGCATGCCGACGAAGGTCAGTTCGCGCAGCTTCGACAACTTCGGCAACGTCGCATCGCTTGCGGGGGTGAGGCCGTCGAGGCGACGCAGCGTCAGCCGTTCGAGCTGCGCCATGGTCGCGAGCGCGGCGAAGCCCCTGTCGGTCAGTGGCGAGAATTGGATGGCAACCGGAGTGCCGGCGCCGAGAAACGACGTCGCCGTCTTCGCGGCCGCCAGTTCGAGCGTGTGCAGCGGCAGCTTGGCCAGCTTCTCCATCGCGTCGTCGCCGAGTCCTTCGGTGACGAGTTCGGTCGTGGCCGGCGGCATGGCGTCGAGCTCGGACCGATTCGTCACCACGAGCGGCTGCTGCTTCTTGGCAAGGAACGCTTCGACGTCCGCCTCGGCGACGTTTGTCTGCAGCGAGCGCAGCTTCGGCAGCGCGCGGCGCAACTGCACGACATGTGCGGCTTCGACGAAGTCGCAATGCCGCAGATCGACCTCCTCGAGCCAGGTTGCCGTCGCCACCGCGTCGATGCTTGCGCCGGTGAGCCCGCGCATCTGCTTGATGTCGAGCACTCGCAGCGAACGCATGCCGACGATGGCGCGCAGGCCGCGATCGGTGATCCCGTAGCACGCGGCGAGCGACAGATGGCGCAGGTTCGGCAGGTGCGCGGCGACCGCGAGGCAGAGGTCGTCGGTGTAGTTGCCGCACAGTTCGAGGCGCTCCAGTTCCTTCGGCATGGCGGCGACCCAGCCGGCCGTTGGCTCCTGGCCGCCGAACGCGTGGAGTTCGCGCAGCGTTCGGCACGCGCCGAGCGACGCCAGCCCCGCGGACGACCAGTGTCCGTTGGAGATGTCGAGCACGCGCAACTTCGGGCAACGAGCCAGCCCTTCGAGTGCCTGATCCACCGGCCCCATGCCGATCCGGTCGGCGAGGCGATCGGCGCGTTCGCGCAGTTGCCGGGCGCCGAACATGTCGAGCTCCGCCGTGCCGGCGCGCCAGTTGATGCCGTCGATCGAGCCGACGTCGAGCACTTCGAGCTCGGGCAGTTCGTGCAGGCGGGCGAGCAAACGCGCATGCAGTTGCTGGCAGCCTTGCAGCGACAGCGACCGCAGTTCCTTGCACTGCAGGATCGCGTCGATGCCCGCTTCTTCGAAGCCGTGGTTGAACGACACGTCGAGGTGGCGCAGCGCCGTCAGCCGCGGCAGCTGCATCAGCACGATGTCGGCAGTGTCCATGCAGCGCAGCGTGAGCCGCTCGAGCCGCGGCAGTCGTTCGAGCCCGGCGAAGGCCTCGGCGACGGCCCGCACGTCGCCGGACCAATCGATCGGTGTCTTCCCGATCCCGGGCGCGGGCAAGAACCCGGCGTGCACCGTGCCGCGCAGTTCGAGCCGCCGAAGTTTGGTGAACCCGGCGATCGTCGCCCAGCATTCCGCCGTGGTGTAGTGGACGTCGCGCGGCGCCGACACCTTCAAGCCGAGCCCGAACGACTCGTTCCATGGCTCGCGCACGACGAGCACTTCCAGATCGCGCAGATGGCGCAGGGCCGCGATCGTGAGGTCGTTGCCGCCAACGACCTCGACGCCGCGCGTCGTCGCTGGCAACGCTTCGGCGTCACCGATCGTCGTCACCGACACCAACGGCATCGACTGCGGATCCTGCGGCCCGGCTACCCGCAGCTGCGGCGACTGCGTCTCGATCGCCAGCGCCACGACGACCGCGATGCCGAGCAAGGCCGCGGCCACGACCCAGGTCTGCGACCAGGCCGAACGTTCGGGCTGCCGCGTGGCCTGCGCGCGCGCCGCCAACTGTTCGCGCACCGCCGCCAGCAAGTCCGGGGCCCGTTCCTCGCCGAGCGTCTCGCCGAGCGCCCAGTCCATCGTCGGATCATCGCGGTCGTCGTCGGGCACGTTCATGGCTGTCGTCTCCGTTCGATGCAGGTTCGCAAGGTTGCGCGCAACCGTTGCAGCAAGGTGCGCACGCCGTGTTCGCCGATGCCGAGTTCGCTCGCCAGCGCGGCGCGGCCAAGGCCGTCGCGGTAGGTCGCGTCGAGCGCGCGCCGCGACCGTTCGGGCAGTTCTTCGAGGCAATGCGTCAATGCCGCGAGCCAGCCGGCGCCGTCGTCAGCGCCAAGGTCGCGCTGCCACGCCAGCTCCGCCGCTGCCGCGTGGCGTTCGGCCCGGCGACGGTCGGCGCGCTGCGTGCGCAACCAAAGATGCTTGCTCGTCTGCCGCAGGAACGCTGCCGCTGCCGCGTCGTCGAACGCATCGACACCCTTCTGCAGCGCGAGCACCAGCGCATCCTGCACGATCGCTTCCGCTTCGAGCCCACGACAGCCGAGCACGCGCAGGAACCGCCAGGTCGCCACCTGATGGCGGCCGACGAACGCGGCGACGGGATCCGTCGCGCGCACTGGCTCGGAAGGTCGGGGTTGGGTCACGGTCGGCACACGTGGGTTTCCCCGCCGAAGGCGCCAGGGTACGCAGCGAACTCAGGAAATCGTGGGCAGCCGATCACGCAGCCGCAGTTGCCCGCACGCCGCTTGTGCGTCGGGCCCCGACGAGTCGCGGATCGTCGCCAGGATGCCGCGCGCCTTCACCGCCCGCACCATCGCGATGATGCGTTCGCGGCTCGGCGCCGAGAACGGCAGCCCATCGACCGGGTTGTAGACGATGAAGTTCACGTAGCAGCGCACGTCGCGCAGCAGCTCGCACAGCTCGTCGACGTCCTGGTCACTGTCGTTGATGCCTGCGAGCAGCGTCCACTCGACCTGGATCGGCGTGCCGACGTCGCGCGCGTAGGCTTCGGCGGCGGCGGCGATCGCCGGCAGCGGGTCTTTGTGCGCGCGCGGCAACAGTTCACGGCGCTTCGCTTCGTTGGCCGAATGCAGCGACCAGGCGAGGCACGGTTTCACTGCGAACGTGCGCATGCGTTCGAGCGGGGAAACGCCGCCGACCGTAGAGAACGTCTGCTTCTTCGGCGAGATCAGCACCTCGTCGCGAATGCGTTGCACGGCGTGCATCACGTTGTCGAGGTTGTGCGACGGCTCGCCCATGCCCATGAACACGATGCGATCGATCGGCATCACGCGGCGCGCGTGCACGATTTGTTCGACGATCTCGTCGCTGGTCAGATGGCGTTCGACGCCGAACAGGCCCGACGCGCAGAAGCGGCAACCGACGGCGCAGCCGACCTGCGTCGAGACGCAGCACGCGCCGATCGTCATCGCCACCGTCTCGACCTTCTTGCCGTCGCTCAGTTCGAGCAGCAGCTTCACGGTGCCGTCCTGCGAACGGGTTTCGTGCGCGACCTTGGTGACGAGCCCGGCGTCGAGCCATTGCTGCAGCACCGCCTGCTCGTTCGGGGCGAGGCGCAGGCCTTGCTTGTCGAAGTCGTACGGCAGCGGCGTGCGCCCGGCCGCGACGAGGCGCCGCGCCAGGATCGCTTTCGCTTCGGGCAGGGCGCCGCGCAGGCCGGACAGGCCCGACGCGATCAGGTTCGTGGCAGCTTCGGACATCGCAGGGGCGGCAGTGTCGCCACGGTGGCGAGGAATGCCACCCCCTCACTTCGCCGGCAGCAACTTCTCCACCGTGATGTCGGCATCGGCGAAGTCCCGGCGTGCTTGCACCAGGCGGCCGTCGGCGTCCAACACAACGGTCGCCCAGCGGGCTCCGTACTTCGCCGCCGTTTGCCCCGTGGTATCGCCGAGCATCGGTAGTGCCATGAGCTCGGCTGGCAGAGCGCGCTTCGGCCAACCCGCCGAGGCGTCCGACGTCTCGAACAGGACGACCGCGAACTCGTTGCGACGCACTTTGGCTGCGCGGGGGTAACTGCCGATAGCACGGGCCGCATGCGCTCGATGTTCTCCAGGTTGTCCTCGTTTGCGTTTCTCTCCGTGCTCGCCGCCTGCGCCGGCGGTCCGTCCACGAACTTCGAGACGTCGGAGTATTCGCCGATGCCGATGGGCGAGACCGCTCGCAACACGACGCCGATCGCGGTCACGCAGGCGATGGAAGAAGAGATCCTGGTCGTGTTCACCGACCGCAACGGCCGCCGCCGCGAAGTTGGCTTCCGCTGCAGCTTCGCCACCGATTCGGCGCACGAACTGCTCGCCATGGCGGCGGCGCGCCACAACCTCGCTGCGGCGCACGAGCAGGCCCGCGCCGTTCTCTGCAATGCCGACCTGGACTCGTTCGGCGGTATTGATGCTTGCCAGGAGCATCTGCGCGCTCGCCTCGACGAAGTGCTGTTCCCGTGCGGCATCGACGGCGTGAAAGCGCGCCTCAGCCGCGTCGAGTGGAGCACCTGGGACGTGCGCTGAACGCGCGCTCGACTCACCAACCCATGGCGCGCCGCAGCGTGGTGATGTGGGCGACGTGGTGCGCCCCGTGCCACGCGTAGAGACCGACCAGATCGTCGAGCGTCATCGAGCCGCGATCGCTGTGCACGCACGTGCGCGCGAACGTCGCTTCCGGCAGCGAACGCAAACAGGTCGCCCAACGATCGTGCAGCGCCTGCACCAGCAGCAGCGAGTTGCCGATCGGGCCGACCGCGTCCACCAGATGCGCCCACGCGTTCTCGTCGTAGGCCTTGATTGGCGGCGGCGTCTTCTCGGTCATCGTCAGCTTGTGGCGCACATAGGCGTTGACGTGGCTGTCGGCGATGTGGTGCACCACCTGCCGCAGCGTCCAGCCTGAGGCCCGGTATGGGGTGTCGAGCTGGGCGTCGACGAGGCCGCGCACGGCGTCGTAGAGCTGGTTGGGCAAGGCGCCGATGGCGCTGATCGCCTGCGCTCGCGTGGCCGCCGTAAGGCGCACGGGCAGTTCGATCTTGCCGATGGGATATCGCGGGTCGGTGGCGGTGGTCATGCGTTCACGCTACTACGACGCCATGCTGCGCGCGCACCTGTTCGACAAGCGCATCGTGACCGATCCGTTGTTCCGCTGGCGCGGCGGCGAAGTGTCGCGCCTCGAAGGTCTGTCCGATGGCGTGTTCGCCCTCGCCGTGACGATGCTGGTGATGCGCCAGGACGTGCCACGCACCTTCCACGGGCTGTGGGCCACGCTGCAGGAATTGCCGGTGTTCGTCGCCTGCTTCGCGCTCGTGATGATGGCGTGGCGCTACCACTTCCTGTTCTTCCGGCGCTACGGACTGCAGGACCTGCCGACGATCGTGCTGAACTCGGGCTACCTGCTGCTCGTGCTGTTCTGCGTCTATCCGCTGAAGTTCCTCGCATCGTTTTTGTGGAGCCTGATTCTGGGGCGCAGCACCAGCCCCATGTTCGCGACGCCGGCGGGAAGTGCCGAGTGGTCGAGCCTCGACCAACGCGCCAGCATGATGGTGTTCTACGGCGCGGCGATCGTCGGCGTGTTTGGACTGCAAGCGCTGATGCTCGCGTGGGCGCTGCACGAACGCGAACGGCTCGAACTCGATCGGGTCGAACGTTTCCTGACGCGGGCGTCGCTGGTCGCGCAGGGCATCACGTGCGCGGTTGCGTTGGCGTCGATCGGCCTCGCGTTGGCGCGGCTCCCCGACGTCGCCGGCATCGTCTATTTCCTGATGGCGCCGCTGCACGCGATCTGGGGCGCGTGGTCGGGTGGTCATGCGCGCAAGCTTGCGCAGGCCGTCGCCGTCGGTGCCGCGTAGCCGGTCACTTGGCCGGCAAGTACTGCGGCGGGATCGGCCCCGCATCCGCTTCCTGCTCCCACAGAATCTGCAGCACCCACCAGCGTCCGTCCTGCTTCACCATCTGGATCGAGTTGATGCCGCGCAGGAAGGGCTTCTCGTCCGCCAGCGCACGCCGCCCTTCGTAGGTCGACCAGGCATGCGCGAAGTCACCGAACGTCTCGACCTTGCGCGCGATCTCCTGCTCGAAGAACCCATCGCGCTCGAGCATCGGCCCGGAACGTTTCACGTAGTCGTCGATGGTGAGCACGCGCGTCTGCATGCCCTTTGGGGTCTTCAGCATCGGCACGAGGCGAGCATCCGGATGGAACAGGGAGCGCATGCGGTTCCAGTCGCGCGCCTGTCCGGCCCCGCCGGAGATCGATGCGTAGAGGGCCAAGACCAGTGCGTCGACGGTCGCTACGTCCGCGGCCGCGGCCACGGGTGCTGGTTCCTTCGCGGCAACTGCAGGCGCGGGCTTGGGATCTTGGATGGCGGCGAATCCACACAGAGCGGTGACGACGGCGAGCAAAGAGTGGGCGTGGCGCATGGCGCCTGTCTACGCGCCGGATTCTGTTGGGGTGAGCAACAATCCTCTTCTCGTCTGCAGTTCCAGACACAGGAACGCGGCATCGGGTCACCGCCGTGGTGTTGGTCGGATGGGAGCGTTCCCACGCGCTCGTAACGGCGACGTCGGCATTGCGCCCTCGGTCGTGCCCTCGCAGCCAGCGCAATGCGCGCGAGCTGGCGAAGGCCTTCTCCCGACCTCTCTGCGACCACTCGCGCACCAACATGATCTCGAAACACCTGCCTTCCCTCACACTCGCGCCGCGCACCGCCGCAACCCGCGCGCTCTCCGTGCCAACCCTCGCGATTGCCGCCGTGTCGTTGTTCGGCACCACGGCATCGACGATTGCACAAGCCTGGACCGCGACTTCGGTGGGGCCGCTGACGCCCATCCAACCGCGCCCGATTTCCGTGCTGATGAACGGCACCACCGCCGGTTCGGACTTCGGCCAATCGGTGAGCCGCCTCGGTGATCTCACTGGCGACAACCGCGCCGAAGTGCTCCTCGGTGCGCCGACGGACGTCGGTCTGTTCGCCAACCAATTCCCCGGGCGCGTTCATGTGCGTGCGGGGCGCACCGGCGCCGCGGTCACCTTGCCGTTCCCTTTCAACCTGATCGGCACCGCGAACGGCGACCAGTTCGGTTGGTCGGTGGCTGGCTTGCCCGACATCGACGCCGATGGCCTGCCCGACATGATCGCCGGCGCGCCCCAGGGCAGCACCGCGGCGCCGAGCCCTGGCTACGCCCGCGTCATCTCCGGCGGCTCGGGCCTGATGATTGCGCTGCCGCCGCAACTGCCGCTCGGCTTCCCGACCGTGCAGGTTGGTGGCTTTGGTTACGACGTTGCCGATGCGGGTGACGTCAACGGCGACAACGTCAACGACTACATCGTCGGCGCTCCGTTCACGACGGTGAACGGCGTGCAGCACGCGGGCCTGGCACAGGTCTACAGCGGTGCGACGGGCGCCAATCTCGTCTGGCAGGGCTCGGGTGGCACGATGCCGGGACTCGTCACTACGCAGTCGCTGTCGTACTTCGGCATCTCGGTTGGATCCGCCGGCGATTGGAACGGCGACGGCTTCGACGATGTCGTCGTCGGTGCCTACAACCCGAATGGGTTTGGTTTCGCGAACGTCGTCAGCGGCGCATGGATCACTTCGCAAACGGGCCCGCAGGTGCTCGCGTTCTTGCAGGGCAACAGCATGGGCGATGGGTTTGGCATCTCGTGCCACGCTGCCGGCGACGTGAACGGCGACGGCCTCGGCGATGTCATCGTCGGCACCTACTTCGGCAACTACTGCGAAGTGTTCGCGGGTTCGGCCACGGTCGCGTTCGATCCGTCGCCGCTCTATTCGATCAGCGTGCCCACGGCTCCTGCCTTCGGCTACGCGGTTTCGGGCGGGCTCGACGCCACCGGCGACGGCGTTCCCGACTTCATCGCGGGCGTCGCGGGGCTGGCTTCGGGCACGGTCCATCGCGTCAATCTCTACTCGGGGGCGACGGGCGCATTCGTCCGGCAATTCCCGGGGCAGGCCGCGGGCTACTTCGGGATCGCGATCGACCTGAGCTTCGACGTCACTAGCAACAGCAGGGCCGAGGTCCTGGTCGGCGAGCCGTTGGGCCTCGTCGGCGGCGTCGTCACCGGCCGCGCGCACAACTTCATCAACTGAAGAACGCCGCCGGCGTCACGTCGCCGGCTTGTCGACGACCACGAGCGCAGCGCCTTGGTCGACGATCGCGCCCTTCGTCGCCGACACCGAACGCACGGTGCCGGCGATGCCGGCGGTGAGCTTGTGCTCCATCTTCATCGCCGACACGACGACGAGAGTCTGGTCGGCGGTGACGACGTCGCCCGGCTTGCACGACACTTCGAGCACCGTGCCGGTCATCGGCGCGCGCACGGTGCCGTCGGCGCCGCCGCCACTGCCGCCGCGTTTGCTCGCCGGCGCTTCCAGCGTGTGGGTGTGGCCGTCGACGCGGACCATGAACGCCTTCGCCGCCGGGGCGCCGTAGGCGACGCAAGCGCGCGCCGCATCGTCGCCGACCTGCTGCAGCCGCAGCCCGCCGTCGCTGCGTTCCTTGGCGAAGAACTCGTGCACGGCATCGCCGACGCGCACGCGCCAGCGATCCCCTTCGACGTGTTCGGCGGTGACAGCGACGGTCTTGCCGTCGCGAACGAACTCGCGGGTGATCTTCATCGCGTGGCCTCGAACAAACGGAACCCGGACAACGTGCTCCACGCAGCGGTCGATCCGCCGGCCGCGCTCGCGCCGCCATTGCCGGCAGCCGCGCCGGTGCCGTTGCTTCCCTTCGCCAACGCCTGGCACAACACCGCTGCCGCGAGCACGCGGTCGTCGGGCGGTGCCTTGCTGCCCGCGGCGAGTTCGGGGCGGTGCTTCAACATGTCGGTCGAAATCGCGGCGGTGCGGAACGCGTTGTCGTCGACGACGCGGCGCAGGAAGTCGACGTTGGTCGGGATGCCGAGGTAGACCATTTCGCGCAGCGCCTGGCTCAGCCGCGCGCACGCGGTGGCGCGGTCGGGGCCCCACACGACGAGCTTCGCCAGCATCGAGTCGTAGAACGGCGGCACTTCCCAACCCGAATAGACGCCGCTGTCGACGCGCACGCCGGGGCCTTCCGCTTCCTTGACCAGGCGCAGCAAGCCGGCCGCTGGGATGTAGCCGGTCTCCGGCGACTCGGCGCAGATGCGCGCTTCGATCGCGTGGCCACGCGGTCGCAGGTCGCGGCCCGCGAGCAGTTGTTCGAGGCGGCCGCCGGCGGCGATGTGCACTTGCAGATGCACGAGATCGACGCCGGTCACCAGTTCGGTCACCGGATGTTCGACCTGCAAGCGCGTGTTGACTTCGAGGAAGTAGAAGTTGCCCTTCGGGTCGAGCAGGAACTCGGCGGTGCCGGCGTTGTCGTAGCCGACGCGTTTCGCCAGCGCGATCGCGGCGTCGCCCATGCGTTGCCGCAGCGCTGCATCGACGACGGCCGACGGCGCTTCTTCGAGCACCTTCTGGTGGCGGCGTTGCACCGAACACTCGCGCTCGTGCAGCGACACCACGTGGCCGTGCTTGTCACCGAGCAATTGGATCTCGATGTGCCGCGCCGGGAACACCGCGCGTTCGAGGATCATGCGGTCGTCGCCGAACGACGCCTTCGCCTCGCGCCGGCCGGCGGCGAGCGCTTCGGCGAGGTCCTGTTCGCGCTCGACCATGCGCATGCCGCGACCGCCACCGCCGGCACTCGCCTTCACCATCACCGGCATGCCGATCTTCTTGCCGAACTCGATCAGCGAAGCGTCGCCATGGTCTTGCTCGGTGCCGGGAATGACGGGAACGCCCGCCGCGATCGCTTCCTCGCGGGCCGCCTTCTTGCCGCCGAGGCGATCCATCGCTTCGGGTTTGGGGCCAATGAACACGAGGCCGGCGTCGCGCACGGCGCGCGCGAACCCGGCGTTCTCGCTGAGGAAGCCATAGCCGGGGTGGATCGCTTCGGCGCCGGTGCGCTTGGCGGCGGCGAGGATCTTGCCGATGTCGAGATAGCTCTCGGCGCTGGTGTTGCCGCCGAGCGGGACGGCATGGTCGGCGCCGAGCACGTGGGCGCAGCGAGCATCGACGTCGCTGTGCACGGCGACCGACTCGATGCCGAGTTCGCGCAGGCCGCGGCTGATGCGCAGTGCGATCTCGCCGCGGGTGGCGATCAGCACGCGACGGAAGGGAGGGTTCGTGGCCATGGGCTGGCGGCGCACAGTAGCGCGCGCCTGCGGTGCATCCAGTTGCCACGTGGCCTTGGCCGATTTATCCTTCTGATAAGGACAGAAGACTCACTGATTATCCTTTTCAGAAGGACAAATGGCCACCACCGAAGATGCCCTGGGCAACCGCTTGCGCGAGTTCGTGCGCGACTCGGTGGCGCCCCCACCCCTCGAAATCACGCGGCGCCGCGTGCGCGAACCGTGGTATCTGCCAGCCAAGGCCAGCGCAGTGATCGGCATGCGACGGGCCGGCAAGACGACCTTCCTGCACCAGATCCGGGCGGATCGGCTGGCGACCGGCGTCGATCTGAGTCGCCTGCCCTACTGGAACTTCGAAGACCAACGCCTGTTCGGGCTCTCCGCCGAGCAACTGCCGCTGTTGCTCGCGGAGTACTACCGACAGAACCCCGACCTGCGCCAAAAGACGACGGTCACGCTCTGCCTCGACGAATTGCAGTTGGTTCCCGGGTGGGAGCGATTCGTTCGCCGCCTGCTGGACACGGAAAAAGTCGAGGTCTACGTCAGCGGGTCGTCAGCAGCGATGCTCAGTCGCGAAGTCGCCACATCCATGCGCGGCCGGGGCTGGGAAGTGGTTGTGCACCCCTTCGGATTCGCCGAGGTACTGCAGCACGCGGGCAAGGAAGCGCCGGAGGCGGGAGCTGCCCTTGGCGCACGGAAACGCAGCATGCTCGAACGCGACTTGCTCGACTACCTCGCCGTTGGGGGGTTCCCGGAGGTGCAACGCCTCGCTCCTGCCGTCAGGCACCGAGTTCTACGCGACTACGTCGACGTTGTCGTGCTACGCGACGTTCTCGAGCGTCACCAGCTTTCGAGTGTCGTCGCCCTGCGCTGGATGGTGCATCACCTGCTCGGCAACGCTGGTTCGCCGTTCAGCGTGCAGAAGTTCTTCGACTCACTGAAGTCGCAAGGCTTGTCAGTGGCCAAAGACACCGTGCACGACCTGCTTGCTCACCTCACCGACTGCTTCCTGGTGCGCACCGTGTGGATCGAGACCGACTCCGAGCGGCGACGCATGGTCCATCCGCGCAAGGTCTACCCGGTCGATTCCGGACTGATCCCCGTGTTCGAACGTTCGGGCAAGGCCAACATTGGACACGCCCTGGAGACAGCGGTGTTGGTCGAACTCGAACGACGTGGCGCGACCGTCACCTTCGTCCGCACCGAGGATGGATACGAAGTCGACTTCCTCGCCCGCCTGCCGGACGGCCGCGTCGAGCTCGTCCAGGTCGCTGCCGAGGCGAACGCTCCGGCGACCGCAGAACGGGAACTGCGGTCCTTGCTGGCCGCCAAGGCGACCATGCCCGAAGCGAAGGCTCGACTTGTCACTCTGACGAGCGACGGGTTTCCGTCGAGCTTGCCCCGCGGTGTCACCGCGCACGCGGCTTCGGATTGGTTGCTGGACACCGACTGACCCCTGATCCCGAATCGCCCGCGAGCCGACTGAGAGTCTGCGTTTCCACGGCGGGAAGGTAGCCGATGGCGCGCGCGCGCCGGATGCTGTCGGCGATGACCGCACCAGATCCGACCAGCCCGCCCGAACCCGAGATCGAACTGCTCGGCCGGATCGCGCGCCGCGTGCTGTGGTGCTTGCGCCGGGTGCTGTGGCTCGCCGGCGCCACAGCGATTGGGTTTGGTGTGCGCAGCGTGGTGATCGGGGAACCCCTGTTCGTGTGGTTCGTGTGGTTCGCCGGTGGCCTGCCGGTGCTCGTGCCGGTGGACTGGATGCTCGGACGCGGTCGCTTCGTCGTGTTGACGGTGGGTGTGGTCCTGTGGTTCCTCCCCAGCTTGCTGGCTGGCGACCAGGACCACGGCTGGGTGCTGCGGGTGTTCGCGAGCCTGGTCGCGGCCGCAACGTTGTTCGTGTGGCGGACCCTGTGGCGCCTGACGCTGCCAGCGGCCGGGACCGATCGCCCGATTGCGCCGTGAAGCTGCATGCGCGGCCCGGCCGGGGCATACTCGCCGGATGCGCACGTTGTTCCGCAGTCTCTCGCTGCTCGCGATCGCGAGCGTCACCGTGGCCGCGTTCACTTGGCAAGGCACGCCGTTGCCGAAGGCGTTCGTCGATGGCGCCGGCTGGCAGCCGCTGACCCTCGCTGACTTCGTCGTGGTGAACGGCGATGCGACCACCTGGACCGAACGCGATGGCGTCATCGTCGGCACCGGGCGCCCGGTCGGCGGCGCGCGCAGCAAGAAGGTCTACACCAACTTCGAGATGGTGCTGGAGTGGCGGCACCACGACCACGCCGGCAACTCGGGCCTGTTCCTGTGGTGCCCCGAAGCGGCGTTCACCGACCTCAAGCCCGGCCAGTTGCCGCGCAGTGGCATCGAAGTGCAGGTGCTCGACATCGGCCTCGAAATCGACTGGAAGAAGGACAAGCAGAAGCGCAGCGATTGGTTCACCAGCCATGGCGACGTGTTCCCGGTCGGTGCTTCGACGATGACCGCGTTCACGCCGACGATCGACTACACCGAGAACGGCGAGACGTGGACGGTCGGCAATGCGAAGAGCAGCCGCTGCTTCCCGACGAAGCGCATCACCAGGCCCAAAGGCGAGTGGAACCACTACTACGTGCGCGCCGTCAACGGCGAAGTGCGGCTGTGGGTGAACGGCGAAGAGGTCAGCGGCGGCACGAAGTGCTCGCCGGCGACCGGCTATCTGGCACTCGAGGCCGAAGGCGCGCCGATCGACTTCCGCAACCTGCGCCTGCGAGAACTGCCGTGAAGCTCACGCCGCAGCCGAAGATCTGGCACAACGGGCAGCTCGTCGATTGGGAAAAGGCGACGGTGCACGTGCTGTCGCACGCGTTGCACTACGCGTCGAGCGTGTTCGAGGGCATTCGCGCCTACGCGACGCCGAAGGGGGCCGCGGTGTTCTGCCTGGTCGAGCACGTCGAGCGGCTGTTCCAGTCGTGCCGCATCGTGCGGTTGCCGCTGCCGTTCACGCAGTCGCAGATCGCCGACGCGATCCGCGCGACGATCCGCGCCAACGGCCAGCAGGCGTGCTACATCCGCCCGCTGGTCTATCGTGGCTACGGCGCGCTCGGCGTGTGGCCGGACGACAACCCCGTCGACATCGCGATCGCGTCCTTCCCGTGGATCCGGCCCAACGAAGAGCAGTTGCTGGCGAACGGGCTCGCGGTCGGCGTGTCGAGTTGGCGGCGCATGGCTCCCGACACGTTGCCGGCGATGGCGAAGTGCGCCGGCAACTACGTCAACAGCGCGCTCGCGGTCGGTGAAGCCAAGGACCGCGGTTTCCAGGAGGCGGTCGTGCTCGACGTCGACGGCTACGTCAGTGAGGGCAGCGGCCAGAACATCTTCCTCGTGCACAAGGGAGTCGTGTCGACGCCGCCGATCGGCAGTTCGATCCTCGGCGGCATCACGCGCGCGTGCGTGATCCAGCTGTGCCGCGACCTCGCGGTGCCGATCGTCGAGCAGCGTTTGCCGCGCGAGATGCTCTACACCGCCGACGAAGCGTTCTTCACCGGCACCGTCGCCGAAGGGATGCCGATCCGCTCCGTCGATGGGCTCGCGGTGGGTTCGGGTGCGCGCGGTGCGATCACGCAGCGGCTGCAGGAACGCTTCTTCGCGGTGGCGCGCGGTCGCGCCGAAGATCGGCACAGCTGGCTCACGCCGGTCGGCTGAGCGCCGCGCTGTCGGGTCGCGCCGCCGAGTCACAAGCCGATGGTGACTTGCAGGATCGTGCTCGTAGTCACGAACGGGAACAGCGGGCATGGGCCGGTGGCGCCGAACACGGGCGCCCACTGTGCCTGGATCGAAGCGCCGAGGAATTGCGCGTCCGTTGGAATCGGGAACGAACGCGACGCACTGCCGCCGACCAGCGGATGCGTTTCCAGTACGAGCCCGGGCAACAGCGAGCACGTTCCACACGGCACGGCCGCGGTCGGCAGCGCGAGGCTCAGCAGCGCCAGCGGTGCCGTCGGGTCCCCGTTCTGCATCTGGAAGCTGAATGCCGCATTGCCGAGCGCGCACGGACCGTTGGCCGAGCAGATGCCACCGAAGCCGCAGGATTGCGCGATGGTCGTCACGGCGCCACCCTGTCCGAGCGGCTCGAACCACTGGCCGACCACATCGCGATCGAACGGCGGCGCACCCTGCCCTTCCTCGAACACCACGAGCACCGCGTCGTCGTTGTTGGCCACCGTGTTGCGCGCCGCGAGTCGAGGCACGCCCTGGCGCGTGTAGCCACCCGGCCGGGTCGGGCCGACCAGCGACGTCGGTGTTCCCACTTGGGTGGCGTCGGGCGTCAGCACCGCGACGTGCGCGGACGTGTCGAACAGATCGGTGGCAACCTGGTAGGAAGCGACGTAGTGATCATCGGCCAGCACGATGTCGCCATTCGTCACCGTGGTGGCGCCGAGGCCGGTGGCGAGGGTCGTCTGCGGGCCATTCATCATCGGCAGTGGGGTTGGCGTCGATACCACCGTGCACTTCTGCACGCGTATGGCGTCGTTCTGCACCCAACTGACGAGGAACTCACTGCCGTTGCCGTCGACGGCGGGCTGCGTTTTCGCCAGCGTCCCGAGCGTCAATTGCACGGCGGAGTTGACGGGAGCTCCGCTGTTGCCGAGCAGTCGGCCACCGAGGTCGTCGGCCGACGTCGCACTTCCCGTCCAAACCACGAGGTAGTGCGGTGCGGTGGCGACGAACGAACGGCTGATCGCCACCTCCGGCGCCGGGGATTGCGATGTGCCGAGGGAGAAGGCAGCTCCGATCAAGCCGAGGCCGCTGCCGGAATGCTGCACCATCTGCGAGGTCACGATGTTGGTCGAGGTGATGAAGGCGATGGGGAGCGCCGTAGACGCTGCCGGCGCACGACTGATGGCGTGGCTGCGCACGTTCGTCGACAGCTGCAGCGACGACGTGAAGGCGCCGCCGTTCACCGGCACGCCACGCACGATCAATGGCGCTTGGGTGCCGAACAGCGACACGCGACGCCAAGCGACCACGAAGACGCCCTGCGATGGAATTGCGCCGATCGCGGCTTCGGCGACATCCGAGCCGGCAGTGTTGTCGAGCAAGGCGGGCGCGCCGACGCCGAAGCCGTTGTCGACCAGTTGCGCCACCAGGTGGCCCTCGCCGATGGCGACTACGCGCCGCCACACCACGAGCCAACGGTCGGGTGCATCGAAGGCACAGGCGACCGGCTGCCCGTCATCAGCCGTTGTGTTCAGCAAGCCCGAAGGGCCGATCAGCGGATCGAACGTCAGCGGGTACGCCGCGGCATCGACGAAGGCCGCCGGCAACTTCAGTTCGAGCACGTTGCCTTGCAGCGTGATGTTGCCGGGCACGCGCGCGCCGCGCGCATCGACGCCGACCAGAGCGCCGTAGTGCACGCCGCGACCATGTTCATGGAACGCGATGCCGCCGCTGGCATCGGCCACCCCGGAGACAACGCTGTCGACGGCGAGCCGCACCAGGAGGTCGCCTTCACCCGCCGGTCGCTGCGCGAAGGTGAACGTCTGCTCGACGCCGTCGGCGCGCAGCTCGTAGCGTTCGAGCACGTTCCCGTGGTCGTAGTGCACGGTGTTCGCAGCGTGGTGCCGTCGTGCCGCCGACATTGCGATCGGCTGCCCGCTGCGCCGCGCATCGAGGAAGCGCAAGCCGAGCGGCAGTGGCCGCGGCGCGCCGTTGCCGAGCACGGGCGTGAAGACGACGCCGTCGGTGGAGGCGCGCAGCAGGTACTGCGGCCCGATCCCCGTGACGTCGTCGCCATCGATGCTCGTGCCGAACGCGCGATCGATGATGGCGCCCAGGTTTGGTGCCGAAGGAGCCTGCGCCGAAGCCACCGCGGCGCCCAGAGCCGAGAACAGAAAGGAATGGAGGAGGTTCATTGGAACACGCGGGGTCACTGGAACTGGATCTGCAAGGCGTTGCTGATGTCGACCACACCGAGGCAGCCCGGGCCCGGCACCGCCATTTGGACGAACAGCGTGACATTGGCGGGCACTCCAGGCGGCAACGGGATCTGCAGCCGCACGTCGCCGACAGCGCTGGTGTTGCCGACGGCGAGGAGGAAGCCGCCGAACAGGTCCGGCACGAGCGTTCCGCCTCCGCACGCGTAGTCGATGCGAGTCGAAGCAGCCAACGCGAACGCAGGCACGCCCGCTGGAGCGCCATGCATCTCGATGCCGAAGTCGGCGCGCCCGGCGCGCACACACTTCGCCACGGTGTGCGCGCCCACGGTGCCAGCGCCGGCGATCGTCACGGTGCCGTCGGAACTGCTGAAACGCTGCAGTGACACGTTGCCCACGCTCGCGGCTATTGGCACGTACGTGATCGAGCCGAGCCCGTCGTCAAGCGCGGTCACGGCGACGCTGGCATCGTTGCCGCCGGCATCGGCAAGCAGCTCGCCTTCGCAGTTGGCGCAGTTGAGCGGATCGATCGACAGGAGCACCACGTCGTGGTTGACTCCGCTGCCGCGCGAGAACGCAAGCCAAGCCGAGTCCCCGGCCCAAGCGATGTCGATCTGGCCAACCGATGTGCCGAGGGGCACCAGCGAACGCGGCGTCGTCAGCACGGCGGCGCCGTGGTGGTGCACGCCAACGCACGCAGCACCAGCCCCGGTCAGTGTGTTGTTGGTGCGGTAGGCGACGGTCCAATCGGCACCATCGCCGGCGACGACCGGACTCAGCGCGCTGGTGGCGCCACCCGCGATTGCGAACGTCGCGGCCGCGAGGCTCGGCGCGACACTGCTGTCGAGTTTTGCGCCACGAACCGAGGTCGCGCCGGTGATGCTGCTCTCGCTTTGGTAGACGAGCAGGAGCTCGGTGCTGGCACTGGTGCTGGGCAAGGACGGAGCGCCGAGCTGCGTCAAGGTGCCGGCGTCCGTGAGGATCGTCGCGCTGACGCTGGCGGCCGGAGCTGCGGCCGCCGTATCGACGAGGCAGCCGCGGATCTGGTCATTGGTGCTGTCGAGCCACGCCACGCACACGTTCGTGGCGCCGCCGCGTTCGCCGCCGGACACCGTGGCCTGGCCTTCGGTGTTCGCCGTCGCCGCCAGCAGCAGCGAACCCGACGTTCCGTTCGGGACCAGCTGGCGTCCGCCGACGTTGCCACTTTCGTTCCAGACCACGAACCACTTGCCGCTTGCCGGGACGGCGGCAATCCTCGGGCTGTCACCGGAGACGGTGGTCGATTCCGCGACGACTGTTGAAGTCAAGACGCCGGCGTCGTTGACATAGCTGACGTAGATGTCGGTGTTGGCGCCGGAAATCTGCCTTCGGTACGTGATCGCAGTCATTCCCACCGGCGCACCGAGTCGAGCTGCATCGACTTGTCGTTCGTCGTTTGCATGCGCCGAAACGACCACGATGGGCGCGAGCAGCGGGTCGACGACCAGCGGCAGCGCCGCGCGGTCGACGAAGGCGCGCGGCAGCACGAACTCGATCCCGCCATCGACTTGGCGCAGAGTGCCCCGGCAGGTGGCGCCGCGCGCATCGATGCCGAGCACCGGTTCGATATGCACTCCACCGATCCCTGGCAGAGTGAAGTCGATACCACCATCGGCAGTAGGCGTCGGCCGCAGTTCCGTTGTCAACTCGGCGCGCACGACGAGGTCGCCATCGCCCGCCGGAAGCGTCGCGAACACGAAGCTCTGCTTCAGTCCTTCGCTGCGTACTTCGAGGCGTTCGACGAACTCGGGGCGAACGTAGTGGATGCTCAGATCGTGGCGGTCGCGGCGTGCGTTGCCGACCGGCGCCAACCCGCCGCGGCCGAGATGCGTCGCCCGCAGGGTCAGCGGCAGGTCGTGCGGGGCCATCGCGCCGAGCACGGGCTTGAACTCGAAGCGATCACCGTAGAAGCGAGCCTGATAGTTGGCGCCAAGGCCAAGCGGCACTCCGGCGTCGTCGTCGTGCAGTCCGACCACGTTGGCGTCGAAGTGAGGTGCAGCGATGGCGCTCGGCGCTTGCGCCAGCAGCGGCATTGGCCACGCGATGAGGAACAAGAACGACAGGGTCCGGGTGCGCATGGGAGTTTCATGCGCCAAGGGCCGGTCGCCCGCTGTTCCTTATGTGGCGGCGCGGATCACTTGGTGGGCTGCTTCGCGGCCGGCTTCGTCTTCGCTTTCGCCGGCGCCTGCGCGCTGGCCTTCGGCTTGGTGGCAGCCTTGGCTTTGGTCTGCGACTTGCTGGCGGCGGAGCCGTCGCGCAGCCGGACATACGTATCGACGTAGCTCTTCAGCGTCACCTTCTTCAGCAGCGCGGCGATCACATCGAGCGCCAGGTCATCCGCCTTCTTGAAGCGGATGCAGGCCTTGCCCATGTCGAGCTTCTTGCCCGTCTTCTTCCACTCGGCAGTGAACCACTGCAGCAGCGGAATGTTCATGTAGAGCGCCATCAGGTGCAGCGAGAACGCGTTCTTCTGCGCCGCGAGGCCTCCGAACGGCAACGGCTGCTTCGAGTCGCAGTGGTAGCCGTCCGGGAACAGGCTGTGCGGGATGCAGTAGCCGATCATTCCGTACTGGATGGTCTCGGCGAACCCCTTGTCGAGGTTGCGCAGCATCACCTTGCGCACGGGTTCGATTTCGACGCGACGGTCGAGTGGCAGCGAGTCGAGATATTCGACGACGGTCTTGGCCTTCGATTGCACCATGCGCGGGAGGCTATCGGTTCAGGGGGCGACCGCGAAGCCTGGCACGCGGCCGCACAACGATGCGAGGCGTTGGCGGGTTTCGACGCGATGGCCGTCGGGGGCTTCGATCACGAAGCGATGCAGCTTCTGCAGGCCGAACGGGGCACGGGTCCCGGTCCAGCGGCGAACTTCGGCAGCGGCGATGGCGAGAAGTTCGGGCTCGGGCACCGACGCTGGTGCGTCGGCGATCTCGGCGCGCACCAGAAACCGCCCGGCCATGGCGCGGCCGGGGAACACTTCGCTGCAGAAGATCAGTTCGGTCAACGGCGACTCGATCCCATCGTCCGGCACGATTCCGTAGCCGGCCAGATCTGGCCAGTCGGGTCGCGCGCCGCCGAAGAACGCGAAGGCGCGCTCGGACTCGGTGATGCGCGCGGCGACGTCGCCGAGGGCGGGGTCGAAGCGGGCGAGCAGGCGGGCGGCGGTGCGGTCCGGTAGCGCCACGGTCAGTTGCGTTGCCGCCACCGTGGTCTCGACCTGACCATCGAGCGTGACCACAAACCCGGTGCCGTCGTGGTCGAGTCGCGTGGCCGCGCGGCCGAGCCGCAGCGCATTCCCCAGTTCGCGCCGGCAGGCTTGCGGCAGCTCTTCGATGCCGGAGCGGAACGAAAGAGGCTCCGGCGTCACGGCAAGGGGTCGGTTGCCGGTGGCGGTGCGCAGGAGACCCGAACGGGCGGCCGGCAGGGCGGCGATCGGCTGGGGCGGTGTGGTCAGTAGGCCGAGGATCGGGGCCAGTTCCTCGCGGGTGAACGCGAACGGGCCGAGTTCGCACGCAAAGCCGTTGGTGCGCTGCGTGCGCAGGCTGCCCCCGGGGGCCGGGGCGGCGTCGACGACCAGGAGCTGGCCGGTCGGATGGAGGCGGCGCCAATGCACCGCGGCGTGCAGGCCGCGCATTCCGGCGCCGAGCACGATGTGGTCGAACTGCTCGCAGGTCATCGCCGGGATCGACCGTACAGCAAACGAGGCGGGATGACCCGCCTCGTTCACGCGATCAGCTCGGCTGATCGACTTGAGCCCGCGCCGCAGCGCGGTCTCGATCAAAACTCCAGCTGGAAGCCGATGCGCAGCAGGTGGTTGGTGGTGTCGGCGCCGCCGGTCGGCTCCAGGTCCTGCATGGTCCACTCGATCTGCGTCTTGCAGGCGTGGCCGTGGTAGAAGGCGTTGACCACGACGCTGATCTCGGTGGCGTCGCCCAGCGTGGCGCCGATGCCCTGCGCACCGGTCAGGTAGTCGACGCCCGAGCCAACGGCGCCTTCATCGGTTTCGATCATGTTGTAGCGCAGGCCGAGACCCCACTGGATCGCGCTGTCGCCGCTCTTCTCGAGCAGGTAGCCGACGCTGACGGCGAAGCCGGTCGGCTCCTCCTCGTCCGTCGTCGTGCCCTGCAGGTCGTCGGTGCGCATGAAGTACTCACCGAGGATGTTGACCCGGTTCACCGTCCATGCGGTGTTCAGGTTGATCGAGGTGCTCTCGACGTCGTTGCCCGTGGCGGTGTCCTTGCCGTTGCCGAGTGCGATGCCGACGCCGACGGTGCCCTTCAGGTCGTTGTTGTCGGTGCGCCAGTCGCCCTGACGCTGCGATTCGGCAGTCTGCTTGCCGCCGTGGAAGTCGCCCATCGGATCGATGTTGGCGGACAGCACGTAGCTCAGCTCGTTGTCCGAGTTGGCCGTTTCCTCACCGCGGTCCGTGTAGCCAGCGCCCAAGCCGGCGGCGACGTCGGTGTTCATCGCGCCGAGCGCGAAGCGGACCGGACGGTCCTTCATCATCATGCCGCCGGTGATCCAGGCGCCGCGCGAGTAGGAGTCCGCGAAGGCGCGCGAGGCCGAGGAGCGCTCGACGAACCACAGGCCACCCGAGGAGCCGGTGGCTTCGTAGCCGAACAGGGTCTTGCCCTGGCCGGCGCGCAGGCCGACGGCCGAGTCCTCGGACTTGCTGAAGTTCCAGGTCGCGTGGCCTTCCTTGATGTTGCCGTCACCCGCCGCACCGGAATCGACTGCGTCGAACTGGAGGCGGTAGGTGATCTCCTTCGAGAACACGTGACCGCTCAGGGTCGTCCGCGCGCGACGGATGTTGAAGGTGCTGGTGTCGGCGGCGTTCTCCATGTTGGCGAACGTCCAGTGCACCTGCAGGCGGTTCGACCACTTCAGGCCGAAGGCGTCACCGCCGTCGTAGGAAAGGCCCGAACCGGGCTTGGCGCTCCACCCACCAGCGGCGGGCTTGTCGCCTTGGGCGAGGAGAAGGGACGACGAGACAGCGAAGGCCAGGAGGCCGGTTGCGATCGACTTGCTCATGCTAGTTGGTGAACTCCTCCCTTTCGGGATGCCGTAGAGGGCAGTCCTGCCACGCGACGACGTTTGTCGTGGTGTGCGTCGCGCTTGGAACCGCCCAAGTTGGGGGTCAGAGTAGGCAAGTCGGCTAGTTGTCGTCAAAGAAGATTCCACAGCGAAGCCTCGATGGCACCGAACCTTCGTTAGGGTCGCCGCTGGCAAAGCCAGATCGATCGGCCGCTGCGCGCGAATCGCGGATTGTGGAGAAACCTGGGGATAACTGCGGAATTCGACGTCGCCGCGATTTTCGACACTTCGCGATCCCTGCGAACTTGGAAAGGTCGCTGCCATCGGTGGATCGCGTAGATTTTTTGCGTTGCGGCGCCAACTTTCTGTTCGCCGCAGCCGATCTTCGGCTAGTCGTCTCGCCACGACGCCCGCGTTTCGCTCGCCCCATGACCGCCTCCCAACTTCGCACGACGTGCAACCGTGATTGCCCCGACGCCTGCGGCATCGCCGCTACGGTGGAAGGAGGCGTAGTGACGCAACTCCGCGGCGATCCAGAACATCCGGTCACGCGCGGGTTCTTGTGCCTGCGCACGAGCCACTTCCCGGAGCTGGCGGCTTCGCCACTGCGGCTCACCCAGCCGCTGGTTCGTCGCGACGGTCGGTTGCAGCCCGCAAGCTGGGACGAAGCGTTCGAGATCATCGCCGCGAAGCTGACGCAAGTGCGTTCGGAATCAGGGCCTGCAGCGATCTTCCACTACCGATCCGGCGGCTCGCTCGGGATCCTGAAGCACCTGACCGATCTGTTCTTCGACCAGTTCGGGCCGTGCACCGGCAAGGTCGGTGACATCTGTTCGGGCGCTGGCGAAGCGGCGCAACTGCACGATCTCGGCACCAGCGACAGCAACGACCTGTTCGACCTGTGCAACAGCAACCACATCGTGCTGTGGGGCAAGAACCCGGCGGTCAGCAACATCCACCTGGTGCCGATCCTCAAGGAAGCCAAGGCGCGCGGCGCTCGGCTGACCCTGATCGATCCGATCCGCCACAAGTCGAGTGGCCTTGTCGACCGCGTGCTCGCGCCAGCGCCGGGGCGCGACTTCGAGTTGGCGATGGCGATCGCCCGCCGCCTGTTCGACACCGGTCGCGTGGCCGCCGATGTGGCCACGTTCTGTGACCACCTGCCGGCGTTCCGCGCGGTCGTCGAGGCGCGAACGGCCGCCGCCTGGGCCGCCGCCGCCGATGTCGCGCTGGCCGAAGTCGATGCGCTCGCCGATGCGTTGGCCGAGGGACCGACCGCGATCCTGGTTGGGTGGGGCATGCAACGGCGCCAGCGCGGCGGCGCCATCGTGCGCGCCCTCAATGCGCTGGCGGCGATCTCCGGCAACCTGTTCCGCTCCGGCGGCGGCGTGTCCTTCTACTTCCGGCGGCGGAAGGCCTTCCGCGCGTTCGGTCCGATCGTGCAGCATCCGCGCGTGGTGCGCGAACCGCTGCTGGCGCAGGACCTGCTGGCGGCGCAGAACCCCAAGATCCGCGTGCTCTGGGTCACCGCCGGCAACCCGGTGGCGATGCTGCCCGACTCGGCGAACGTGGCGAAGGCGATCGACGCGACCGAATTCGTCGTGGTCGCCGACTGCTTCCTCACCGACACCGCGCAGCGAGCGCACGTCGTCCTGCCGGTGCCGACCCTGCTCGAGGACAGCGACCTGCTCGGTGCGTATGGCCATCACTGGATCGGCGAGTCGCGTCCGGTGGTGCCGATGCCGCCCGGCGTCCGGCACGAAGTGCAGATCTTCCAGGAATTGGCGCGCCGGGTTGGCCTCCACGGGTTCCCGCAGGATCCGATCGACACGCTGAAGCGACAGGCCCTCGGCGACGTCGCCGGCCAGGGGGCCAGCCTCGAATCGCTGCGCAAGCATGGCTCGGTTCGCAGCCCGGTCGCGGAGCCGCTGCTGTTCCCCGGTCGGCGGGTGTTCACGGGGAATGGCCGCGTCCAGCTGTTGGCCGAAGTGCCGCCGGAGCCCGTCGTCGAAGTGCCGCCCGAGGCGCCGCGAGCGTCGGCGCCGCTGTGGCTGTTCTCCAACTCCACCGAGAAGAGCCAGGCATCGCAGTGGGTGGGTGCTGGGCTTGGCGCCCGCATCTGGTGCGCGATCCATCCCGACGTCGTGCCCGGCCTCGCGAACGGGGCCAAGGTGCGCATCCAGTCGGTGCTCGGTTCGATCGCGGCCGAAGTGCGCCTCGATGCGACGCAGCGCAAGGACGTGGTGGTGGTCCCGAAGGGCGGCCACTTCTCCCGCGGCCAGAGCGCGAACGCGCTGATTCCTGCCCGCGCGACGGATCTCGGTCTCGGCGCTGCCTACCTCGACTGCCTGGTGCGTATCGTGCCGGAATGAGGCGCATCACTGGCACCCACGTCTACTCGTACGTGAAGTGCCAGCACCTCGCCGCGCTCGACCTGCACCTGCCCCGCTCCGAACGCCGTCCGCCGCATCCGTGGGAAGAGTTCGCGGCGCAGCGCGGCCGTGACTTCGAAGCACGCTACGTGCAGCAGTTGCCGATCGTGGCGCCGCAGTATCCGGAACGCGACTTCGAAGCGGGGGCGACGGCGACGCGCGAACTGCTGACGGCGGGCGCGCCATGGATCCACCAGGGCGTGCTGATGGACGACGATCGGCTCGGGCTGCCCGACCTGCTGCGCAGGCTCGAGGGCAGTTCGGCGCTCGGCGACCACCACTACGAAGTGCTCGACGTGAAGTCGTCGGGGCGGTCGCGCGGCGAACAGATCCTGCAGGTCGTCTTCTACACCAGCCTGCTCGCGGTGGTGCAGCAGCGCATGCCGACGCACGGGGCGTTGATCCTGAAGGACGGTCGCGAGGAGCGCTTCCTGATTGCCGACTACCAGGCGGCGTTCGATCAAGTGCAGGCGGGGTTGCGGCGCTTGCGCGGCGACCTTGCGGCGTCGCGGCCCTTCTTGCAGCCGGGTTGCCAGGGTTGCTACCACGACCGGCGCTGCCTCGCGGCGATGGAGGCGACGTCGGACCTGTCGCTGGTCGCCGGCATGAGCCACGGTGCGCGCGCGATCCTGGAGACGGCCGGGTGCAAGACGATCGGCGACCTGGCGACGTTCCATGCGGAAGGGGCGCGGGCGCGCGGCAACCTCGATGCGGCGCTGCTGCGGCGGTTGCGGCGTGCGGCGCAGGCGTTCCTGCTCGGCAAGCCCATCGTCGAGGCGCGGCCGCGCGCGGAGCGATTCGGCAACGCGGCGCTCGTGCACATGCTGACCGATCCGTTCGCCGACCGCGTGCTCGCGTTCGGCGTCCTGCATCCGGCGACGGCGGCAGGCACGTTCACCTTCGCGCTGCCGGCGGCGGCGGCCGACGAATGGGGCGCGCTGAAGCAGTTGCTGGCGACGTTGCCGCGGGGCGTGCCGTTGCTGCACTACGGCGAAGCGTTGCCGCGGTGGTGCGAAGTGCATGCGTTCGCGCGGGAGGCGGATCCGACGTTCGAGGCCCGCTTCGTCGACATCGGCAAGCGCCTGAAGGCGGCGGCGACGTGGCCGCGCGCGGTGTTTGGACTCGGCGATCTGGTGCACTTCGGGCTCGGCGTGGATCCGTTGCGGGCCGGCCATGCGGGGGCGGCGGCGATGTGGACGACGCTGCCCGATGCGGCGGCGCGGTTGCAGGCGAAGCTGCATAGCGACCTCGTCGACCTGGCGGCGTTGCATGCAGCGATCCTCGAAGCGGAACCGACCGTCGTTGCTGCCGAGGTAGAAGCCGCCGCGGTCGCGGTCGCGCGCCCGGAGTGATCGGGTGATCGCATCCTGCGGTGTCGCCGTCGCCGACGGCATTGCGTTCGACGCCCCGGTCGTGACCTGGACGCTGACCGCGTTCGCGTTGGCGGCCGTGGTGACGCTGGGACGCGAACTGCGGCACGTGCCGAAGAACCTGCTGGTGCTGATGGCCACCGCGTTCCTCGACATGGCGGGGTTGTTCCTCGTGCTGCCGGTGCTGCCGTTCTACCTGCAGCGCTTCATGGACTCGGGCGACACGTTGTTCGGGCTCGAACTCGGCTTTGGCGCGCTGTCTGGCATCGTCGCGTCGTCGTTCACGTTGGCGCAGTCGTTGAGTGCGCCGTTCTGGGGCCGCATGTCGGACCGGCGCGGGCGGCGGCCGGCGTTGCTGGTCGCGCTGTTCGCATCGGCGCTCGCGTTCGCGGTGTTCGGCTTCGCCGAGTCGATCTGGGTGCTCGTGCTCGCGCGCATCGTGCAAGGTGCGGGCGGCGGCACGGTCGGTGTGATCCAGGCCTATGTCGCCGATGCGGTGCCGCCAGACCAGCGCGCGCGGGCGCTCGGGTGGTTGTCGGCGGCGACGAACCTTGGCGTGGCGCTCGGGCCGGCGATCGGGTCGTGGGCGATCGCCCTCGGCGACGTCGATCTGTGGCCGGCGGCGGGGCCGCAGACCATGGGGGTGGCGGCGCCCGGCCTCGTCGCCGCCGCGATGTGCCTGCTCAACTTCGGGTTCGCGTGGCGTTGGTTGAAGGAGCCCGCCCAGCGCAACAGCAAGCCCGCGACGTCGTCGCCGTGGACCGCGGCGGTCCAGGTGTTGGCGCACCCGCGCGCGCCGGCGGCGCGCATCCTGCTGACCTATGCGATCGCGATCGGCGCGGCGCAGGGTCTGCACTTCGTGGTGACGAAGTTCCTGCAGGTTCACTTCGGCGTCACCGAGCTGACGATCGGACGCTACTTCCTCTACATCGGCGCGTGGTCGGTGTTCGCGCGTACGTTCCTGCTCGGCCGCATGATCGATCGCTTCGGCGAACTGCGGTTGTCGCGCCTCGGCCTCATCACGCTCGCGGTTGGGCTCGCGACGATCCCGCTGACTTCGTCGATCGGCGCCCTCGCCGTCGCCGCGGCGCTGTTGCCGCTCGGCACCGCGATGACGTTCCCGTGCGTGACGGCGCTGCTGTCGAAGGTCGTGCCGGCCACGGAGCGAGGCATGTACATGGGCCTGCAGCACACCTTCGGTGGCATGTCGCGCCTGCTGGCGCCGCTGGTGTACGGCGTGATGCTCGATGGCTTTGGCTACGGCGCGCCGATGTGGCTCGCGGCAGGGCTGGTGGCGGCGACGATCCTGTTCGGGATCGGGCTCGTCGTGCCGGCCCGCGGCGTCAGCGAAACTCGAGCGGACGCGCGGTGAAGTCGGCGACGCCGAACGGCTCGCCGCGCACCACCGGTTGCCCGCCCAGCGAGGCTTCGCGCTGCCACGAGAAGCCGCAGTCGAGCGCGATGAGGACGCCGAGCAGTGCGAAGGCAATCTTCGGGCGACAGGCGAACGCGAGGGCGCGCGGCGCCATCGTGTGCAGTGCGGCGGCGATGCCGAGTGCCAGCAGCGGCAGGCACAACGCACCTTGGCGGGCGTAGCCGAAGTAGACGGCGACGACGGCGACTTTCGTCAGCGCGAAGGCGAACAGCGGCCACAGCACGCGCAGACGGCGCAGTTGCCACAGGCCGCAGCCGGCGAGCCCGAGCAGTGCAACTCGCCACAGCGTCGGCCACAGTCCGGTCGCGGTGACGAGATCGACGGCGCGCCGTTGCCCCGACAAACCGATCGGCAGCGACGAGCCACCGATCGTCGGCGTGGCTCCTTCGACGGCGTGCCACAGCTTCTTGCCGATGCGCGCGAAGGCGTCGCCGGGGGCTGCGCGCAGTTCGTCGAGCCCGCGTGCCGTGCCGTTGACGACTGCGTCGAGATGCGGCGGGTAGCCGAAGACGAGGTTGCCGCCGGTCGGCAGCACACGGCGCAGGCCCGGCGGATACCGGTGGTCGCCGCCGGTGAGTGGCGGTGCGCGGTCGAGTGCGGTGCGCGCAAACCCGCCATCGGCTTCGCGCGAATTGGCGAGCAGGAAATTGAGCGGCCCGTAGATCGCGATGAAGCCACAGCGCAGGGGCTCGGGAAAGCAGCCGTACGCCTCGCGCACGACGTCGAGGTCGTGCGCGGTGACCTTCGTGCCGCCGCGCGCGTGCATCGTGTCGGTGACGAAGCCGTGCGTGGCGACCTGCGCGAACCGTGGCAGCGTGCGCAGCCGAGCGGTGGCGTCGGCGTCCCACGGCAGGCGCGGGTTCGGCAGCGCGGGGGCGCCGGCGTTGTATGCGGCGACGAGGCGATTGGCGTGCAGTTGCCACGGCGTGAGCACGGCAGCGGCTGCGAGCGTCGCCGCGAGCAGCGCGCGCCACGGCGTGCCGAGCCACCAGGCGATCGCGAACAGCGCCCCTACCGTCACTGCGTGCTCGGCGCGCAGCAGGCACAGAAACCCGTGCAGGAGCCCGAGGCGCAGTGCGGCCAGCCACGGTTGCCCTGACGAAAGGTTGCGCTGGTCGAGCAACGTGACCAACATCAGCACGAGATACAGCGTCTCGGAGTGGAGTCCGCTGCCGAGTAACAGGGTGTTGGCGGAGATTGCGCACAGCGCACTCGCCGCGAGTGCCACGGTCGCCGCCACGTGCGCGCGCACGAGCAGCCACAACAAGGGTGCAATCGCAGCACCCAGCGCCGCGAACAGGATGCGCACCGGCAGCATCTGCGCAGAGTCACCGTTCCAGAAGAGCGACAGGAACCACACCATGCCCGGTGGTCGCCACGGCAGCCGCAGTTCGTCGTCGACGCCGTGCTCGACCGCGAGCCGCCAGACGCGCGCATCGCCCGCAGCGAGTTTCGGGGCGAGGTGCCGTTGCGAGTTCAGGTCGCCCGGTTGCACCTTCGTGGCGAGATCGAGCCACAAGGAGTCACCCGGGCTGGCGAGGCCGCGCGCCGCGGCTGGCCAGTCAGGCTCCTCGCCGCGAGCGAGTTGTTCGCGCAGGTCGCCGACGACGGCGACCACCGGTTGGAAGCGCACGAGTTGCTGCCAGACCGGCGCATCGCCCTGGAACCCGATGTGCCAACCGGGGCCGCCGTGCGGGCCGGCCAGCGTGAAGATGGCCTGCAGCACGAGACCGAGGGCGAACAGGACGAGGGCAGGCACGCGGGGATGGTAGATGTCGGCGCCGATCGCGCACCAGCGCCGTGTCAGTTGCCGCCTGGCCGGTGGATCGACGCCGGCGGCGCCGAATGGGCTCAGGCGGAGCTCGAGTCCGCCGCCGGCCCCAATCCGCGTTGCTGCAGTCGATGCGACAGTTCCTGCAGCGCCCTCCGGTACAGCTCACGCACCGCGGAGTCCGTGTTCTTCTCCATCACGCGCGCGATCTCGAGCCACTCGAGCCCGTCGTAGTCGCGCAACACGATCACGCGACGGTAGTGGTCCGGCAATTCGTCGAGGCACGCTTCGACCGCGGCCTGGCCTTCCTGCCTGACGGCGCATTCGCTCGGGCTCGGTTCCTTGCCCGGCAACTCGGTGCGCATCAAGCCGTCGTAGCTCTCGTCGAGTCGCAGCGGAGGCTTCGGCGCGCGCCGCTTCTGCGCGTTCGCGTGGTCGGCGGCGTCGTGGACCTGGCCGTGCGCATACTCCGCGAGCCAGTGCAGGAGGCTGCGCTCGTCGCGCATCTCGAAGCGGTCGAAGTTCTGGAACGCCTTCGCGAACGCCGGCTGCAGGATGTCGGCGGTTTCCAGCTCTTCGCGCAGCTTGCGGCCGATGCGAGCGCGCACGTTGTGGCGCACGCGCTCGTAGTAGCGGGCGAACAGGCGATTCATCGAATCGCTGTCGCCGCCCTGGGCCTTCTTGACGAGATCCCAGGTCTTGGCCAGATCCGGTTCCACGGCGCGGACGATACCCATGCGCGGGTCACTGCGGGAAGTGGCCCACCTGCCGGAACTGCCGCGGGTCGGCGTCGGCACCGTGTGCGCCTGCACCTGCACCTTCGCCGAGCCAGACACGCACGATGCGGACCGGCGCGAACTCGGCCTTCACCGACAACTCCTGCTGGCTGCGGGAATGCCCCTCGTCGGCGTTTGGCAGCTTGCGCCACAGCCACACGTCGGCGATGCCGTCCTGGGCGCGCACGTCGAGCACCTTCAGGGCGTAGCCGTCCGTGGGGGCGGTGAACGCCGCCTTCATCGCCACGTAGCGACCGCTGACGAGGCTCGGAGTGAGCGCCAACGGCAGCACCTCTTCGCGCGGTTGCTCGCGCTGGTCTGCGGTCGCATCGAGCGCCGGGTGAAGGCGAATCGGCGTCACCGCGAGCACGCCGTCGGCGCAGGTGATCACCTGCGACCACAGCGCCATGTTGCGCGGGACCTGCAGGTCGGCGGCGGCGCGGTTCGGTTGGCGCGCGATCGGCACCACGATCGCGTCGGCGAGGATCGCGAAGTCGGCGATGCGGACTTCGCCGCGGGTGACCGCGAGCAGCGCGAAGCCGCAGTCGGCGCGGCCGAGCGGCAACTCCAGCACGCGCGGCATCCGGGGCGGCAGCGCGTCCTGCGCCTTTGCGGCGACCGGCGCGGCAAGCAGGGCCAGCGAAGCGAACAACAGGTTCGGGAGGGTCTTCATGATCGTGTCCTTGGCAAGTCCCACGGTGGGGACGACACGAACAGGGGAAGTCCGAGCACCGCCGCAGGTCACTTCTTCGCGGTGAACGTCACGCGGGCGGGAGTGACGGTGCCGTCGTTGCTTACGGTGATCTCGGCGGTGGCCTCAGGCTCTGGGTCTGCGCCTGCCCAGGCCCCATTCACGCCGAGCAGGAGCAGGTGGTAGGTGCCGGCGGGCAACTCGCCGAGGTCGAGGTTGTCGCCGCTCAGGCTCCCTTCGCCAGCGAACACGCCGAGCGCGTTGCCTGGAGTCGGCAGCATCGCGTACACGGAGCGGGCCTCCGGTTGCCGCGGTTCGGCGATGAGTTTGACCGGGTGGCGGATCGGGGCCGCGAGCAGGCCAAGGTCGTGGGGCTCGTCGCCGTGGGTGTAGACGATGCGTTGCAGGAGGTCGGGTTCGAACGAGCTGCCGATGCGCAGCACGTAGCCGCCTGGTGGCAGGCACTCGAACGCGAAGGCACCGTCGGGGCCGACCGGGCACTTCGGTTGCCACGCAGCGGGTGGCATGGAATTCAGATAGAAGAAGCCGACGTCGATCGAGGATGCGGCGGCCACCAGGCAGAGCCGTGCCTCGAGGAAACTCCGTTGCCGCAGCGACAGTGGCGTCATGTCGAGCCGGCCGCGGATCGCGGCGGCGTGCAGGGCGAGGTCGACAACTCGCCGTTCGCCGCTGGTCACCGTGACGGCGAGTATCGGCGACCACTCGCCGCTGCCCCCGTGTCGCGCGTGCAGGTGCACTTCGCGGCCGCTGCTGAGCAGGAAGCGGAACGCGCCCGCGGCATCCGTGCGCTGGTTCGGAAAGGACCGGTGGCGATCCGGCCCGCCGCCGAAACTCCGTTGGCGGGCGCGCTCCGTCGATGCGTAGACGATCGCGTTCGCGAGCGGTTGGCCTCGCACGAGCACCCGGCCGGTGATCTCGGCGAACGCGGGAATGGCAAAGTCGGCGACGGTGGTCTCGCCGCCGCGCACGGTCACCGGCCTGGATGCGACAAGCGGTTCGAAATCGCTGACCAGCGGGACCGGCGCCGCGACGGGCCGTTCGCGGTCGGCGTGGTGGCTGGTATCGACAGCGATCACGTCGATCCGGTACTCTCCGGCGGCCAGAGGCAGGCAATACCGGCCGTCGCGGTCGGCATCGACACTTGCCACGTGCGTGCCCTCCGTCGATTTCGCCTGCACGACGAGGCGGCAGTGCGCGGTGTATCCGAGCGCGCCGAGCCCGCCCGTCACGGCGCCGAGCCTTGGCAGCACGACCGTGACCGCGTTCTCGCCAGGTGCCAGCGAACGCCGCACGGGAGCGTGCCCAGAACTGTGGCACGCGAGGGTTGGTTCGTACCCGGCCATTACGTCGATGCGCGCCGATCCGTCATGACCGAGCTGCACGGGCTGGCTCGTGTGCTGGTACTCCCCCGCACCGGGAAACTTCGTGCTCGCCGTCACCGCGGCTGCGGGCACGGCGACACCGAGGTCGTCCTGGACCACTACGTGCACGGTTCGTTGCGCGAGCAGCTCGAGGCGGATCGGAGTCGGGCTCGGCACGGTGATGACGACGAAGGCCGAACGTCCAACCCCAGGCACGTCCGCCACACACTGCCACTGGCCCGCCGGCAGGCACGGCACCACGAATGTGCCGTCGTTCGCGATGGGCACGGGAACGGCAAAGACCTCCTGCAGCCACTGCACGTGGTCGGTGTAGTCCGTCGGAACGCGATCGACGCGCACGACGCCTGGCCGCCCTTGCGCGCCGGCGACGTTCCCGCGCAGGACGTGGGCCGCCGTCATCGTGACGTGCAGCGTTGCCTCGCTCTCGTGTCGCACCACGCTGGGTTCGCAGCCTTCGGCGAACACCGTCACGTCATTGCTCGACCGGGGATCGAGCACGAACGTGCCACGCGCGTCCGTCGTCACGGCGCTGCGCTGCCGCAGCGGATCGTTCTCCGTGCCACCGGCGATGACGCGGGCGCCAGCGAGCGGCGCACCGTTCGGACCAAACACGACGCCGCGCAGTGCGGCGCGCGTATTCAGCACGACGAGGCCGAGGTCGAGGTGCTGCCCGGCGGCAAGTTCGTATGGCTGCCAGCCGTACTGGTAGCCCGCGCGTTCCACCTGCAGCGAACTCTCGTGTGGGCTCAGGCCGGCAATGCGGAAGAGCCCGTCGGCATCGCTGACGGCGTGCGGTGCGAAGTCCGGCGACTGCCGGTCGGCGCGGTCCGCAGCCCAGGCGCTGCCGCCGAAGCCCGAAACCACCAGCGCATCGGCAATCGGGCCGCCGTGTTCGTCGACGATCCGGCCGCGCACCGATGCAGGCAGGGGCACCACGACGTCGCCGAGCGCGAAGGTCTGGCCAGGAGCGATCGTCACCGGTCCCCATCGCGCATTGCGCGGCGTGCCGGCACCGGCGATCGCCAAGTGGTGCTTGCCGGGGGATACGTCGAGCCAGAACACGCCGTCGTTCGCGGTGGTCGTGGTCGTCGTGGGATCTTCCGCGAGGCGCACCGTCGCCGCTGGCAGCGGCGTGTCGCCGAGCACGACGCGGCCGGTCATGCGCGCGCGGTTCGCGGCGACGGGTACGTGTGAGCGCGCCGAAGGAGCGGCTTGCGCGGTTTGGTTCTCGTCAACAACAGAAACCCGCGTGCCGGTCTGCAGCGCGGCGTCGTTCGTGTTGCCGGCCACGCTGGGAACGTTCGGCGTCGTTGGCGCGAACGGGTCGGCGAGCCAGACGATCGCCAGGACCAATAGTGTTGCCACGACGGCGAGCAGCGGCAGCAGGCGTGGTTGCGACGGGCTCGACGACGTCATGGCGCGCCAGGATAGCTGCCCCGTCGCCGGCTTGCCCCCTTCTGCGGCTTCGGCTGCACCGGCACACTGGCGGGCATGCGTCGTGTGCTTTTGCTCGCCGGAGTGCTCGTCCTCGGTTTCTGCGTGTGGTTGGCCGCAGGCGGCTTTGGCGAAGCGCCGGCGCCAGCCGGTCCCTTGCCGCCGGTCGGCACGGATCCCACGCCGCAACCGGAGCAGCCCAGCGTCGCACCGACGCCGCTGCCGGAAGCACGCAGCGCCGTGGCAGTCGCGGACGAGGATGCGTTCGTCAGCGAAAGCGAAGACGACGGCGTGATCGCCAAGCCCGTGCGCGACGGCGTCACCATGTTGGTGCTCGACGGCGACCGCCGGCCGATGCCGAGTGCGAAGATCGACGTGCGTTGGCGCAAGGGCTGGGGCATGTACGGCAACGACCGTGGCCGCACCGACGCGAACGGCCGCTTCGTCACCACGGTCCCGATGCACGAGATGCTCGATGGCTTCACGCTGCTGCATCCCGAGCACGGCGAACTCGAGTACTACGACCTCTTCCTGCCGCTGGCGAACGAGCCGCGCACCGTGATGATGTTCGTGCCGAAGCTGGTGTCGGTGCGTGTGCTCGTGCGCGGCACCGACGGCGTCGCGATCGGGCAGGCGAAGGTGAAAGGCCAGGTGCATCCACCGGACCATGCACCGCGCGAGCATCCGCTGCTGCCCTACCATCCGGCGGGCATCACCGACGATCACGGTCGCCTGACGTTGGCGGTGCTGCCGAGTGAAGTGCGCTTCGAAGTCGAGGCGGATGGGTTCCAGCCAGTGGGCAAGACGACCGCCGAGATCGGACCCGAGGGACTCGATCTCTTGTTGCTGATGCAGAAGACGCAGGTGCTGCACGAAGTGCTGGTCACGGTGCAGGTGCCCGAGGGCATGGCGCCGGAGGTCTCGGCCTGGGCGCACGCCGATCCGCCGCAGCTGCCCGTGATCCCCGGAGTCAGCTACTCGGACACGCAGCGACAATTCGCGGTGCGCCGACGCGACGCCACCCACTTCGTCGTGCACGCCGAGCCCGTGTCCTGGAAGCTGTCGATGCACGGCAAGGAGTTCGAATGGTCGTCGGTGCCGGTGGCACCGACGCAGACCGATGTGGTCGTCGTGATGAAGCGCGCCACGAAGCCACCGATGGCGAAGTTGAAGTGCCGCATCCTGCTGCCCGACGGCACGCCGACGTCGGGCGAGGTGATGGTCCACGAGACGCCGGACCTGGTGTACGGCTCGAAGGTGCAGACACAGTACAAACAAGGCCACACTGCGATCGTCGAGCGCGAGGCGAAGGGCAAGGTCTGCGTCAGCGCCTGGGTCTACCGCTATCCGATCGCGGTGGCCGGGCCGATCGAGTTGACCGTGGGCGAGCACGAAGTCGTGCTGCAGCTCGAACGACCGCAGTCGATTCGTGGCCGCGTCGTCGATGCCGACGGCAAGCCGGTGAAGGCGCACGTCAACGTGCTGCGGCCGGCGGGTGTGTTCCAGCGGCTGACGGAAGGCGTGCCGGCGATTCTGCCGCATTCGGCGAACGGCGACACGCTTGGCACCCTCGACGACGGCGCGTTCTGGTTCGAGCATCTCGGCGCAGGGGAACACGAACTGCAAGTGCGCGCCGATAGGTTTGGTTGGCCGGGGAGCAAACGCGTGCAGCCCGGCGAACAGGACATCGTGGTGCGCCTCGGTGACGGCATCGAACATCTCGCCAAGGTCGAGGGCCGCATCACGCGGGCGGGCACGGATGCCGGTGCCGCCGGCGAAGTCTGGTTGAAGTCGGAGCCGTACACGAACCACGTCTACGTAGGTGCCGACGGCCGCTTCCGGATCACGGCGCCGCCGGGGCGCTACACGCTGGAAGCGGTGTCCTTGCGATGTGCCTACATGCGACAGGGGCCACGCGACCTCGCCGCCGGGTTCGCGACGTGGGATCTGGTCGCGACATCGTGCGAGCCGTTGTTCGTGCGAGTCACCGACGCGGCAGGTGCGCCGGTGAAGGACGTCGAGGTGATGGCGTTCGACGCGGAGGGCAACGAACTGAACCTGGTCGATGCGATGGGCAGACCGGAGTACGGCGCCCCGGAGACTTCGAAGACCGGGCGCATCGGGCTCGGCGGGTTGCCCGACGTGGCCATCAAACTGGTGTTCGAGAAGGATGGTCGGCGGCAGGAACTTCCCGTCGCGGCCGGCACTCCCAGGGCGAACGAACTCGAAGTCGTCTGGAAGTCCGGTTCCTGAGGCAACGCAATGACTCCACAGCCACGCACGCCGGTCGTCGCCTTTGCTGTCGTGCTCGCCTTGCTGGTGGCGGCTGGGTTGTGGTGGAGCGGTTTTTTCGTGCCGGACAATGCGGTTGCTCCGCCGGCCGAAGATGCGGCGGCGATCCTGGCACGCGCGCAGGCCGCGAACGCAGGCGACGCGGTGAAGACGGCAACGGAGAGCGGCAACCCGGCTGCGGTGCGTACGGAGGCTGTGCCATCGATCGCAACGGATTCGGCAACCGGGTCCCTGCTGTTGCACGTGCGGCGAGGTGCGAACCAGGAGCCGGCCATCGACTTCCCGGTTCGGCTGTGGCGTTCGGGCGTCGACAACTTGTTCGAGACGATGCATGCGACGACGAACGCGGCGGGCGATGCCCTGTTCGAGTCGGTGGCGCCCGGCAACGTGTTCCCGGAGCCGGGCCGTGGCAACGAAGCCGAGTTCGTCAAGGTGGATATCGTCGCCGGCCAACGCACCGAGGCGACCTTGCTGCTGAACATTGGCATCGACGTGCGCGGGCGCGTCGTCGATGTCGCTGGCACCGGTATCGCCGATGCCGAAGTCGTGCACGCCGGTTGGGGTGGGGGGAAAACCGCGTTGCTCACGCACACGGCCGCCGATGGAACGTTCGCGTTGCGAGGCATCGAGCGGCAGTGCCATCTCGGTGCGCGCAAGGCCGGCATGCGGCCGTCGGCGATGCGACAGCTCAATGCAGGCGAAGGCGCAACGGTCGATTGCCTGCTCGTGCTCGAAGGCGATGGCGCGGCGCTGCGTGGGGTCGTGCTCGGTCCCGAGGGTGGGCCGGTGGTTGGTGCGGTCGTCACCGCGGGTAGCGGCGGACAGAACATGCACAACCTGCCCGACGGTGGACGCGCGATCGCGCCGCAACCGATCGATGTGCGCACGGACGAACACGGCCGCTTCCACTTGAGCAGCCTCGCGCCTGGCAAGTTGCCGCTCCTGGTGCGCTCGCGGACCTACGCCCCGTGGCAGGAAGTCGTCGACGTCGTGGTCGGGCGCACCGACGAACGCACGATCCACCTGCAGGCCGGAGTCGTGCTGCACGGCGTCGTGCGCGACAGTGCCGGTGCTGCGGTCGCGAAGGCGGATGTGGTGGTGGAACTCGACCAAGCGATCGGGTGGCGTTCGACGACGAGCGCTGCAGACGGTTCGTTCCGCATTGCCGCGTTGCCCGCCGGTTCGTTGCCGGTGCGCGCCGAGCACGGAAAGGCCGGCAAGGCGAAAGCGACGCTGGTGGCGGCCATCGGCCAGACCGTGCCGTGGGATCCGGTGCTCGCCCTTGGGTTGCAGTTGCGCGGCCGCATCGTTGACGACGCGGGCAAGCCGAAGCTTGGTGTGATCGTCGAAGGCTCCATCGAACGACGGCGCCGCGGCGACAAGTGGGATGCGTACGCCACCAGCGATGTCGAAGGGCGCTTCGTGCTCGACAACTGCATCGCCGAGCGCACGGTGCGCTTGCAGTTCCGCCATCTGTCGACGTTTCCGGAATTGACGCTGCACGGTGTGTTGCCGGGGCCGAACGAGCTCTTGGTGACGATGCCGACGAAGGGTTGGGTGCACATTCGCGGCACGGTGTGCGGCCCCGATGGCGAGCGCGTCGGCAACGTGATCGTGATGCCCTTGCTGAAGGACTCGTTCTCCGGCACTCCGGCGGAGACGGTGGATGCGCAGACGGGCGAGTTCCGGTTGGGGCCGTATCCACCCGGCACCTACGCGATCCGCATCGAGGGCGACGGCTTCCCGCCCATTTCGGTCACGGAGCGGGCCTGTGCGGGCGGGGAGACGTGGGATCTCGGCGAACTCCGTTTCGAACGCAGTGGCCGGCTCGTCGTGCAGCCGATCGTCGCTGGCGAGATGCCGAAACTCGACATGAGGATCCTGCGCGCCGGCGGATTTTGGCCGGAGAGCCTGGAGGCTGCCGGTTCCGTGTTCCGCTCCGGACCGTTGCCGGCGGGAACGCATGTGCTCACGGTCACCGGAACCGGCATCGCGACGCAGCAGGTGTCCTGCGAAGTGCGCGTCGGCGCCGAGACGCGGCTCGATGTGCCACTCGCGGTCGGGCACGAGGTCACGTTCGCGGCCACTGTGCCGGCCGAGGCCACGACGGTGCGCGTGCTCGATCTGGTCGTGTTGCAAGCGGGTGCCGAGATCTGGAACGGACGAATCGGTGCGCGCGACGGCAGCTTCGGCATGAAGCTCTCGCTGGGGCCGGGCAGCTATGAAGTGGCAGTGACCGCCGACGGCGTGCGCGGCGTGGCGCCGTTCGTAGTCACGAGCCAGCCCATCACCGTGTCGGTGGCGCTGACGGCGAGGTGAGGCCTCGCCGCGCGGCTACTTGATCAGCCCGCCGGCCGTGTGCTCGTAGTAGATGCGCACGAACTCGCGCATCTCGGCGGCGTAGCGTTCGCCGAACGACAGCACCAGGCTGTGATCGACGATGCGCCGGGTGGCGGCGCTGGTCTTGTCGCGCTCCTTCTCCTTTTCCTTCAGCGAGGGGAGAACGGGAGCTGGGAAATCGCATCGGCGCGGCGCAGGCGGTCTTCGAGGGGGCGGTCGCGCCGCAGTCGAGCGCGACTGCGACGCGATTGGGGGCGCCCCCTTGCCAGCGCCTCACTTCGCCGGCGGCGCCACTTCGCGGATCACCGCACCACGCTGCTCGTCGAGGACGAGCACCGCGTAGCGGGTCGCCGTGAGGTTCGGGTCGTCGCTGAGCGACGCATAGTCGAAGCGGCCGCGCAGGTCGGTGTAGCCGTCCTTGTGGAAGCGCACGGTGCCATTGGGCAGCCGCGCGAACACCTTGACGTAG
>SXGT01368794.1_pt1 | contig 48550 bp, 35 predicted proteins | sample 3176221 | NCBI WGS metagenome assembly SXGT01 (sample SAMN11356862, study PRJNA531348) | freshwater metagenome | isolation source: freshwater sample F1-120 | place: China: Fuxian Lake, Yuxi | collected 2017-12-25 | reverse complement strand
GGGGGTATGCCAGCTCTTCCTGCATAAAGGGGAGGGAAGGCTTCAAGGACAGGGAAGGCAGGAGCTGCGTGAAATGCTCCTATGACAAGAGAAGGCAGCGCATAGAAGGGACGCCTTCTGGTGAAGCTCCTTGCCAAGCGCTCGCGCTTACATCTGCCTGAGTGTCACAGAGAGGGGAGGATGGCTCCGCGATGGAACTACAACTTACCGTCTCGAAAGCGTCAGCGTGAACCTTCAGCCTGTGATCGGCTTTCGTGGTTTCCCGCCGTTGCCTTCTGGTTTGCCTCTCCTCTTCACTTCCCTGTGTTTTTTGGGTCCGCCCGCGCGCGGCCATCCAGGCTGCCAGCGCGATCGTTTGCTTCGTCACGCCCCAGGAAGCATCAGCAGGCCACGCCCGGCGCCATTCCGCCGATCAATTGCCGCGCGGTGGGGCCAGCAGAGTGTGTCGGGTTCAAGCAACAGGGGGCGGCGTCCAATACCACAGCCGCTGGTGTCCTCGCGCCGGTACGGGCGGATTGAACGGCGTTACGTTGTCGAGCGACCATAGCCAGCGCCCCGGCCCGAAGTTGCCGAAAAGGGCCTCGTCGCCGCGCAGTTCGATTGACGTCAACGGCTGCGAGCCCGTCACGCTTGCGTCGATCTCGATGTGGGTGGTGCCGGGCGTCCAAGATCCAACCCTGTAGCAGCCAGCGATCCGTGAGACCGCCACGATCGTGCCGCGCGGCATGTCGGGCCAGCGGGTCGCGGGCACGCCCAGCGCGGCTTCCATTGCCTCTACAGTCCCGGCGTCGAGGTCTCTTGGTAAGGCCGCCCGACTGCCGTGGATCGCAAGCGGTTGTCCGATCAACCTCGATGGTACCGGCCAGCCTCTCGTCTCGAACGCCTTCGCCCCGGCGGCGATCAGCCAAACCCAGGGTGGATGAATCGTCACCGCCATCATGGGCGATCGGTGCGTGTCGTCCTGCATGCCGCCATCGTACTCGCCGGGGCCTCTCGCCTGTCCGCGATCTGACGTCTCGCCTTGCTGGTGCGACTCACTCGAACGCTGATGGCACCAGACCGGCCCAGTGCCGACTACGTTGCCGGTCCGCCACGGGCTATCGCAATCGACGATCAGCTCGATGGAACCGCTTGAGTTCCACACAAACCGTGAGATCCTTGAGATGCAGGGTCTGATTCGCACCGTCTCGACTCACCGTCAGACGCTGGCCCAACATCAGCGAACAGTTCGGCCTTTCAGTAGGCTCCTTGCCAATAACTCGCGCAAACCCGGCCCCTCGGTGATCCCTCACCCTGTGCTGCCGCCCTCGTGCCTCGCCGCACGCGCGCGCCCTCGTCCCGTGCACGTTACGCACCCCCTTTACGCGCGCACGCGCGCGCATCCGCCTCCGCGTTCGCGCGAGACGGCGGCCCTCAACATCGGACATCACCCATGACCAACAAGTACCCGCCGCGCCGCCCCGGCGCGCCCAGACGGCCGGGTCGGCCCACCAAGTTCGACGAGCAACAACTTGCCGAGGCCCTCCACTATAGCCGCGGCAGCCTCACGCAAGCCTGCGCCGTGCTGCTGAATGGCTATGGCTGCACCGTCGATCGCACGACCATGGGCCGCCTCGTGGCGTCGTCGCCGCGCCTGCAGGCGGTCAGACTGCGCGCCAAGAACGTGGCCCTCGACTATGTGGAGGCTTTGCTCTGGCGCCGGATCGAGGCAGGCGATCTGAAATCCATCCAGCTCTACCTGCTTGCCAAGGGTGCTCATCGCGGCTGGGTGATGACCGCTCGCCATGAAGGCGTCGCCGCCGCGCCCGTGGCGCAACCCAGGCCCTTCGACTTCAGCGGCCTGTCGCCAGACCAACTGGAGTCGTTGACGACCGTCCTCGCAGACGCCCGCGCACGTGCCTTGGTCGCGAAGGACGACAAGGATGACATCGATGAGGACGAGTGACGCTGCCACTCATCGGCACACGAGTTTCCATGCGTAGCGCCTGCGCACCTTGTCCCACACCTGCTCGTTGTCGCAACGACGTGCGCCCGGCGGCGGTGATCGTGCTGGTGCGAGTGGCCGCACTGTCTGGGACGGCAGGGCGCAAAGCGTAACCGGGCATACGCGCCGTGCGCTGGCAGGACTGGTACAGATCTGCTCCATCTTCCCGCTGATGCAGTGACAGGCGCAGGCGGCTTCGGCGCGGGACGATGCCACTGCCAATAGCGCGGCAGCCGCAGCGACGATGGCCTTGAGTGATGTTGGTGAGCCGATCACTTACCTCCCCGCCGCCGGACCTTGTCCGACTCCGTTCGGCAGTAGCCCTTGGACGGCGCCAAGTGCGCCGTCCTTCAGTTGCCCTGCCTTCTCGATCGTCTTGGCAACGAAGCCGCCCTTCGGGAACACCATATCGATGATGCTGGGCGCTTCCTTCGCCTCAAACGGGATCGGCCGCACGGCACCAATGGCGAACAACCCCAGAAGCGCAGTCGACGTGGCGTTGACGGTACCCTTGGCCAGCCCGCCGAGCAGATAAGCACCGATCCTGTTGCTGGCTTGCTCGGCGAACGTCGACGTCAACGCGCCCATCCCGCTCGAAACACCGATTCCCACCGCATAACCGAACGACATGCGAACCGTCGCTAGGATGCCCGGGCGTGCCCGGTAGTGCTGAAGTATCCGGCGGACCATCAGCAGATTCATGCCAGCGACGATCAAGGCGTCGAGAACGCCCCATGGCGAGGCCGCTGTGAAGGCCCCGACCCGCAGCGACGTGTACCGGACGATGCGCAACGCCTCCTCGTCGAGCGGCGCCAGCGCGTGTGACTGGATCGCCGCCAGAACGGGTTCCGCCGTCTCGATCTTCGTCCGCCGCAGCGCGAGTAGGGGCGCGAGGTTGACCCCTGCCCTTGAATGGCCCCTGTACAGCCCTACAACCCCCCGCAGGAGACGCGCCGCCGCCTTGGCGCGGGCGTCGTCGTCGAGCGACCCGTCTCGCCTCTGCAGCTTGCCGGAGAGTTGCCGCAGTCGATCGATTCGACGCAGACGCAACAAGCTCCGAAGCTCTCTCATGGCGAGCATCACGAACAGCAAGGCGGCGATCACACCACCGGCGACCGCGGCAAAGCCGAAGGCATCCGGTCGGGCGACGAGAAGAACGTAGGCGTCCCAAGCGGGCGCGACGAACCCGACAACAACAATGGACAGCAGCGCGAGCGTCAGGAGGAGCGTCAAGCTCCAGCGCCGCGGCTGTGCTAAGCCTTGCTCCAGTTTATCGGCTGGGGCACCCGACAACGCTCCCGTTTTCTGAGTCGCCTCGCTTCGATCACGGGTCTTGAACGGCCACATCGCATCCCCCTCGCCATCCCTCCGGCCCGAGAAGAATATCATAGAACACAAGCCGGGGGCTAACTCGTAAGGCAAGTTAGCCCCCGGCGTATGGTGATGTATTCGAGCCACGGCCATGGCTTCAGCCATGACCAAACCCAAGGATAAGGACCCGCTCGCAGATCTCGTTGGCGCCGCAGTGCGCGCGCGCCGCCATGCAAAGGGTCAGACGCAAGAGGAACTCGCTGAGAATATCGACGTCTCGGTGGTCACGCTCTCGAACATCGAGCGTGGTGAGAACGTCCCGACGCTCAGCGTGTTTTTTCGGCTTCACCGCGAGCTGGGTCTCGACGCTTCCGAGCTGGCTGGTGCGCAGACCGCCGTCCGGCGCGTGAGCCGCGATCGCCTCCAGCTCGAGGCCGAAGTCCTGGAGTTGGCTCGCACGTCCGATATGCGCGATCTCCGCTTGCTCATCTCGCTGGCCAAAGCGATGCAGGGGAAGTAACGCGAGCGATCGGCGCGGCGTCCCCTTCAGTGGTCACTGATCGCACCCCGCCGACGCACTATCCACGCAGTCACCGCAGAACGTTGCCGTCACCATCCACGCAGAGGTGAGGCACATGGACGTTCGAGAAGCGACTTTTCTAATCGTTGGCGCTGGCGCGGTCGGCAGTTACGTGGCTGCGCGCCTTCACGAGAAAGGCGCCGACGTGACGCTGCTGACACGGCGCGCCGAGCTGGTCACGCTGCGCGGCTTGCGCTTGGCGAGCCCACTCGGCCGATTTCGCCACCCCGTTCCCGCGATCGTGACGACAACCGGCAGGCCGCCGGTGGACGTGGTGCTGCTGTGCTGTCGCGCGAACGTCTTGACGGAAGCGGTGTCAGAAGCCATTGCGGTCTGCGGCCCGCACACGATCGTGGTGTCGCTGGCCGATGGTGGGCCGCATAGGGAAACACTAGAGCGGCTGCTGCCGCAGACCCGCGTGATCGAGGGCATGTTCGAGGCGAGGCTCCGGCTCGATGCCGACGGCATCGTCTCGCATCGCTTGCCGGAAGCGCGCATCACCATCGGCACCCGTGGCCCTGATGACATCGTCGCTGCAATGATCGCGCGGGCGCTCAACGGCCGCGGCCTTGTCGCGGCAACCAGCGACAACATGGATAGCCTCGTCTGGGCGCGCACGATCTACCTCGCCGCGGGCATCGGCGCGGCGGCGCTCACCGGCCGACCGTTCCGCGATGCGCTACGATTCCTGCCCGGTAAGTCCCACTTCCTCGACCTCATGGCGGACGGCCGCGAGATCGCTGCGGCCAACGGCGTCACTGTCGACAGGCGGCAAACGTGGGCCTACCGGCACGCGCCGTTCCTCGAAGCCTCGCCTGTCTCGGCGCCAGCTCGCTCTACGGATCCCGGCGGCGCCGGGCTCGAGGCCTTGCACATCCTTGCTCGGATGGCCCGGCAAACCCACGAACGGTCCGCGTTCATGACGGCGCTGGAGGCCGCCACCGAGCGGGATTGCTCGGAGGCTCCCCATGTTGCGTGATCAGGAGCTGGCCAATTCCGCCGAGGTACGGTTGGAGGTCCATCGTTCGGCGCACGACCGCGCCATCATCGATGCCGCTGAACTCGTGGCAATGTTCATCGGCGCGCGATCGCCCCGGACGAGGGCCGCGTACCGCGCCGATCTGGAGCACTTCCGACGCCACGTCGGCGCGCCCAGCGCAACGATGGCGGCGCAGATGCTGCTCGGCAGCCCGCACGGCGCGGCGAATGCTCTGGCGTTGCGTTATCGGACGGCGCTCGTCGCAGGTGGCTTTGCGGCTGCCACGATCAACCGGCGGCTCGCCTCGTTGCGTGCGCTCGTCGCGCTGGGTCGCACGTTGGGGCTCGTAACTTGGAAGCTCGAGATCGGAAACCTTCGGCATCGAGCCTATCGCGACACGAGTGGCCCCGGCGACGACGGCGTCCGCAAGCTGATCAACGCCGCCGCGATGCAGCCGGACGCCTGCCGCGCCGCGCGAGACGTCGTGCTGATCCGCTTGCTGCACGACCTCGCGCTTCGCCGCGGCGAGGTCTGCTCACTCGACCTGTCTGACTTCGACGAAACAGGCGGTAGGTTGATGGTGCTCGGCAAAGGGTATGCCGACAAAGAACCCATCGCGCTGCCAGCCGCCACGCGCGTTGCACTCAGCACTTGGCTGTCCCACCGCGGTCGGGGGCCCGGGCCGCTAGTGACCAGCTTGGATGTCGCGCGCACGAGCCGCACCAGTGCGCGCCTGACCGGCACCGGCCTTTGGTCGATCGTTCGCCGCCTCGGCCGCGCTGCCGGTCTGACGACGTGGCCGCACGGCCTGCGCCACGCCGCCATCACCCGCGCCCTCGACGTCACCAACGGCGACGTCCGCAAGGTTCAAAGGTTCTCGCGGCATGCGGATGTGAGGACGGTGCTGATCTACGACGACGCGCGGCCGGATCGAGTTGCTGATGTGGCCGAGATGGTGGCGTCGATCGAAGTTGCGGGTACGGGAACACCCCACTCTTAACGCGCGTTCAGAGTTGTGCTGAAGTTCCCTCGTTCCGACCGAGGGGGAGAGCATGGCCGTCAAACACCCGCTGTCCTGTACCACCATCGTCGTGGCAGCCATGCTGATCGCTGCTGCGGCTGCCGTTCCGACCGCCCACGCACAGCAGCGCGTGTGTCCAGCACCCGGTGGCAAGATTGTCGGCGGCGAGCCTGCGACGGCAGCGCGATGGCCGGGGCAGGCCGCGCTTAGGCTGTCGGCCGACAACGGGCAGATTGCCAGCTACTTTTGCGGCGGTACAGCGATCTCGGACCGCTGGGTGCTGACGGCTGCGCACTGCCTGCACGATCACGCCAGTGGCCGGACGTCGGCTACGTTCCGAGACATCCAGGGCCAGCGTCGCGATGGACGGCTGGAAGTGGTGCTGGGCTTGGACGATCTCAACCGGGTCGAGGCCGATCACGCGATCGCGGTTGAGCGCATCGTGATCCACGACACCTATCGCGCGGCGGTTGAGCAAGCGATTCAGGTTCAGGGCGCAGAGGCCCGCCGCCGCGCGCTACAAGCGATCACTTGGACCGCAGGCCACGATATCGCGCTACTGCGTCTCGCGCAGTCGTGGAGCGGCCCGACAGCGGTGCTCGCGCTCACGCCCTCGACAGATGCTCCGGACAACGTGCGCAGAGCTGCACGCGTCGCAGGCTTCGGCATTACGGAGCCCGATCGCGCCGCGCGCGCCTACTCGCGCAGCGATGGCCGTGGCCAGTTCCTCGCTGGCTCGGACAAGCTGCTGCAGACCAGCATCGAGACGATCCCAACGCAAACGTGCCGCACGCTGCCGAGCTACGCCAACAAATTGATCGGGCCAGGACAGGTGTGCGCCGGGCTCGAGCAGGGCGGGCGCGACAGTTGCCAGGGCGACAGCGGCGGACCTCTGGTGCTCGCCGACAGTCGAAACTGCCATCGCCAAATCGGCATCGTGAGCTGGGGCGACGGCTGCGCGGCGGCAAAGGCTTATGGCGTCTATACGCGCGTTTCGGCATTTGCAGGTTGGATCCAGGGGCACACCGGCCCGCTGCGTGGCGCTGAACTGGAGGCGGCGAGCGCGAGCACAGGCGGCGCGAGCGGCACTGGCGGCGGCACAAGCGCGGACCGTTTGACACCAACTCAGCTCGACTTGGCCTTGCGCCAGCTAGATGGCTTGCTCGGACCAACACGCGGGCGCGTGCGTTTCGGCATCGCAGGTGGCAACCGTGTAAGGCTCGGCGACAAGGTGGTGTTCGAGGCAAGCAGCACGATTGCAGGGCGGCTTGCGATCATCGACATCAATGCCGCGCGCGAGGTGATGTTGCTCTATCCGAACAAGTTCGTGCCCGAATCTGATCTCGGCCGGATTCGCTCCGGCCTGCGCGTCGCGGTGCCGGGGACCGACTATCCGGGTTTCACCAGCTTCCAGGCGATCGAGCCGGTGGGCAAGGGGCGCCTGCTCGCGATGGTCGTGCCCGAGGATTTCTCGATCGAGCGCGCGGTCGCAGAGCGCCACGAGCTGAACAAGGGTTTCATGCCGCGCAATGACCCACCAAGCTATCTGATGCGCGTGATCCGGCAGATCGAGGTGGCGCTCGGCGGGGGCGGCAGTAGCCTACCGGTCGCTGACGAGCTGCGGCGGTGGGGGTATGCTTTAGTTGAGTATGAGATCTTACGGTGAGTGCGTGCGGCCCTTACTCCTCGATCTCCCGCGCGACCCGCAGACCGATCATGAAGTAGCGATCGGCTTTAGGCCAGCGGCCGCGGCTCGCCGAGCGGGCGAACAGCGGCGCTGAGAACCAGGAGGCGCCGCGGATCACGCTGCGCTCGCAGTCGACCTCGGGCCCAGATCCAGTGCGCGGTCGGCCATCACGCGGATTGCCCTGGTGGCTCTCAGCCCAGCAATCGGCCGTCCACGTCATCGCGTTGCCATGGACGTCTTTGAGACCCCACGCGTTGGGCGCGAGCTGACCCACCGGAGCCGTATAGACGAAGTCGTCGCTGCAGCTTGCGTACGTATCGGGTCGGCTTTCGAGCTTCAACGAAGCTGCGGCCGTCTGGTCTGCGATATTGGCGTGGCGACAAAGCTCGATCGCCTCATTGCCGAAGGAGTAAAGCGGTTGCGGTGTCGCCCGTGTCGCGGCACGCGTTACGTACTCCACCTCGGCCTCGCTAAGCAGCCGGTAGCGGCGCTTGGTGACCAGAGCAAGCCATGACGCATAGGCCCGAGCGTCATGCCAACTGATGCATACGACAGGGTGGCTGTCATCTTGCGAAAAGCCAGGATCGCGCCACGAGTGTTCGGGTGCGAGTTGCGTGCGATCACCCAAGTCATAGAGGCAGCCGTGCTCGACTTTGTAGCCGGTCGCTGCCACGAACGTAGCGAACTGGCCGCGCGTGATCGCGCTACGAGAGACAGCAAAGGGGCGCTCGATCTTCACTCGGACCCGCGGCTGCTCGCGCTTGGCGTGGCGCTCCAGATCAGGACGACCGCGCGTGATGGCGGCGGCCTCCCTCGGGTCAGTACCCATCAGGAACTCACCGCGTGGCGCCACGACCATCGCTGGACACGGCCCGGTCGGGCATCCCTCATCACTTTCCGCGACGCCCGAGCCCGGCGTGATATTGCGGAAAGGGTCCGGCATGGCAGGACGAGGGAGCGCCGCATCGGCCAGCTCCGTAGCCTTCGCACTCGAAGGGCCGGTCAGCATAACTCTGTGATGCAGACCATGGCTCTCCCAAGGCACCTGGAGGCCCCCTGTGGCGTCAATCACGGCCTCTTTCACATTCTGGAAGAAGTTCAGGTGATCGAGCCCAGGCTTCTGAAGCTGGGCTGCCAAAGCTGCCGCGTAAGGTCCGCTGCTTTCGCCGCGATCGGATGCCACACTACCGTGCGACGTTGCGTAGACGATTGACATCCCGCCAAGCCGTTCAGGAATGGGCACAAAGCCCTTATCGATGACCCGCTCGGGGAGTTGCAACTCGTTTCGGCAGGCGTCGAAGACGACTAGTTTGGCCGCTCCGCGGGCCTGATTGAGGATCGCCAGCACTTCATCCAGCTTGATGCTGGAATCCCAAAACGTCGTAGTGCCCGGTCGTCGTGCGTCGATCGGAATGAGGTAGTTCACCCCAGTTCCCTTGTCGGCCGCGCCGTGCCCCGAGTAGTAGAAGAAGCCAGTGGCGCCGTCTCCTGCCAAACTTAGACGGCGCGCGAACTCACGCACGGCTCCCAGGATTTGCAGCCGGTTGCCGTCGAGTACCGTCGGCAAAAGTACGAAGCCCTGCTTTTGCAATGCCGCGCCGACAAGCGCCACATCGTTGTGCGGATTGTGCAGCGCGCCTACGCTCAGGTCGTAGCCCTTGTTGCCGATCATTAGCGCAAAGCGCTTCTGATCCCGAGATTGCGCCTCGGCTGCAGTTGGATAGAACAGTGAAAGCACTGCGACGAGGAGCAGTGCAATGCACCGCGCCAGCGTCTGTCTGCAGCTAGCGTCGTGCCAGAACATCGATGTGCAGCCCAACGATCCGCGGCGCGCTGTAGGTCATCTCCACGTCGAAGACCACCTTCACCGTTCCGGCTTCGGATTTGCCATTTCTGTGGCGCCTCGAGAAATCCAGCACCAACTCGACAGTGCAGCTCGCTCCTCTCGGGATCGCGTTGGACGATCGCACCGAATAGCGACGTACCGGATAGGCTGCCTTGAAGGTGGCGTCCTCCTCGATGATCTTGCTTTGCGGCTTCATCTCGTTCGTTGGAGGCTTGTCGAGGTTCCGGACAGTCCAGCGGACGCTGCTGGCGTAGACGCTGGGGTCGAGCGGCCCATCGCCGTAGGCGCCGTGGCGCTCGAGCCAACCTATGGCGAAACCCGTCTCGCAGCGGAAGCCACTGTTCGGCTGCGGCGGCGGAACAGTCCGTGGTAGTGGCTGAGGCGGCGCTGCGTCCATCGCGCGGGGGATCGTGGTTTCCTGCCGGGGCGGCGCCGACAGAGCAGCTATTCTCTGCTCGATCCGAGCTTTGCACTGACCGTTTCTGAACATCACCTCGTAGGCACGCAGCGCCTCGATCGTGTCAGTCCGCATGGCGCGCTCGCAGGCTTGCGTATCGGCCCGCACGGCCAGCAACTGATTGCGCATCTCAGCCGCCTCGGTCACCCGCGAGTGGCCATTGCAATCCCCCAGGAAACTCCCGAGCGCATCGATTGGGCTGGTACTGCTGCGCGCCTCAGCGAACTGGCGTTCGCAGCGGTCCATGATAAGGGGCAACCCTCCAGCCATCGACGGCGAAAGCGAAGCTGCGGCGGCCGAAGGCTCCTTGGTCGGGATCGATTGATTGGATATTGGCGCGGACTGCGATGCGCCGCGCTGGCCGAAAGAGAACGACCTCGTCAGCGAGTATATCGCCGTCGGGCGCTGCTTGCCATCTGTCACCCTGACGACGTCGCCGGTGACCTTAGCCATCATCTCGTGGATGTTCTCGCTCGGGCCGCTTAGGTGCGCGAGCAGCGCCGTAGTGAAGGGGCTGTTCGAGCCTTTGCCGTCATCGGCAACCTCACCGGGCAGGGTGGCATAGGCTAGGTAGGTTTCAGGGAGTTCCATACGCCCCAGCGCCCCGATCTCGGACTTCAGCCGATTGGGGCGAACGGCGCGGTCGGGTGGTCCACTGGGGAACCCGTGAACCGGCGCAGAGGCTTCCGTATCCCAGGGATCGTTCCGGCACGCATCGAGGAACACGATATTGATTCCACCCTTCTTGTGGGTCCGCGCCCGTTTCAGCACGTTCTCCTCGAAGTCGAGGCTGTTGGTCGCCACCTCGCGGCTCACGTTGTCGCGCTCCGAGACGTGGGTGGTCGGGAGCAGGGCATCGGTCGCGACGAGATAGTTCCGGCCACGCCACTGGATGCCGTGGCCCGCGTAGTAGACGACCACCACATCAGCGGTCGCAGCCTTCTGACTGAACTCGTCAATGCGCCTGTGCGTGTCGTTTCGGGTGAGATTGAACCCGTGGACGACGTCGAAGCCCTGCCCACGCAATGCCGTCATCATCGAGGCTGCGTCGCCTGCTGCATTCGGCAGCCGTCGGGCATTTCTGCAGTTCGGATCACGCGTCCGGTCGCAATGGTAGTCGGAGTTGCCAATGACCAGCGCGACCCTGACCTCCGCCCGCGCGGCGCCTGCATCGATCATCGCGAGGGTCAGCGTGGCCAACGCCGATACGCATCTAAAAAAGAACGCGCGCTGCATCGCACACCTCAGATGACAAGAACGAAGCAACCTTAAACTGCCTTCAACACAACCGCCACATGATGCCACCACGGCTAAACGGTGTCTATGACGTCCTGAGAACGGCGGTTTACGTTCTGGGGTGGCGGCAGTCCTCTCGCGGCTCATGCGCTCGACAGAATGCCCTGGTGAGCCTACCCGGATTGCCACGGGGGCTGACGCGACACCAGAGTGCAGCTATGCTGATTGTGGTGTAGTTCGTGCGCCGAGGGACGCATGCGGCGGCTTTTTGTTTCGATACTTGTTCTGGCGGTGCTTGTTGTAACCCTGACTGTTGCCCCAATCACAACGGCGCAGGAGCCGCAGCGCTTTGCGCTGGTCATTGGCAACCAGAGCTACCACCCATCCGTCGGCCGCCTGCAGAACCCGCACAACGACATTTCCGTCGTCAGTGCGGTCCTGCAAAAGCAAGGCTTTACGGTTCTGCCCCCCGTCCGCGATGCTCGTCGGAGCCAGATCCTCGGCGCGGTTCGTGAGCTGGTGGCGCGCCTGAACGGCGCTGGGGCTGGAGCCATCGGGTTCGTCTACTACTCGGGTCACGGCGCTGCAGAGAAGGACACCAACATCAATTACCTCATCCCGGTCGACGCGACAGAGCCCGGTACAGCGGCGTTCTGGGACGACAGCCTGAAGCTCGACGAGGTTCTTCGCCTGCTCGACGGTGCACGCAACGCGGCAAAGTTCGTTGTGTTCGACGCCTGCCGCAATGAGTTGCAGCTTCCGGAGCGAACCTCGGACAAGGGCTTCATTCCCATTCGGGAGCATCACGGCACGTTCATCGCATACTCGACGGCGCCGGGCCGCGTGGCTTCCGATCGAGGCGTGCGGAGTGGCCCGTATGCGGCTGCGCTTGCCGCCGAGCTGGAAAGGTCCGGTCTCGACCACCTCAACCTGTTCCAGAACGTTAAGGAGGCCGTGCTCGCGAGCACCAACGGCGCTCAACAACCCTGGGAGAGCAATGGCTTGGGCCGCCGCGTGTATCTCACCGGAGCGCCCGCGCTCACGGCTGCTCCCGCGTCGGTCGTATCGGCGGCATCTAGCGCACCAACATTCGACCCTGCCGAACGAGCCTGGGATCGCATCCGCGATACGCGGAGTATCGACGTCCTCGATGCTTTCAACAAGCAGTTCGGCGGAACTGTTTACGCGGCACTCGCGCGAGAGCGTCAGGCAGAGCTGCGCCGCGCTGATGCACCGGTCAAGGTCGCCAGCCCCACGCCTGCCGCGCCACCTCATCCGGCCCAGAACACCGCAGTAGCCGCCAAGGAACCGAACTGCTTCGAGGCCCCATCGGACGCGCCGGATGTAGTCATTCGAGCGTGCTCGGCATTGCTGGCGGGCAATCCGGTCAAGGCCGTTATGGAGCGTGCCCTCAACCGGCGGGGCTTGGCCTATAGCCGTGTGCAACGCCTGAAGGATGCGATTGCCGACTTCGATAGTTTGATAGCCAGCAATCAAAGCAACGCCGGATACTTCGACAACCGGCAGTCGGTGCATCGGGCTATGGGCCAGCACGAGCTGGCTCTCAAGGACGCCAGCCAGACGATCCGCCTCAGCCCAGATCGGGCATTCGGGTATCACAGCCGTGGCAATATCTACTTCGACATGGGCCGCTACTCGGCAGCGATCGAGGACTTCACGCGCGCCGCGGCCGCGAAGGACGCCTTCGTATACAGCATCTACGATCGTGGCCGCGCCCACGCGAAGCTCGGCCAATACGATCGAGCCGTGAGAGACTTCACCGCTGTGATCGAGAAGGAGCCCGGCGGGGCCTGGGCCTACCGCGAGCGCGGCTTCGCCTACATTGGCTTGAAGGCTCTCGACAAGGCGCAGGCTGATCTGCAAACCTTCCTGCGGCAGGAGCCGAACGAGCCGGAAGCTGTTCAAGCATTGGGCAAGATCCGCTCGAACCGATAGTGTGTCGATATTGAATTTCGTGGGGCGTCTTTGCGTTTGCTTATCTCAATAGCGCTCGTGCTGCTGTCGTTCCTTGCGTCCGCCGCGGAGGCGCAGGATCAGCAGCGCTTTGCGCTACTGATCGGCAACCAAAAGTACGTTCGCGCCGTTGGCGAGCTGGAGAACCCGCACAAGGACATCGGGGTCGTCGGCTCTGCGCTCGGCCAGATCGGCTTCAAGGACACGCAGTCTCGGCGGGATGTGAGCCGGGACGAGATGCTGTTCGCTGTGCACGAGTTGGCGCGGAAGCTGCGCCGAGCAGGCAAGGGTGCCATCGGCTTCCTCTACTACACAGGCCATGGCGTCTCGGTTAGCGGTGAGAACGTGCTGGTGCCCGTCAACGCTCAGCGCACAACCGACGAGGAGCTATCTGTGCGCGGCGTGCGGCTCGCAGAGTTGCTCGACATCCTGAAGCGCGAGGCGCCCGACGCGGTAATGTTCGTCGTGCTCGACGCCTGCCGGAACAACATCGGAGGCAGCCGCGGCGCCAAGGGCTTCGCACCGGTCAACGACCAACGTACCGGCGTCGTTATCGCATTCGCCACGCAGGCCGGTGCAACGGCGTCGGACGAGGGTGCAACGAGCGGCCCTTACGCTGCCGCCTTGGCCGACGAGATCGTGAAGCCGGGGCTGACCGATCAGGCTGTGTTCAATGCCGTGCGCACCCGCGTGGCGACCACCACGAAGGGTGCTCAGGTGCCGTGGACGCACGACGGCTTGGTTGGCGAAAGGGTCGTGTTCGTGAGTGGGGCCGCGGTACCCACGCAGCCAGCCATGCCACCGATGTCCGATTCAGCACCGAAAGAAAAGCTCGACACGATAGCCATTTCCCCTGTGGCTGCAGAATTGAAGCGGGCGATCGATACTGGCACCTCGGCAGCCGTTGATGCCTTTCTCGCGAAGTATCCTCGAACAGCGGAAGCAGGAGAGGCGGCCATTGCCCTTCGCGATTTCCAAAGGTTCGAGATCGCAGCCCGTCTCAATACTGAGCGCGCCTATCTGGACTACCTGGGCGATCCACCGTCGGGCTTGCGCAAAGAGGAGGCAGAGCGCCGCATCGTCGCGCTCAGGCAGGCGGAAGAAGAGCGAATTTGCAGAGGCACCGCCAAAGAAGCGCTGACAGCCCGCAGCGGGGTTGAAAAGCTCGGTTGCGTCCCGAGAGGGGATCACTGGCTCGGTACAGAGAACCTGCAGTTCAGTATTTGCATGAGGGGATCGCCCGAGGCGCGAGCCGCTGATGCACTCAGACGAAAAGATGACGTGACCACTTGCGATCTTACCGTCAAAGAAAACGCAGCATGGCGGTCAGCTTCGCAGGCCAACACTCCAGATGCCCTGCGCAGATTCATGGCGGACTTTCCCAAAAGCCAGCGGCTAGCCGAGGCTCGTCAGCGATTCAATGCCTTCGCAAAGGCCGCATTCGACGCCGCAGTGAAGACGAACGGCCGCGACGGATGGTGGGACTTCTTGCAACGATTTTCCGACAGCGACCTGGTTGGCGAAGCCAAGCAGCGTTATGAGCAAGTCACCAAAGCCCAGAACGCCCGCGATGACGACGCGTTCAAGAAGGCCTTTGATGTCGATCGTTCTCAAGACTACGATGCCTACCTCGCGCAGTTTTGCAGACCGCCGACGAAGCCCGCGACTGGCAAAGCTCCATCCGAGCCGTGTCGTCATGAAAAGGCTGCGCGCGATCGCCTCATCGGCCTGAAGCAGTTTGAGCAGATCAAGGGCAAGGGAAACCGCCAGCAGCTCGACACGTTCCTCCGACAGTTCGGCCAATCGAGGTTTGCGGCGGTCGTGCGCAGCGAGATCGCCGCCATCGAAGAAGCCAACCTTCAACGGACATGCGATGCGTACGTAAAGGCAGCGCTAGACGCACTCGCCGCATACGCCGAAGAGCAGAAGCAAGCCTCGATCCCGTGCGCGAGCGTAGAAGGGGAGCGTTGGAGCGGGAACGCCGCCAATCATCTCTCGTACTGTCGTCAGGCTAGCGAGGCACAGCGCCGAGCCGAAGCGCATGCTCGAAGGGATGCGATCGAGGTTTGCTCGCGGCCACGGCGAGACCAGCAGGCATGGCGGTCTGCAGAAGATCGCAACAGCATCGATAGCTTCGCTGCCTATCGAGCGCGTTGGCCAGAGGGCCAAAGCTTCGCGCAGGCGACGACAAGGCTCAGTGAACTTTGCGAGCGCCAATGGGGCAAGTCCGCAGCGTCAGGCAAGTGGAACGAAATCGAGGTTTACGCAACTGGAGCTTGCCGAGACTTCAAGCGTCAAGCCGAAGCCTCTAAGCGCATGAAGTCAATTGATGACCGGGAATGGGGCAGAGCCAATGGGTCCAAATCCAGAGCTGGCTATGCGGCCTACATCAGCGCGACCGGCGGCTCCGTAGAGAACCAGCGTGCCAAAAGTGGCGAAGGCAGCCTCAGACGCGATAGCGCAGTCCGTGAAAAGGGAACCGGGGCCCGCGCCGATGTGGCATCTGAGGCGATCGACGAGTTCGACGCTTGCGCGGCGGCAAGGACCTCTCAGGATGTCGAGGCTATCGAGGAGTTCTTGGAGGACTCGCCTAAGAGCAGGTGCGCGGGCGAGATAAAGGCTCGGCTTACCAAATTGCAGGCGGCTGCCCGCGTGCGAGGCCGAGATTAGACCCTTAGCCTCTCGCGGGACTGACAGCTCACGAGAACCGGCATCAGTGCATGTTGGCACAATGCCCTCGACAAGGCGCAGACTGACCTGCAAACCTTCGGGTAGCAGGCTTGAGCCGATAGTGTGTCGATATTGAATTCCGAGAGGCGTGTTTGCGTTGGCTGATCTCAATAGTGCTCGTGCTGCTGTTGGCCGTCGCCCCCACCGCAAGGGCGCAGGAGCCGCAGCGCTTTGCGCTGGTCATTGGCAACCAGGGCTACCACACGTCGGTTGGCGCCCTGCGGAACCCGCACAATGACATCGCACTCGTCGCCGCTGCACTCCAGAAGCAAGGCTTCTCGGTGCTGCCACCGATCAGGGATGGGCGGCGCTCGCAAATCCTTGGAGCGGTGCGCGGCCTCGTGCAACGACTCAACGGCGCGCGGCCCGGAGCGATCGGCTTCGTCTACTACAGCGGGCACGGTGCGGCAGAGAAGGACACCAACGTCAACTACCTGATCCCCGTCGATGCGCGGGAGCCGGACAAGGATACGTTCTGGGACGAAAGCGTAAAGCTCGACGAGGTGCTGCGGCTTCTCGACGGTGCGCGCAACGCGGCGAAGTTCGTGATCTTCGATGCCTGTCGCAACGAGCTTCAGTTGTCCGAGCGCACGTCGGACAAGGGCTTCATCCCCGTGCGCGAGCACCAGGGCATGTTCATCGGCTACGCAACAGCGCCGGGCCGACCGGCGTCGGACCGTGGCGCAACCAGCGGTCCCTACGCGGCGGCGCTGGCGGCAGAACTGGCGCAACCCGGGCTCGATCACCTCAACCTGTTCCAGAACGTGAAGGAGCGTGTGATCGCAGCGACTAGCGGCTCGCAGCAGCCGTGGTCGAGTGATGGACTGAGCAGGCGGGTTTCGCTCACGACAGCAGTGAAAGTCGAGCCGCAGTCACTGCCGACGATGCCCCCGGCAACGTCGGGGCCCGCGCCGTTGTCCGAGGCTGCGGTCGCCTGGGACCGGATAAAGGAAAGTCGCAGCATTGCAGTGCTGGAGGCGTATGCGAAACAGTTTGGCGGCACGGTGTACGCCGCGCTCGTCAGCGAGCGGATGACGGAGCTACGGAGGGAAGCTGACAGCGCGAAAGCAGCGGCCGAACAACGGGCGGAGCAGCAGCGCCTAGCGGCCCTCAAGAAGAAAGAAGAGGAGGATAAGTTGCGTCAGTCGGCGCCCGCCCAGAAAGGTGCAGGCGCGTCTCAAGGGGCGGTTTGGTATCCACCGGGAACGGACTCAAAGTTACCTGCCGCTTTCCCTTTGGGCGCCCGTCAACTTTACGAAAGCGCTTACTCGTTGCTATTGCAGCAGAACTACGGCGCCGCAGAAGCTAAGTTCTCAGAGTTCTTACAACGCTTTCCGAACGACGAGTTGACGGCAAATGCACAGTTCTGGCTCGGCGAGACTCATTTTATTCGAGGGCAGTGGGATAACGCTGCTGCCGCTTTCCTCAAAGTGGCGCAGAACCATCCGCGAAGCGACAAGGCGCCGGACAGTCTCGCGAAGATGGCGATGGCAATGGAGCGCAAGGGCAACAGGTCAGCCGCATGCCGCACGTTGCAGGAGTTGAATGCGCGCTATCCCAACCCGCCAGCCCACGTCAGGACGTGGGAGATTGCTGAGAAACGGCGCGCTGGCTGTGCGGACGTACCGACCTCTCAAACGTTGAGTTGCCGGGGGCTCCAGGAGGCTGAATGTAGCGCCGCAGCAGAAGCTTGCCACTGGATAGTAGCCGTGACGAGGAAAGACGGAAAGGAAGTGCCCGCCTACTGCCGAACTAGGCCCAAGCCAGTCAGGGCGGGGTCAAGATGACTGCGACCTCAGATGTTGGCAAGTGTAGTAGCTGGCTCAGCGCGGTTGTCGTTTTACTGATACTTCTGACGGAGCCCGTCCGTGCGCAAGAGCCCGCGCGCATTGCGCTGCTGATTGGCAACCAGAAGTATGTACGCGCCGTCGGTGAGCTACAGAACCCGCACAAGGACATCGGGGTCGTCGGTGCGGCGCTTGGCCAGATCGGCTTCAAGGACACACAGTCCCGGCGGGATGTGAGCCGGGACGAGATGCTGTTCGCTGTGCTCGAGTTGGCGCGGAAGCTGCGCCGGGCAGGTAGGGGCGCGATCGGCTTTCTCTACTATACCGGCCATGGCGTATCGGTCGGCGGTGAGAACGTGCTGGTGCCCGTCAACGCGCAGCGCACGACCGATGAGGAGCTATCGGTGCGCGGCGTCCGGCTCTCCGAACTGCTGGACATCCTGAAGCGCGAGGCGCCCGACGCGGTACTGTTCATCGTGCTGGACGCCTGCCGTAACAACATCGGAGGCAGCCGCGGCGCCAAGGGCTTCGCGCCGGTCAACGACCAGCGCAACGGCGTCGTCATCGCCTTCGCCACGCAGGCCGGGGCGACTGCATCGGACGAGGGGGCCACGAGCGGGCCTTACGCCGCCGCATTGGCCGACGAGATCGTGAAGCCGGGGCTGAACGATCAGGCCGTGTTCAATGCCGTGCGCACCCGCGTCGCGACCGCCACGAGGGGTGCGCAGGTGCCGTGGACCCACGACGGCTTGGTTGGCGAACGTGTGGTCTTCTCGAACGGAGCTGTAGTTCCAGCGCCCGATACCTCGCCGCCGATGTCCGAGGCAGCGGTCGCCTGGGATAGGGTGAAGGACAGCCGCAGCATTGCCGTGCTCGACGCATACGCCAAGCAGTTTGCCAGCACGGTGTATGCGGCGCTGGCGGCTGAGCGGATCACCGAGCTGCGGCGGGAAGGAGACGCTGCAAAGTCGCCAGCCGAGCAGCGGGCCCAGCAAATACCAATGCCCTCGGTGCAGAACCACGAACAGCGCCGCGAGGAAGTATCCGGAAAGATAGGCGACATTGCCGCGCAAGATTCCGCAGCGACGTTGGCACCTGGCTCCAAACAGTCGTTTCGGGATCGACTGGCCGACGGTCGGCCATGTCAATTCTGTCCGGAGATGGTGGTGGTACCTGCTGGACGATTTCTCATGGGGTCGACAACCCGAGAGCCCGCTCGAAACAGCGATGAAGGCCCACAGAGGAACGTTACAGTCGCAAGATCTTTCGCCGTTGGTCGGTACGAGGTCACCTTCGATGAGTGGGATGCCTGCGTTGCTGACGGCGGTTGCAAGCGACCCAACGACATGGGCTGGGGGCGCGGTAAGCTCCCCGTAATCCGGGTGTCATGGAATGACATCAAAGAAGAGTTTCTGCCTTGGCTCAACCGGCGAACTGGCAAGATCTACCGTCTGCTTACCGAGGCGGAATGGGAGTACGTGGCTCGCGCAGGAACAACGACGCCATTCTGGTGGGGACACGCGATCTCGACAAAGCAAGCGAACTACAATGGGCACTATGTGTACAATAATGGTGACAAGGGCGAAGTCCGACAGCGCACGGTTCAGGTGGACAGTTTCGGGGCCAACGCTTGGGGCCTGTTCAATGTACATGGCAATGTCTGGGAATTGGTCGAGGACTGCTGGCTCAGAGGCTATGTCGGGGGCCCAACCGATGGGACCGCACGGTTGATCCGCGACTGCAGCTCCCGCGTCGTTCGAGGTGGCGGATGGCTCAACAGTCCCGATTTGGCCCGATCGGCGGCGCGCCGCGATCATCCATCAAATGATCGAAGCGACATCGTCGGTTTCCGGCTGGCCAGAAACGTTACCCCCTAACTCACTATGGGAGCGCAATTTGTTTCGGAAGCACATTCTAGCGTTGAATTTTCTGCTCGCGCTTTGCTCAATCTGTCCGCCTGCCCTTGCGCAAACCTCGCTCGCCGGATGGGCTCAGCTTGGCACTTACACGCTCGATTTGCGTACGGGCCAGCATACGATCCAGCTTCCGACGAACGTCGAGCGGCCAGGCTCGCGCGCAATCAAGCTGGTAGCGACCAACGGTACGCTCGCTCTTTCGCGCATCACCGTCACCTACGCCAACGGTCAGATCGCCTATGAGGACGAACCGCCAGCTCTCGCCCGCGGCGGCGAGACGCGCGAGTTGGCCGAACGCGAAGATGCGCTCGTCATCGACAGCATCGCGTTCAACTACACGGCCCAGGCGAGCGGTGGCACCGTGACGGTCGAGGTCTGGAGCCTGCCGCCGCAACCGCTACCGAGGTCGGCTGTCACCGGCCCGGTGGATCAGAAGGGTTACCGCGAGCTGGCCGTGCTGTTTGGCACGACACGTCGGCGCGAGGGGTACGACCGCGTCAAGAACAACCGCGCGCTCGCAACCTTCAGTGGTACCGACGGGGGCGCACTGACCTACGGCCGCGCGATCGTTACGATCCCGATCGAGCGCGAGGTCGGCAGCCTGCCGCGACCGGAGTTCAATTTCATCTTCATCCGCGCCGCGCTGCGCGGCGAGGACCCCAAGCGCGATTTCACCATCGCTGCTGTCGACGTGACGAGCGAAGGGCAGTTCATCGCGAGCATGCGCGGGCAGGCCCAGCGCGCCGAAAGGTTCAAGTCACAGGCGCTGGTGTTCGTTCACGGCTACAATGTCAGTTTCGACGACGCGATCTTCCGAACCGCGCAGATCGCACACGACATCGGCTTCGACGGCCCGGCGATCACGTTCAGTTGGGCCTCTCGCGGCTCGGCCTGGGCCTACCGCCACGACGTCGACGCGGCGAAGGGTTCGCGGACCGCGCTGCGGACACTGCTGGAGCGCGTCGCCGCCGATCCGGCGATCACGAGTGTGAATCTCGTCGCGCACAGTATGGGCAACGATCCAGTGACGGAAGTGCTCGGCGCACTCGCTGATATCAAGAGGGCTGGCGGCACGACCCAGGACCTGAAACTCAACGAGATCGTTCTCGCTGCACCCGACGTGAGCCGCACCGTCTTCGAGGAACTGACGGGAAAGATCAGCGGCAAGGCACGTGGTGGCATCACCCTCTACGCGTCGGCTGCCGATCGTGCGCTCCTGCTCTCCAAGAAGGTCGCGGGCGATCTCGTGCGCGCCGGTGATGTGCCAGCCGGTGGGCCAGTCGTCGTGCGCGGCATGGAGACCATCGACGTAACACGTGCCGGCACGTCGTTCTTCAGCACCAACCACACGACATTCGCCGATCGCGAGGATCTCGTCGACGACATGCGCGCACTGCTCACTGCCAGTAGACGACCACCGAACGCACGGTGGCCGGCGCTTGCACCGGTCGGCAGCGGGTCGGGCCTGTGGTGGCGGTACGGGGGGTAGGCGCTTGGCGGGGGGCGCAGTTGCAATACGAAGCGGCTGCACCGCGTGAGCGAGATGGTTGCTATAATCCGCATTATAGCAACCATCCAACGTTCTGGCCGCCGGTTCGCCCTCCGCCTGTCGCGATGCGTTGCCCTTGCTGCAACTCCCGCCGTGATCCGCCCACCGCCCACAGCGGTACTTCAGGGGAGCCTGCGTGTCCGACTTCAAGCGCTCAACTCACCCACGTTGTCAGCGCGCACCGACGAGCGCAACAAGTTAGCCCAGACGGGCGGCCGGTAACTCGTCAAGAATGAGAAGCCGACTGGCGTCCGTGGGCGGCCAGTCGCACTCGTCAGACCGTTAGCAGGCTGTTGAAATTCGTTTTTCGGGCTGCCGGAGCAGCGTCCTACGTCGAGCAGAACCGCGCATGAGCACGTTGCTCGCACTTCTGCTCGATCCAGGATCGTGTTTCGGGAGTCTCTGCAACCAAATCACAATCGAAATTCAACAGCCTGTTAGCCCAAGGACTGCCAGCGTTCCCAAAGCCGCCGTTGCGTCTGCTCAACTCTCTTGGACCCTGTTCCTTGCCCTTCGCACCGGCCCCTTCTTCGGCTTCGCATGCTTCTTGTCTTCGGCGACAATCGCGTCGAGCAACTTTTGAACTCTCGCCCTTCGCGCCTCGTGTGCCAACTCCTGGAGCATCGATGGCTCCACGAACGGCGGTTTAAACACGAGTTCCACCTCAATAGGCTCGGTCGGCGGCGCTTCGGTGATTTCGATCCTGAAGGTCTCGATGGCCTTCTTTGTCATGGCATACGACTCCTTGGCTCGCGGCGCACAAGGCCGCGAGCGCGAACTATTGACCGCCAGAGGTCACCCTCTGGCGCACGGAGATTGAGTGTCGCGGCCCGACTTTTACGCTGGCACTGCTCGCTGGCTCTGGATGCGGGCCCTTGGGCGCTTATCTCTGGCTCTGGAGGCTTGGCACTGGTCCTTGAGGCGCGGGACGCCTGATCGCGCGACATCAGAAGTTTAGCTCGCAGCTTGTCTCCAAACAAGGCGATTCATCCCAGCCGGATAGTTGCCCATCGTCCCGCGCCCCGCCATGATCCGCCCACCGCCTTCGGCGGCACCTCGGGGGAGTCTGCGTGTCCGACATCAAGCGTCTGCGTGTGTTCCTGTCTGCGCCCGGCGACGTGCTGGCGGCGCGGGCGGTCGTGCGCGACGTCACGCACAAGCTCGCCACCGACTTCGAGCAACGCGGCATAAACCTCGATATCGCCGCCTGGGACGATCCCGACGATCTGCACTCGCTCGATGCCCACCTGTCGCCGGACCAAGCGCGTGCGCTGGGCCGCCCGCTCCCGGCCGAGTGCGATGTCGTCGTGGTGATCGTGTGGTCGCGGATGGGCACGCTCGTGCGCGAAGGCGAGGCGTACCTCTCGGCCACGCACTACGAATTCGAGAGCGCGATCCGCGCCGCGCATCCACCGCGCGTACTCGTCTACCGCTGGACGGCTCCGGTCGAGCAGGCGTGGGAGGACTTCGCCACCGGCGAGACCGCTGAGCAGCGGCAGCAGCAGCGTGACGATGTCGAGCGGTTCGTGGTCGGCATCAGGTCGGCGGCGATCCCAATCACGCCGTTCGCATCGATGCCCGAGTTTGAGAAGCTGCTGACGGCTCAATTGCCCAGCGCCCTTGCCGACGCTCTCGGCCCTCCGTCCGAGCCCGCATCCGCGACCTCGACCACCGCAAGGGCCGCCGAGGCCAACGCCGAGCCACCTATCATCTTCCTCTCGGCGGTCTCGGACGAGTTCCGCGGCTACCGCGAGCACCTGAAACGCGCCCTGGAGCACGCGGCGCAGGTTCCCTCGATCATTCAGGAGTACTTCGACGCCGTCGGCCAGGGCACGCTCGGCGGCCTAGATGCGCGCGTCCGCTGCTGCACCGCCGTCGTGCACCTGATCGGCGACATGCCCGGGTACTTCCCGCCGCCGAACGCCATCCGCGAGCTGGTGCAGCGCCATCCGAAGCTCCCCGCATTGCTGGGGCTCGAAGCCGACGCACTGCTCGATCCGGCGAACGCCATCAGCTACACGCAATGGGAAGCCTATCTGGCGATCCTCCACGGCAAGCACCTGTTCCTCGCTGAAGCCGCGCGCGACGCCCGGCGCGAGCCGGTCTCCTACCGGCGTGAACCAAAGCTGCTCGCCTCGCAACAGGTCCACCGCGAGCGCTTGCGCAAGTTGATGGACCGCTGGCACGAGCTACTGTTCGACGGGCCGGACGACATCGCGAGCAAGCTGCTGCCTGCGTTATCCGCACAGCACCCCCGACACTTCTCGGGTGCATCGATCTACTCGCTCGGCGCGCGCCAGTTTGACGCCTACTACCTCGAAGGACGCACGCTCGATGGCAAGAACGTGCCAGCCCCGTTTGGCGGTCGACAGCGCGAGATCGAGCATCTCGACCGCTGGCTCGATGATCCCGCTCGCGATCCGCGCCTCCTGGTGTCAGCGCCAGCGGGACGCGGCAAGAGCGCCTTGCTCGCACAGTGGATGAAGGCGTTGCGCGACGCCAAGCGAGTCGGTCCCGATAGCTGGCTTCTGGTGTTCGTGCCGATCAGCAACCGTTTCCAGACCAACCGCGCGACGACCTACCTGGAGCTGTTGGTGAGACAGCTCGCGCAGGCTTCCGGCGAGTACGTTCCGCCGCCGTCCCTCGATGCGGAGCAGTTCTATCGGAACAAGGCCAACCAGCTCATGTCCGGCTTGGTCGACGCCGGAAAGCGTGTGCTGCTCGTGATCGACGGCCTCGACGAGGCGCTGGGCGACGAGCGCCTCGCCAACCTGCTGCCGACTTCGCTGCCGCCGACATTCAAGGTGCTGGTTTCGGCGCGTTGGATCGCGGAAGACCGCGGCGGTACCGGTTGGCTCACGCGCCTCGGTTGGACCAGCGCGAGCCGTCCGGCCGATCACGATCTCGTCGTCGAGAAGCTCGACGTGGGCGCCATCGAGGATGTCCTCGCCAGGATGGGCGCGCCGATCGAGCCCGTCGGGCGCGACCGTCCGCTCCTCACGCGCCTCGCCGCGCTCACCGAGGGTGAGCCGCTGCTGCTGCGCTTCTACGCCGAAGACCTCTGGCTCAAGACGAGCGCCAGGAGCCCGATCACGCTCGACGTGCTCGACAACATGCAGCCGGGGTTCGGCCCCTACTTCAAGACGTGGCTGCAAGATCAGGGCGGCGTGGCAGCCGACGCCGGAATGCAGGTCGATCGCAACACCACTGACGCGACGCTCGCCATCCTCGGCTTCGCCAAGGGCGCACTGACCGGCAAGGACCTGCTCGCGATCTGTCATGCGGGCTTTCCGGACATCCCCAAGTCTTACTGGCGCCTCGTCGCGAAGCCGCACGTGGCGCCCTTCCGGCGCTTCGTGATCGGCGACGGCAGCGACGACTTCCCCTACGTCTTCAGCCATCCGAAGGTGGGCGAGTTCATCCGCACCGATGAATGCAAAGAGCTGGCTGACCAAGCCGCCACCGCGTTCTATGTTTGGGGACGCGGCCACGTCGCCCGTCTCAATGCCACTGACGGCGCCGACAGGCTGCGTCCCGAGCAGGCATCGCGTTACGCCCTCGACCACTACGCAGACCACCTCAAGGATGTCGGCGACACCGCCACGGGCGAGGACTACATGGCCATGGTCGAGGATGGTTGGCGCCGAGCCAAGGAGCAGCATGATGGCGGGCCCGCTGGCTTCGCCGCTGACGTGCGTTCGGCGTGGACTGCATGCCGCCGCGATGGCGACATCGCCCACCTTGGCGCCCAGTGGCGCTGCGCGCTGACGCTGTCCTCGATCAAGAGCATCGGGACCAACATCCCAGGCGCCTTGCTCGTCGAGCTGGCCAGACACGGCACGCTGTCGCCGCAGCAGGCTCGCCATTTTGCCGAGATTAAGGGCCCAACCGCTGAGGCTGTTGAAGCACTAGCCCGAATCGCCGTGGCGATGGACCAAAATCGGCGCGTTGCTACTGATTTGGCAGTTGCGGCGGTCGAACTTGCTCGAAGTGTGCACGATAAGAAACTCCGGGTCGATCGACTCGTCCTCGCAGTAGAAACACTTCAATTGAGCAAAAATGGCGATCTGAAAACGTCAACTCACCTGCCGCTACTGGCCCAGCATCAACGTGCGTCCATTCTTCATGAGGCGTTGGCCTCGGCCAAAGCGATCGACCATAAAGAGTACGGCTGCAATGCGTGCGAAGCACTCGCGAAGCTCGCACAACATCTCGACACCGATCAGCTTGTCGACGCCTTAGCTGCAGTCAAGAAGATAGACAGTGAAAAACACAGGTCGCGGGGATTGGAGGTGCTCGCGCCCTATCTCAGCTTAGCCCAGCGGGCCGACGCCTTGGAGACAGCAAGAACTGTTCTTGACGAACAGTGTCGCTCCCAGGCACTGGCAGCGCTCGCCCAGCATCTCGATGAGGCCCAACGCGCCTCTATGCTGGCCGAAGCCTTGGCAGCGGCAAAAGCAATTCGCAAGCGGCGAGACCGCTCCAGGGCACTGGCGACTGTTGCGGTTCACCTTGACGCGGCCCAGCGTGTTGCCGTCCTCGCCGATGCTCTTGCTGCGGCCAAAGCGATCGCTCACGAGGACACCCGCTCTAGAAGGCTAGGCGAGCTGGCTCCTCACCTCGACCCAACTCAGCGCGCCGATGCATTGGCTGCGGCCTTGCGTATCGAATCTGAGTTGGGCCGCTCAACGGCGCTAGCGGGGCTGGGGCCCTATCTCGACGTCGCCCAGCGTGCCGACACTCTTGTGGCAGTCCTGGCGATGAGGAAGGAGCAGCACAGCTCGAAAGTGCTGACCGCGCTCGCTCCGCACCTCGACCCGACACAGCGCGCTGATGTTTTCTCTGCGGCCATGAGGATCAAGTCTGAGTTTATGCTGGCGGCGCTCGCCCCATACTTTAACGCAGCCCAGCGTTCCGATGCGCTTTCCATGGCCTTGGCTTATGTCGAAAATCTCAATCGTTCAAAGCTGCTGGCCGCCCTTGCGCCGCACCTCGCCCCAGACCAGATTGACGCTGCCCTGACCATGGCGAGGTCAATGAGCGCGGTGCCGCGCTCCGAGGCATTGGCAGCACTCGCCCCATACCTTCAGCCGATCCATTGCGCCGACGCTCTAGCAGCGGCTTTGGCGATCGATACTGAGGAATACCGATCAAAGGCCCTAGCAGCGCTCAGTCCCTATCTGGACCCGGTGCTGTGCACCAGTGCTGTGGTAGCGGCTCAGGCGATCGTAGAAACTAGGTTCCGCGCAAAGGTACTAGTAGCGCTTGCTCCCCACCTCAGTCCGTCTCAGTACGTCGAGGCTATGGCAGCGGCCAAATCTATTGGCGATGTGGGCCCCCGCTCGTTTGCGCTAGCTGCGCTCGCCCCTTGTCTCGCCCCAACCCAGCGCGCCGCTGTCGTGTCAGCCGCCCTGTCAGGGGCTAGGGCCATCGGTGACTCTGAAAAACGCTCCCGTTTGCTCATAACGCTCGCCCCCTACCTCGATGAAGCGCAGAGGGACGATACCCTGGCGATGACGAGTTCAATCTACAATGAGTTCAGCCGCTCGAAGTTGCTTGCGGCGCTCGCCGCTTGCCTCGAAGGTGCTCAGCTTGCCGATGCCATGGCAAAGACCCTGAAACTTAGGTCTGACCGGGTTCGGGTCGAGGCGCTGGCAGCTTTCATCCCAAGACTCGAGGGGGCCTCTCGCGAAACGCTGCTGGACCACGTCTTTGCTTTGGCCAAAACGCTCGACAGCGCTTCGGCCCGAATCCTGGCGTTGGTGGCCATCGTCCCACATCTTGATCCAGCCAGACGCTCCTCTGCGATTTCAGATTCTCTGGTTACAGCAATAGCAATAGAGGACCCGGAAAGTAGCGCCAGAGCGTTGATGGCGATTGCTCCATACCTCGACGCGGACCAACGCACTGAAGCCTTGCGCGCTGCTAGAAACCTCAGTGACTTGCGGTATCGCTTCATGGCGCTGTGGGCTTTAGCCCCTCACTTGGACACGGTCGCGCGACCTCCCGTTCTGTCCGACGCGCTGGATGCAGCAAAGACGCTCGGCGCTTCCTTGCCACTTGCGGCGCTTGCGCCACTCCTTGACCCAGCCCTGCGGGGCCCTGTCCTGGCAGACGCCCTGTCGGCAGCAAGAGCCATCAAAAGCGACAAGACCCGCTTAGAGGTCATGGCAAAGTTGGTAGTGGACGCTTCAGTCCCCGAGGGCAACGTACTGCTCCTCGCAACGCTGGAAGAAGTATCCAACACGGCCAGAGCCAATGCGTTCGATTTTGTAGCAAACGCCGTTCAACCGACATCGAGCCATGGTGGCTCCTCGGCCATGGTCGAGCTGCACCGCGCGATCAACGACGTTTGCATGTGGTATCCATGACAGTAGAGTTCTGGTCGCGCATCGAGCTGCCACCGCCCGGCTATGCGCCAATAGCGCTCGCCTCGCCGAAGGCACAGCAACGGCGACGCGCTGCTCTCGCCGCACAGGCGTCCCCTGGCCGAGTTCGCAAACGAGTTGCGCGCCGCGCAGCCGCAGTGCTCGTGACCCGGCGGGCGGTGGCATCCACGCTCGCGCGCTGTTCCTGTTCGAGAAGCCCGGCCTCAAGACCGATGCCAAGAACGGCGGATCGGGCCTTGCCCGTCACACCGAACTCACTGACCTACCTCGCCCAGTAGCCCCAGAAGCTCTTCATTGACCCCGACCTGATCGTTAGCCACTTGCGCAATGCGGATTGTATCTGCGGCGCGCATACTGAAGCGGCCCACCTGGACCAGCTTATCCGTGATAAATGCCGCGGCGTCGAATGAGCCCGCAAACTTTAGCCTTGAGGCAAGCCCCTCGCTCAGCGGCTCTTTTGCTGCATCGGCGGCCGCCAATCTCTCAAAGATGCTTTCCGCCATGTCGCGCGCCGTCTCTGCCGAATTCACTCCACCGCGGATGCCCTGCCACTGTTCAAGTAAGCCTGTGGGGTTCTCGCCTGCCAGCACCGAAACTACCGGCACGCCTTTGCCGAAAGCGAATCCCACTTCCTGCAAGGTCCAGTCGCTATCGGCGAAGCCAGGTGAGCAATAGGCCAGGAGCGCGTCCATCGAACCTAGCCCGCCCAAGAGTTCGCTTCTCCAGTCCCGACCAGCGATGATCGCATCATGCGCCAAGAAGGCGGCGATGCCATAGCGTTTGAGGGCAGTTGCCAACAGAGCAAGGTTGGCTCGCTGCTCGTCGCGGTGCGAGATGAAGAGCTTAAGGCCCCTGATGGGCCAAACCGCGTCCTTGTGCTCGTGGTGTCGAAGCTCAAAATAGGACAGCAGTGCCTCAGATTGCTCATCCTCAAGTTGCCTAAGATGATCACGGAATTGACCATTGGCCCGTCGGTTGAAGCTCCAGTCGTCACCGATCCCAAGGGCACGAAATATCGTCGTGCCGCCGCTCCAGTACGGGCGGTCTTTTGCGATCTGCTCTATGCTATCGATCTCGCGCTCGCGCAGTGGCATAGGCCCCCCGGTTCTGTGTTCGGCACTTCAACCGCTAATCCGGCTTTTGAAGCCATCATGTTGGGGCCCTCTCGCCCAGTGCTGCGCCTTCGTCAGGTAGCCTCAACCTTCTTGACGGCCGTAAGTGTCGAGCGTCGCCGCCAGTTCCGCCGAGAACCCAGCGCCGCCCACCCGCACATTGCTATCGATCCGCCCGGCGCACCGCCCATGCGCAGGCAGCTCGCGCGTGAGCGCGAACCGGAACTCCCACTGCTCGGTCACCGGATGTAGACAGGCGGCCACCACGTCGAAGTCGCTGGGCATGTAGTACCGCGAGCAAGGATCGGCCTTGGAGGCGCGCGTGCGCTGGAAATCGAGCTTTGGTGTGCCGTCTGCGAACGTCTTGCGCAGCACGTTCTTGCACTCGATCGTGATCGGCGGGCCGCCTTGCCAGCGCAACCGGATGTCGGGCTTGCCGTCTTCCTCGATGCGAACGCATTCGGTCACACCCGGCACCCGCGCCAGATGCGCCTCCAGATGCGTCTCGGCTACCCAGCCGCGCACGGCCATCTTCAGGCGGCTCGCCGACGCGATGAGATCGAGCAGCGCCTCGGGCGCGATGCTCAGCTCGTCCAGTAGCGCATGCGAGAGACTGGCCGCCACGCGCTTGCCCGGCAGGTCCTGGAACTTGTCGGCGATCAGATGCCGCTCGCCAGGATCGAGCCCTCGCGCGACGCGCTCCAACAGGATCAGGTCAAGCAACCGCTCCTGCCGCCCGCCAATCAGGATCTCGGTGCGTACGTCGGGTAGCAGCTCGAAGGCGCGTCGCGTCGTCGTCTTGGCGTCGCGGCGGTCGCGCTCCCACGCCGCCCAGCCGTCTTGCACGATGCTGGCCACGTTGTCGGCCTTGAACTCGATGGAGCGGGACATCGGCGAGGGCGTGTTCATCAGCGGATCGGCGGCCACGAATAGCTTCCGCTCCGGATCGATGCCGACGAAGATCGTCGTCGTCACGCCGAGCGGATCGACGGCCACGTCGAGCACACCCTTGAGGTCGCCGCCGTACTTGATCTGGAAACGGTGCTCGTCGGTCGGCCGGTTCCGCGTTGGCTCCGAGTTCGCGAAGAACGCGTAGACGAGCACGCTGATCCGCTCGCCGCCCGGCAGGTCGAGCACGACATGGAAAGGCGCGCGATTGGCCGGGCCGATGTGGTGCACGACGCAGCCACGCATCTCCAGCGCCTCTCGGATGAAGGCGAGCAACGGCCCCTTATCGCGCGCGCTGACGCCGTAGACCTTCCACGCGAAGGCGCGTTCTTCCCCCACCGACACATCGTCATCGTCGTCGCTCATGGCGCCGCGCCCGAAAAATGACCGGCCGCCGAGCGATCTCCCGTGGACATGGCCTTCAGGGCCATCGCGGCGGCGGCTGATGAAAGTGTAGCGTTCATCAGGATGCACCGATTCGGCGCACCGCGTCCTTGGCAGTCGAGTGTACGCGGCACGGCCCGGGCGTTTGACGGTCGCACCGCATCGTTCTATTTATGTTCCTCGCGTCATCGAGGGATTCGGGGGCTTGGCAATGCTGAAGGCGATCAGCCTTTTCACCGGCGTCGGCGGCTTGGACTTCGGCTTCGAGGCAGCCGGGTTCGAGACCGCGGTAGCCGTCGAGATGGACGCCGTAAGCTGCCGCACGATGCGCCTCAATCGCGACTGGCCGGTGATCGAGCGCGACATCCACGAGGTCACCTCGAAGGAAATCCTGCGGGTCGCCAAGCTGAAGAAGGGCCAGGCCGACGTGCTGATCGGCGGCCCGCCGTGCCAGCCGTTCTCGAAGTCAGGTTACTGGGCACGCGGCGACGCGCTGCGGCTCGACGACCCCCGCGCCGACACGCTGACCGCCTACCTGCGCGTGCTGCGAGACGCGCAGCCAAAGGTGTTCTTGCTCGAGAACGTGCAGGGGCTCGCTTACAAGGGCAAGAGCGAAGGGCTCAATCGTATTCTCGCAGGCATCGAGCAGATCAACCGCGAGACTGGCGCCAACTACAAGCCCGTCTGGCAGGTGGTCGACGCGGCGGGCTACGGCGTGCCGCAGCATCGCGAGCGCGTGATCATCGTGGCGAGCCGCGACGGCAAAAAGTTCGAGTTTCCCAAGCCCACGCATGGCGAAAGGACGGAGCTACCGCCCGATCTGCTCTCGCGTCTCGACGATCTCGAGCCCTACCGCACGACATGGGACGCGCTGGGCGACCTCCCCGAGCGGCCGAACGAGCCGACGCTTGCGATGGGCGGCAAGTGGGCCGATCTTCTGCCGAGCGTTCCCGAGGGCGAGAACTATCTGTGGCACACAGCGCGCGGCGGCGGTCGCCCGCTGTTCGGTTGGCGTACGCGCTATTGGAGCTTCCTCCTGAAGCTCGCAAAGAGCCGCCCATCCTGGACGATCCAAGCGCAGCCGGGCCCGGCCACTGGGCCGTTCCATTGGACCAACCGGCGCCTGTCCGCGCAGGAGCTGTGCCGCCTCCAGACCTTCCCCGACGGCCTGCGATTCGACTGCGGCCGCAACGACGTGCAGCGAATGCTCGGCAACGCCGTGCCCTCGCTCGTAGCTGAGGTGATCGGCCGCGAGATCAGGTCGCAGTTGCTGGGCAAGCCCCTGAAAGCCCGGAAGCTGAAGCTGCTCCCGCCGCGCAGGAACCCGACGCCGCCGCCCGAGCGCGTAGCGAAAGTGCCGTCGGCGTTCCTGGGGCTGGCCGGAGATCACGCGGAGCATCCCGGCACGGGGCAGGGGAATAGGGCGCGGCAGCGGGTGGCTGCTTAAACAGGCGCAACAATGCTATCACCAAAATTCGAGAACAAGAAGGATGATCTCCGCCAGATCATCAATGTATCCAGATTGAAATCCACATGGAAACATCGTGTCCGCGATGCCATGCGGCGCCAGCCGATACCCGACCCGGTGGAGCATCTAGATTTTCACGTCAAATTGGATGCCGAGTGCCGATCTATAGAGAATGAGGTCTACACGGGCAGCTACATGCCAAGGCCACCCATTCGCTTTCTCTCCGAAAAGTCGAAAGGCTTGTGTCGGCAGATTGTAATTCCTACCGTCAAGGACGCGCTTGTATTGCAGGCGCTTTCGGATGCGCTTTGGGTCGAAATAAAAACCAAGGCCCCGACAGCCAAGTCGTTCTATGCTCCATCAGACCAGCAGTTTTCCAAGCGAAGAGCTTACGGGCAAGATGAATATGGGTCCGTGAATGCTTGGCTGGCATTTCAATCAACGATATTTGGTTTCGCCAAAGAGAGAAATTTCATCGTTGTAACGGATATCGCTAACTACTACGACTGCATATCGTATGAGCATCTCAGAAACGTCCTGGCTTCTCTCTCGCTAACCCGGGAGACGGCTCTAGATTTGCTGAACCATGTGCTTTCCCATATGCTTTGGCAACCCGATTATATGCCGAGGGGCGCTGTCGGGCTGCCCCAAATGGACCTGGACGCCCCTCGTCTTCTTGCTCATTGCTTCTTGTTTGAGATCGACAAGATGCTCGACTCTCGAAGCAATATTGATTTTGCGAGGTACATGGATGATGTGGACATTGGCGTCGACGATATTGCAAGTGCCAAGCTCGTCATAAGTGATCTCGATCTAGCGCTGCAGACAAGACATATTCGTCTCAACTCCGGGAAGACCAAGATTTTAAGCGAAGCGCAGGCGGTAAGACACTTTAGAATTGCCGAGAACGAACGCCTTGACGCACTTCAGTCGGAAATCGAGACCGCTCGTGCATCAAATGCCTCGCTTGTCGGTCAGCGTCGAAGTGTGCGGAGCCACCTGAGGAAGGGGTTGCGCACGGGTAGCTTCAGTGACGGAAACGGGGAAAAGATTTACAAGCGACTACTGAACCTGGGGAGGATGTGTAAATTGGGGGTGGACTCTGCCATTCTGCACGAAACCTTGGACGGTTGGCCCTCGCTGAGGTCGGCTGCTCTCAATTGGTGGCAGCACTCATCAAAACCCCTACCTGGTTTAGAGGTCATTGCGAAATTCGTACGCAGCGGGATGGTTATTGATCAGGCTGCAACCATGCAGATCGCAAACGCGCTGGTGGGGTGTCGTCTGCCTGTTTCAGAAGAAGTGCAGGGCGCTCTCCTTGATATCTTATCGGTGATCGGCTCTGAGGACCCGTGGAGCTTTTACGCATCAGTTTGGATCCACTCGAAGTATGGCAGCAGCGAGACGCTTACCAACTTAATAAATCGCAGGCAGAAAGTTTGGAGTTCTTCAGAGCAGGCTTCCCGCTTGGTGGCAGGTTGCCTACCCCTTGTCAGTGGCGCGGAAGCAAAGCGTAAATTGTGGAACTTGGTGCGCTACTCGGGCAATGCGTCCGCTCATTCAGTGCTATCGTTTCACGGCAGCCTATTGGCTGGCAGTCAAGGCTTCTTAGCTGTGCGTAAATTTTTACTGGCCTCAAACACTTCGGTTCCCAATCGCCTATCTCACGCAAAGACATTGATGATTCTGTCTGTGCTGCAGAATGTTGAAGTAGCCAGCAGCGTCAAATCTGCGCTCCTCCAGACGCACGAGTATGCTCTAAGCGATCCGAGTTACGACAGATTGGTGCGGAAAGTAATGGGCGAGGCTACCCCTTAAACACCCTATCCCGGTGGATCCTCAAGAACGACGGATGAGGTCTCATCGACTCGTCGTCGGGCAAGTGCAGGCGCGCCTCTGGGCGGATCAAACGGGCTACGTCCTCGGGCACGCCACCGGCGCGCAGGATGCGGAAATCGTCGTCGATCGAGATCAGCCCGCGATCGAACATCCAATGCAGTGTACCCGATAGCGCAAGCCCGTTGCGCACCGAATCCGGGCCCTCGCTCGCGACTGGCCTGATGTGCGCCGCCTGCACTTCCGGGCGGCCGCCGCCGTTGATCAGCTTGAGCCCGCTTATCGCGCAGCGGTTGTCGTAAGCCGCGCGCACCTGCTTCCGGAATGCCTCGTCTCGGAACGGCCGCGTCAGCGTCGTCTCGATCATCGGCCGCGCGACCGGCGCGTGCTCGAACGGTACCTGCTCCTCCGCCATGCCGGACACCATCGCGGGCTCCACCGCTGCGACAGCGCCCTCCGTCCGAAGATCAGGGCCGAAGCCCGCCGCCAGGATCAGCTCGAACTCGCGATCTGGGATCGCGCGCACCGCACGCCCGAACGCGCCCTTGCTGGTCTGGCCATCAGGCCGCATCAGCGCGCTCTCGAAGTAGTGCTCGCCCTCGCGGAACGGCACCGGCCTATAAAGCTCAAGGTAGTCCGTGACATAGGCGTAGAAATGATCGGCCAGCCGCTGATCGGGCTCGATGCTGTTGACGCGCGCCACCGCGAAATACGACTGCCTCCCGCCGCGGCTCGACAGATCGCCCGATGTTCGGCGCGGCTCGTAGTAGACGATCCAGTCCCCCACCGCCGCGCGTGCCACGCCGAGATACGTGCGCGGGAAGTGGTAACGCACCTCCGGCAGGTCGTCGTACGTCGGATTGACCTTCGTTGTGAGAACAGCCTTCGCCATTGCCCCTGCCATGCTTCAACCGCTCGACCTTGGCCGGGCCGCCGCGGCCGGGTCAAGGGATACTCATGGAAGCTAGCCACCGCTCGTCGAACACGTACGCCTCATGGTGCGATCACGGCGCCGTCCCAAGCGAAGAGCTGACCGGTCTGCGTGGCATCGAGGCTGTCGATCACGGCGAGCAGCCGTGAAGCGGCAAACTGAGGAGTGAACAGCTTGCCGTCTTCCACGCCGACCTAGAAGGGCCGGGACAAGGCGCTGTCGACGGTGCCGGGGTGCAGGCCTATGCAAATGGCTTGTCGGCGCTGGCGAGCGAGTTCGATGGCGAGGGTACGGATGAGCTGGTTCAGCGCTGCCTTGGAAGCGCCATCGACCTATCGATTTCGCAAGTAGGGTAGACAGTGGGCAGACAAAATGCTGCATTGAATATCATTTGAAACTTGTCCGGGGGCGGGCATGCCGTACGATACGTTTCTGAGTTACTCGCATGTGGATCGTGCACGCGCCGATCGTATCCGCGCTCACTTGGAAGGTACTGGCCTGTCCGTATGGATAGATCGCAATCATCTGAATCTCGGTTCGATCTTTCGACGCACCATCAGTGACGGCTTGCGCCAATCTCGCACTATCACGCCGATCTTGACCGCCAGTGCTCTGGAGAGCCCGGAAGTGTTCTCAGAGGTCACCTATGGCGTCGAGCACGGCAAGACCGTTGTACCCGTCATCCTAGCACCGCAACAGCTCACCCAGTCGCAGAAGTGGCGTGGCCTATTGCGCGATATCAACTGGGGGCACATTAATGGCGATGCCGCCGCTCGCAACATCACGGACGATGTACTGAACGACATAGCGACCGCCATAAGGCGCGGCGACGACCGCCGCTGCCCGGTGATCTGCGTCTATCACTTCAAGGGCGGCGTCGGCAAAACCACCATCTCAGCTCATCTGGCGGCTCAGCTCTACCACGGCAGCGACAAGCCAACTTCCGTGCTGATGATCGATTGCGACGCACAGAGCAATCTAAGCTCGGTTTTCCTGACACGCCAGCATCTGGCGCAGCGCAGCGCACTTTCCCAGAACCTCATCGGCATGCTGGAGCCCAATCGCTTGCGGGCGGACAGCAGCGTGTTTCCGCCCTATGAGGTGGCGCCCGGCCAACTCACCACGCAAGATGTCGCTCAGATCCAAGCCATTCTGCACCAAGACCCTGAGACCGGTTCCCGCCTCGGAATAGTCCCCAATTCGATCACGGCCGCCAAATATGCGACCGTCGCGGAGGGCTTTCGTGGCCAGATCAACACGAACTTCCAGAATGCGGTGCAGAAGCTGTCACTCGACTACGACTTCATCATCATCGACTGCAATCCCAGCACCAGCCTGCTTTCGTCGTCTGCGCTCGACGCGGCGACGGACATCCTTGTGCCCATGCGCGCCGACAAATTCACCGCCGATGGCCTCGAGAACATGGATGAATTGCTCGCCAACTTCTTCAGAGTCGAGTTCGTTCATGGTCTCGGCCGCGAACGTAAGCAGTTGTGGACTCTGGTCAACCATGCCGAGCTTGCCCACATTGCTGAAAGTAACGAGCAGCGTAGCCAAGGCCGTGGGCCCGAGGCCGATCTCTTAAAGGACATTCTCCGCCCCTTGAAATCGTCTTCCACATTGGGCCGCTTCAGTGTTTCGCTACTCGACACACGCATTCCAGAATCCGGCTTCTTGCGGTCTCGTCCGGTCGACACCGCCCCGCTTTCGCCGGACAATCCGCCAAGCCGCAATCTATTGCGAGGGCTCAGCCATCGGCAGGCCCGTCCAACTGCCGACGCTATCGAGCGGCTAGCTCGCGAAATCACCGCCAAGACCCGCAGCGTTGTGCACGTGGTATCGGCATGAAGCCAGGAACGCGCGCGATCATCGAACGACTGAGCAAGCCAAAGGCCGCTCCCGTCTCACAGGAGCAGTGGTCCGATCTGGTCGACGATGTGCTGGCAATGGGGCGCGACGACTTCCTGAAATCGCTGCTCGCTCCGGCGCCAGCCAAGGTGGCGCAAAAGGCAAGACCTAAACCTGATGAATTTCTTCAGCAGGTTGAGCGCTACCGCAAGAAATCCGGTCTCTCCGGTCACGACTTCGTTCACGAGCTCCACGCCCGCCTCGGGAGCAAGTTTGCGAAGGAACCGCCCCAGACTGCTCTCTCATCAACATCCAAGTATCTCGCATTTGCCCGCCGGACGGTATCGGACACGGATATCGAGGCGGTCTGCGCAGCAGTCACGGACGCGTTCGCTTGACCGGATAAGAAGAGCGTCTGGTCCTCGATCTCCGACGCATGACTGGTGATCAAACCCGTCCAGTGTCAGCGGCAATGCGTGCGGCGTCGGGCGCAGGTTGGCGTAGCTCGAGAAGAGGCGCTATTGAACGCGCGCTCTTTTTCCGCCCATGGGCGGATACGGCACCTTCCACTCAGTTCGGTAAAGGTGGCTGCACGCCCCCGCAACCACCGAGACTTGAATTCGGGACACCGGCGTCCCCCCTTTGTTCCTGGTGCCCTGAGCGAAGTTCAGGATGGCGGCCAGCTCCCCGTGCAATTCCAGCTCGACCTCCCCGCGCTTGGCGCCGGGGAAGACCTTGATCGTCTTGATCAACGACCGCAGCATGGACTTCGCCTCTGCGGCCAGCTCGGGGCCCTCCAGCTCCTCCTCCAGCCGCGCCACAGCGTCGCGGTAGCGCTGCGCGAGGTTCGGATGGATGGCCAGCATTGGCGGCGCCTCGGCTGGTGCGCGCTCCAGCTCGGTCTTCTCGTCCTCCAGGGCTTCCAGGCGCTCCTTGGTCGTGGCCGTGATGATCCCGCGCTCGATCGCGTCGATGATGCCGCCGAGCTTGCGATTTACGTCTGCAAGCCTGCGGTCGCGCTGGCCGGCGGCGGCGCGCCGCTCGCTCTGCAGCCGGTTCCACTCGGCGGTGTACTCCTTGACGAAGTCTGCGATCAGGTCGGGCGTGACCAGGGTCGACCGGAGCCCGTCCAGGACGCGACGCTCGAGTTCCATTCTCTGGATGCCGCGGCTGTTCGAGCAGGTGCCCTGTCGGCCGCGCCGGGCGCAGCCATAGCGGTCCTTGGCCGTGATCGTGTATCCGCCGCCGCAGATGCCGCACGTCAGCAGTCCGCTCAACAAGAAGCGGGGACGATGCGTTTCGTTGAGCGGCGTGGTAACGTGCGGATCGGTGAGCGGGCGCGATACTTCGTCCTGGTGCGCCTTGACGGCCGACCACAGCTCGTCATCGACGATTCGCAACTCCGGCACCTCGATCACCGTCTCGGTGCCGGCAGGGTTCAGCCGCGCGACTCGTCGCCCCGTCGCCGGATCCTTGATGAAGCGCTGGCGGCCCCAAACGAGTCGACCGCGATACAGCTCGTTGTTGAGCACGCCTGTGCCCTTCTTCTGGTGCCCTCTGATCGTCGTATCGCCCCACGCTCTGCCGTATGGGCCGGGCGCGCCCCGGTCGTTCAGCGAGCGCGCGATGGTCCGCGGCCCTTCGCCGGCGGCGAATCGGCGGAATATCTCGCGCACGATCTCCGCCTCAGCCTCGTTGATTCGGCGCTCCCCGGTGATCGGGGTGCCAGCGGCATCGAAACCGCCCACGACATCGTAACCGTAGCACTTGCCGCCGCCGCTCTTACCGGCGAGCACACGGCCTTCGACGCCACGTCTCGTCTTTTCGCCAAGCGCTTTGAGGTACAGCTCTCCCAGCAGCCCGGAAATACTGACGTGCACCTCCGAGATCGGCCCTTCGTGCACGGTGTGAATGCCAACTCCGACGAACGTGAGCTGCTTGTAAAGCCGCGCGGTCTCCTCCAGGTCACGGTTGAGCCGGTCCAGGGCTTCCGCAATGACCAGGTCGAACTTCCCGGCGATCGCGTCAGCCACGAGGCTCATGTAACCCTTGCGCCCCTTGCGGGCGCCGCTGATGTTCTCGTCCTCGTAGACGCCGACGATCTGCCAGCCGTGTCGTTCGGCCAGCCCTCGACAGATCCGCAGCTGGTCGTCGAGCGACGACGCCGACTGCTTCTCGTCCGACTTTCGGAGGTAGGCGCCGCAACGCTTGGTCATCGTTTCGACCTTCTGATCGCCGCCAGCCGACGACGGCTGACAATATCCTTCACAACGCTGCTTGCTGCGAGATCGTCCGCGAGGTCGTAGGCTTGTTTCGTATGCCGCCTGCTTGTGTGGTCCAGCGCGCCCGGTGCCAACTCGATCATTTCGGGTGCGCCGATGGCGATGCCGGTGACGATGATCTTCCTGCACAGGTGCGGATTGATCCGCTTGCCGGTCTCTTCCTTCGTGGCATTGCAGAACCTGTAGTAGAGGGTGATCGACGCCATGTTCTGGCCTCTGCTGGTGATCCACATCGCCCGGCTTTCCCGGCCGCTCATACCAAGCAGCATTGGCCGCACCTCGGTGAGCCAATACTTGATCCACGGCTCCAGCTTGTCCGGCAACGGCGCTCGGATGCGCGCCCACGTCTTTGTCTCGTGCGGCTCGTACCTTAACTCGTACTCGTCCAATTGATCTTCAACGATGTTGTAGTCGATCAGCATACCCCACAGATTGCGGAGACGCAGCGCCTTGATAGCTTCCAGCGCCATCATCAGGCCATCGCCAAACTTGACACCTGCGATCGGATCGCTGGCCGCCGCGGCCTTGAAGCGCTTCATTCGTTTGATGCCGGCGTAGAACAGCGTCGACGGTGCCACCAACTGGTCCCGCTGATCTCGCGAAGGTACGGCGCGGCGATCGAGTGTGCGCGACGCCAAATTGAGGTCTTCGCATAGCGCATCCGGACACATGACCCGAATAGCCTCGCGCAGATCGCGCACCATAGTCGCGACGGTCGACGAAGAAGCAGAGCGGCTGCGCAGGTCGCTCACGAACAGTAAAATGTTGGCGCGCGTGACCCTGTCCCGTGGCATCGCATCCGCGTCGAGCGCATCATGCCTGACTAGGCAGTGAAGGAATGCGCCATATGATTTTTCCACCTTCTTGCGTGTGGCCGGTCGCCAAGCGATCGCCAGACCATCCTCACCGAACAGATCGGCAGATTTTCTGCGTGCCTTAATGAACGCGCGCCGATCTGCGGCGGGCCACTTCCGGCGCTTGAGGGAGAGCTCGAGCGTGTTCATGTCAGGCGGCCTCCGGTGGCTTCTTGCTGAAGCCGCGCTTCTGGGCCTTGCGCACGGTCGAGATTGCGCGAAGACGACGGCCCGTAACGAACTCGTTGATCTTGATCTGCGACTTGCGATGCTGCTTCTGGCCATAGATCTTGCGTATCATTCGATCGTCGGCCCAGCCGCCGCTGCGCACCGCCAACTCGATGGCCGTGGGATCCTCGTCTAAAATCAATTTCGGATTGATCTTGCGGATTGCATGCGGATGAAAATCCAATCCCGTGTGCTTGCGGATCCAACGGTTCATCTGCTGACGCATGGTATGGGGATGGCGCTGCGCGCCACCGCGGCCTGGAAACAAATAGGGCGTGTCCGGTTTGCACTTGTTGTGGCGCAAGATGATGTCGCGATACTTGTCGATGAACAGCCGAAAGAGAGCTGCAGCAGCGGGGCTCAGGTACTGATCCGGTGTCCGCTTGTTGCTGGGCTGATCCTTGGGTGAGCGCACCATGATGCGCTTTTCGCCGTCGACTTCCACCTCGACAAACTGATCGAGACGCCAAGCAACGGCCACGCCGATCCGCCATGAAACGGTGTGCCAGATCTCGAGTGTGAGGGCGCGAACGATCGCATAGGCGGCGCCTACGCCCCGCGGGTTCCGGTAGCTTCGTGCCGCCTCGACCTCGCAATGCGCCAGGGCCAGATAGGCGTCCATGGCCGCTGGATCGTCGAGGTGGTCGAGCAGTTCCTGGTCGCGGTCGCTGGCGCGCCCCGCTTCCAGCTCGGCCTTCTCGAATTCATGATTGCGGGCCTTCAACTTCTCAAACGCTACCTTAACTTCATCGCGTTCAGAGGCGCTGAGAACATCGGGCAGCCTGGCGATTTTCCAAAGTTCGCGTCCATAACCCAAAACTGTCGACGTGACGCCGCCGGCCCGCGCGGCCAGAATGCGCATCGCCGTTTTGTAGCGTTCCGGCAGGCAGATGTCGCGGACATGTCGGAACTTCTGATAGTCGACCTTCGCGTCACGCAAAGCCGAAGCTGCCATGCGCACCGCTTCCTTACGGCCCGTCTTGCTCCAGGCGCCGATCGGCCGCACTGAAGGTCCGGCAAAGATGTCGTCGCCTTCCGGCTTCGGGTCACCGAGCGCCAGATGCTCATCGACAGAAGGCTCCAGCATCGCGAGTTCGTCGCGCCAGCGAAGCCCCCAGACCTTGCGTGTCTTCGGAACCTCGATCGGCTGCAACCCGAGATCGGGAAAGAGCTTGGCCGCCTTGTTCCAGGCGTACAACGAGCGCTTGAGTTCGCGATCCTTGTGCTTGACCTTCCAGTCTGCCTCGATCTGAGCGCGCAGGAGCGGCACGGTGTCCGCTACCTTCGCCACCGGAATGCCATGGCTCGATATGACCCGGAGAAGGCGGATGCACGAGCCGCGGTCCTCCTGCGAGACAAGACGATCCTGTATCGCTTGGCATTCCGAATTGAGAGCGGAGAACGCGTATCCGGTCGGCATGCCGAGCAGATCCGCGATGCCGTTCAACTCGCTCAACGTGTTGTCGACCGACTTCTTGCTGACGTCGAGATGCGCGATCGCAAGCTGCGCGAATGCCCTTCCGAGGTTCGGTCGCGTGAATGGTATGGTTTCAGCCCTTGGATGAGGACGCCCGCCTACGCGACCCGCATGTTCAGCGCACGTGCTGAACCATCGGCACGCTTTGCGTACAAGAGCTGCCTTACGATTGCGCTCTGCAGGGGCGATCAATGGATGGTTCTGGACGAGCGCAGCAACTTCGGACAGCATAGGAATACTGCCGTCATACACGGATACGATGTATGTCATGGTCTTCCTGTTGGGATGAGATTCAGGAGATCGGAAGGGAATTGGGAGGCTTCAAGAGTCCTCTCGTGGAAAAATGGGAAACCATTGTTTTTCACTTGGGCCACAAGTGAAACGTCATGTTTTCCCATCGGAGTTTTTTCTCATTTATTTCCAGTCGCCGCGTTCGTATGCGGCGAGTGCCTGGGGAGTGATGCGCAACAACCGCCCGACACGCGACGCCTTGAGGCGCTTGCGTTTGATCTCGGCGCGGATCGTGCGCGGCGTCACGCGACGGCGCTTCGCCACCTCTTTGACGGTGTAGGATTGTTCAGCGTCATCCCGTGGCGGTATCGATCTGTGTGTCATCTGCTTGATCCCTTCGATCGAGTTTTTCAGTTGCAATGGCCCAGTCGCGTTTGGCGGCCGTGCGGGCGATCGCGCGAACGACGGCGCGCATCGCTTCGCGTGCGGTCGCTGTGAGTTCGCCGGAGCATGCGGTGCCGCTGTCGCCGTCGCGCGAGGCCGAGGCTTCTTGCACATTGTTGTGTGGACGAGACGGCGACATCGGCTGCCGGTGCTTGGTGAACTCACCGGCACCGTAACGCCCCCTCAATCATCGAGGTGGGCAGCATTCCCGTGCGTTTGCGGGAACGGATCGAGATCAGCTTCGATTTCGTTTTGATCGCTTCGCTGCATCGGTTGCACGGAGGCGCTTGATCATATGCTTCGAGCCCTCCGAAAGCGCATGGATGCCGAGGATGCCTTCAACACGCTGAACGAAATCAGCGCCAGGACCAGCCGGGACATCGAGGCGCCCTCTAGTCATGCCGTCGTCGTCGGCCAGCGTAACGGCGAGATAGGCTGCCCGGCAGACGGCCACGAATGTCTGCTCGCGATCGAAACGGCGGCCGCGACACCTACTGGCGAACTTGATTGTACGCGGCAAGATCTGCAGCAGCAGTTCACGCGGCGGCATTGGGGCGCTGACGATTGAGCCGGCAGTCTCGAAGAACAGCCGCGCTCTGTTCAGGCAAGAACGCTTGTTCTGCAGTGACAATGCCAGAATTTCGCGCGCGGCAGGCGTGAGCTGCCGCCAGCGCACTTCGAGTCTCTGGTCGGTGCCCCGGAGCGCTGCCTTATGCAGAGCGCTCAGTTGACCTCCCGGCGGCTTGGTGACCAATGCCCGAGCAATCTCTATTGGATCGGATGCTCGGCGAGGCAGTCGTATATCGGGCGACCACGCGAGATACCAATCGTGGTAGAGGCGCGCCGCAGCAAGGATCTGGCTGACGTGATGACGGATCACCGCCTCTGAAACCTCACGTGCAGCTTGTGCAGGCTCTCGCCGCGCACAGGACACCACGCGCTCGCCGACAGTGGCGCGGTCAGCATCCACCGTGACACCGGCATCGATTGCGGTGGCGGTAAGAAGCGCTCGCAAATCGGAGCGTTGTGCCTCGACCTGAGCCCCGAACCCCAGCGGGGCTTGGCGATCCTCGTCGATGAACTTTACGCCGTCCTTGCGGCCTCCGAGCGATGTCGCTCGCTTCGACGCCAGCAGATGCGACTCGCCCACCCGCATCGAACCGTCAACATCGACGATCAGCGGCAGCGTGACGGTCACGAACCTCAGCTCGCTCTGCGATACCCAGCGAGGCTCTTCCTGTTTTCCGTCATGAGTTCTGGATTCTGGTTCCGACATACCGATCGACCCTGCGTGCACTACGTGCCGCTGCAGAAGGACGGTCGATCCGTTCTCTATTCCACAACAGGCGCAGACGCGCCGGCCGTCGTCGAACCAAGACGATGGTCGCTGATTTGACTGGGTCGGATCAAGCGTTTTTTTGCTTCTGGGGCACCCGAGATCGGCTCAGTTGGATGAGGCTCCGCGAGCCTCGCCTCGACCTGCCTCCGGGCGCCATCTGGTCGACCAGCGCATTCGATGCCCGGCCGCCGATCGGAAGTCTCAAGACTGGACGTTGCAGAACCTCGTGCTGCAAGGCCACGTCGCGCCTCAACCTTCAAGAACTCCCGTCGTCCCAAGTCTGCGTTCCATCCCATCAACACGTGAGACAATTATGAAACGTCACCGCAAAGGGCATTCGCTCGACGACAGCAACTTCGGCCCGACCGATCCACACCTCGAAGAAATGACCGCTGTAGCATTCTCTGATCTCGTGAGCTTCCGACAAGACCTCGGTCTGCGTCTTCATCAAACGCTGGACGATGTTCGCAAGCATGCCAAGTTGTCGAAGGAGGAGTTCCGCTTTCTCATCGACGCAGTCAAGGATGCAGAGCGCCGCTTCGCTGCATGTTTGAATGCGCTCGCATGGTCGAAACCACTGCCGTGCGAGGTGAGTGAGGCGCATTCGCTCACGACAACGAAGAAAGCGAAGAAGGCCGATCCAGATGTCCCCTCACCAGAACGGCTAGAGCCATTCGCAGACGGCACTCTCCGTGCTTTGGAGCGGTATAGGAGGGATCTTGGTCTTCGTCAGTTTCAGGCCCTTGAGGATGCACAATGCCCAGCCGGGATGACGCTGACGGAGCTCAAGCATCTCAAGCAGATGCTGCGAGCGTATCAGATGTTCTACGCCATCCGCATCGCGGACCTCGTCACTCACCATCACACACATCACCAAATGCCGCGAGTGAGGAGAAGGCGGCGCATCAAGGGGCACACGACGTCCTGATCACATGCTGGTTCTGAGGCTGCTTGCCGCGGCGGGCATCGACCACCGGGCGTCGAATAGGCCATCCGTGGCATTCAGCTCACCTTCCGCGATTGGCCTTCAGCAACCTGCCGATGCCGAGGAGCAGCTCCAGCTCAGCGTCGTCCATCTGCGCTGTCAGCTTACGAACCGCGCGATCGAGCCTATGCCGCTTCGTCTTGGCGGTGGAGCGCTTGAGCTGGGGTGTCTTGACCAAGGCGGCGAGGTCGAGATCCAGTGCCGACGTCATGGCCAGCAGAACGGGTACGGTGACGAGGCTCTCGCCCCGTTCGCTGTTCGAGATAGTCTCGGTTGTCACGTCAACCAAAGTGGCGAGTTCTTCCTGGGTCAGCCCCTTGTTGATCCGGGCATCCCGAAAGCTCGCGCCAAGTCTCTTTTTGAGATCCTCCATCCTCCTCGGATGACGGGACAACGGCCAAAATGCCATCGACCGGAGTTCAATACTCTCCACTTGAAACACGTACCACAATCGTGGTTACTCTCCGAGCCGCCGGAAGCTTGGTTCGGGGAAACATCGTGGATTCGACTGCCTCAGTATCACCGCTGGAGCCCTATCCCCTTAGGCAAGTGTGGCCACACGAGGCCCTCAACTTCACACCGTGGATGGCCAAGCCGGAAGCTCTGGCTCAGTTGGGGCGTGCGCTCGGCTTAGGGCCACTCGAGTACATCTCCCATGAGCAGAGTGTCGGCGATTTCTCAGCCGATGTCGTGGCGCGCGATCCTTGGGGGCGGGTAGTCGTGATCGAGAATCAACTCGAGCCGACGGATCACAAGCATCTTGGCCAAGCCATCGTCTACGTCGCAGGCGTCGAGAAAGCCGGTACGGTCGTGTGGGTTGCTTCGCGTATCCGACCGGAGCATGCCGCCGCACTCCGGTGGCTGAACGGGCTGACACCTGCCTCAATCAGCTTTTTCGGCGTCGAGGTTGCAACCTGGACGATAAGCGGGTCATCGCCGGGGTACCAGTTCAACGTTGTGGTCCGGCCCGATACACAAACTCTCGCTCGCGACGGTGATAAGCCTGCTGGCCCGCTGACCGAGCAGCAGATCGCTGCCCGCGCCTACTGGTCCGCATTCCGTGACTTCCTTGATGAGCGCGGTGCCGAGCACTGGATCCGACCCGACCTACCTCGCGGCGAGTGGTGGGGACGTAATCTAGGCCGGCCGGGTTTCAACATCTACGCCGTCGTCAAGCCGAAGAGCCGGTCTCTATCAGTGATGCTGGAGATCAGCTCGCCCGATCACGCGACGGTGCATGCGGCGCTGGCTGCCGAGAGGGAAGCCATTCATCGGGAGTTAGGCACCGAGGCGAGTTGGAGCAGCACCGAAGCACGTGACTACGTCACCACCGAGCGCAAGGATCTCGATCCAAACGACCGGACCACGTGGCCCGAGCAGCATGCTTGGCTCCTCGATCAAATGGAGCGCTATCGGCAAGTGTTTCGCGACCGAGTTGCTGCTTTCGGCCACGCTGAGAACGACGGTCCATCGCCTGAGCCGGAGAAGCAAGATGGCAACTCCTGATCAATCGACGCCGCGGAGCTATCAGTTCTCAACGTGGATGGCTGCGGCTGCCCGGATCTGTGCTGGTATCACAGCGCTTCTGATGGCCTACTATTTCTTGCTCGCAGAAGGGCTTACTGCGCCGCTCATGTGGAGCATCATCGCCTCCCAGGCATTGGCTGTGATCGCCTATGTCCTCTGGATGTTGACCTACCAAGGTTAGATGCTGCCGCGCCGATAGAACCGGCGCGGCTTAGATGTCGGTTCAGGCGGACTGTAGCAACGTCCGAGCTTCGCCACTCTGGGGCAGCATGGGATGCCCCAGGCCGGCACCTTCGTGACCGACCTCTTGGACCAGCATCCCGGTGTGGCGGCCGATCCACCACGCCGCGAGTCCTCGATGGCACCAGCCCTTTCCCACCTGTTCCCAGCACGAGAGTGCCACTGGCCGACCACCGGATCGCAATTCGAGATCGCGCACCAGATCATGAGGATCGAGTCGCGAGAGGACCTCGGCAAGATACCGCCCGGTAAAGACTTCCTCGGACGCCTCGTGAAACCACACCCCTGGTTCGAGACCACGATACCGGAGGTATCCGCGAATGCGACGTGGGACACCGCGGCTGATGCCGACACGAACGAAGCCGTCAGGTAGGGCGCTTGACCAACTCGCGGTCCAAATCTGGAAGGCTCGCGACATCACCGACCTCCCGTCGACCGGAAGCTCCACCGGCGGCTGAACCAGCCTGCCTGCTGCGGTGGTGGAGCCTGTGGGACCGGAGAGCGAAGAGCTGCCATTTCGATGTTCGCATTCATCTTGGCTTGGGCAACACGCGCGGCCAGTGCCGTGTGAATGATGTCGAGGATTGGCGTCGCCACGTTGGCAAAGCGCGCGGCACGGAACATCTGCTCGATCATTTCTTTGATCTCGGCGAGGTCGCCCTTCGCGACACCATCGAGCATCGATCTGATGACCGCCGGCACCGAGTTCGGCAGTTGCTCCATGAACTGCGACAGCTCAGGGACATCAATCCCGTATCCGGCAGCGTCGGATACGGCGGCGCACTCTAGCACCAGCGCCCATAGGTGAGTGGCGTCGGCGTCGAAGGAACCGATGCGTTCCAAGTCGACCTGCATCAAGGCACCCAGTCCGACAACGGCTACAGCCCGCACCATCTGCTCCCAGCGCTGATGCTCCAGGTCAGTGACGATACGCACGTCCAAATCAGTGGCGCCGAACAATCCGGCGACCATCTGGGCCGCTTCCTTCTCTGAGGACGTTCGTGCGCCGATCAAGATCTGGTTGGTGCCGCCCATGTGTCGCGCGGGATCAGAGGCGCCACCGGCCACAACGACGATGTCGTGGAGCCCGTCCAGAATGCCGGCGCCGTAGCAAGCGGCTTCCAGCAACGCGACGTGATCGATCCCCCGTGTCAGCGAAAGGATCACCGTGCCCGGTCCAACCGCGCGCGGAAGGACCTCCGCGAGCGCCGAGATTTCATTGGCGCGCACCGCGAGAATGATCACATCGTAGGCGCTGAAGATTTCCGCGTCTTCGATGTGATGGGCGTGCTGTCGGAAGTTTCCGAGGTCGCTGCGCAGTTCCAGCGGCGAGAACATGCGGGCCATGACGCGACGAGCGGAATCGAGAAACGTAACGTCCTTGCCGGCGTCGATAAGTTGCGCTCCGATGAGTGCTCCTGGTCCCACTGAGTCGGCGATCAGAATGCGCATTTGCTGTTCTCCTAGTTGGGGTTGAACAGCAATTAATCTGGGGTCTAACGCCTCGCGGACAAGGATTGCGATGTGGAATTAAGCGATTGAAATCGCTAATATTTAATGGGATATTTGGTTGGTCGCCGACCCGAGATGTGACCGCGTCTCGACTCGTCGCTCAGGCTACCGAACTGTTGGCAGGCGCAATATAATTCGATGTGCAGAAGAACGCCGGCCTCGAGATTTTCCCTCCGGCGCAATGTTATATGAGGTGGACGTACTGGACGGTGGCGGAGAGCATAGGCGATGCAGACGTTCGACATCAATCGTTTCCGCAACCTGGATCAGTCAGACCAGTACGAGCGACAGCTGAAGCGGCTTCGCGACTCTGGCAAGGAAGTCCAGAGTATCGAGGATGCTGTGCGCGGTGCCGTGGACAATCTTCGCGCCGACGCTCGTTCGTTTGTCATCTATGGCGAGCCTCAGAGCGGCAAGACCGAGATGATGATCTGCCTCACTGGCAAGCTGATCGACGAGGGCTATCGGTTCATCGTCCATCTGCTCAATGATAGTGTCGACCTCCTTGGCCAGAATCTCGGGCGATTTGCAGCATCTGGGCTGTCGCCTGCTGCGCGCAACTACACGGAGATCCTGGACCCCGCGGTCAAGGTGAAGACCGGCCAGCATGTCGTCTTCTGCAAGAAGAACGCGAAAGACCTCGGCAAGCTGATCGAGAAGATCGGGAAAATGAAGAAGGTCGTCGTGATCGACGACGAGGCCGACTACGCCTCGCCGAACGGGAAAGTGAACAAGGGTACGAGAACGAAGATCAACGGCTTGATAAACCAAATCTTGGGCGACAGCGGCATCTACATCGGAGTGACCGCGACACCAGCTCGCCTCGACCTGAACAACACCTTCGACAATGACAGCAATCTTTGGGTCATGTTCCCCCCACACTCGGGGTACACTGGCAAAGAGCACTTCTTTCCCCTGTCCAAAAAGCCAATCGAGTACCGGCTTCGCCTCCTCCCAAACTCTGGCGACCACGCCCGCTATGCGCGCGAAGCGCTACTCAGCTTTCTCGTGAACGTCGCGTATCTCAACACGTATGGGAACGCCCCGGAGAGCAACTACTCAATCCTCGTGCACACGAGCGGCAAGACCATCGATCACAAGGCCGACTGGAGCGTGATGCAGGCGACGCTCGAAGACCTGCTCGACGACATGTCGAACAACTTCGAGCGCTATACTAAAGCGATCTGGGACATCTGCCGTGCGCGCTATCCCGATCACGATGCCGAACGCATCACCTGCTACATTTTAAGGAACAGGGGGCGCCACAAGCTCATCGTGCTCAACAGCGAGCGAGCATGGATGCAGAACTCGGGCGCTGCGACGAACCCCACCAGCCTGTTCACCATCATCATCGGCGGCAACATCGTTTCCCGCGGCGTGACGCTGAACAATCTGCTGTCGATGTACTTCACGCGTGACGTGAAGCACAAACTTCAGCAGGACACGTACATCCAGCGC
>SXGT01283911.1_pt1 | contig 48562 bp, 42 predicted proteins | sample 3176221 | NCBI WGS metagenome assembly SXGT01 (sample SAMN11356862, study PRJNA531348) | freshwater metagenome | isolation source: freshwater sample F1-120 | place: China: Fuxian Lake, Yuxi | collected 2017-12-25 | reverse complement strand
TCAACGACAGCCCAACCCAAAATACAAAACCATCACCGACTTCCACGCTGACATGGGGGAAAACAATCTCGCCAAAGCCATGCGCTTCGTCTCTCGCAAGCGTCCCTCCCTTTGAATCCCCTTCATGCATACGCGCTGGTGCCGACGCAAGCGGCGAATCGGGTGCTTGCGGTTGTCGCAGCCCTTCGTGTAATTGTGACGGCGTGAGTTGGATCGAGAACCGATACTGCTTGGGAGTGCGTTGCGTTTCACACGGCAACACTGTTTCAAATGCTGTAACGAAGAATATAGGCTGTGGTCTCGATGTAACCCTCAAGTGGTTGATAGTCAGCAATGCCGGTGTGGCGAAATGGCAGACGCATTGGACTTAAAATCCAAGGGGCCTTTAAAAGCCCGTGCCGGTTCGAGTCCGGCCACCGGCACCAATGATCCAAGCATGATGAGGAGACCGCAGACTATCCCACAGTCTCCTCATTACGAGCTGGCTCGGAATGACGGAATGACGGGTCGAGGCAGGCTTGAGGAGATCCCAAACCCGGCTCACTTCCAGAACAAGTAATTTCTCACCTCAAACCCGGTATGGGGTGCGGTTCCTCTCAGAAGTTGAACAGACAGATCGGTTGAAATGATCGTGGCTTTGATACCGGGGACGTGTTAGGGTGACATCCTAATTGTGAAACGACAATCAACTACATCAGCTTCATCCACTAGAACCGGTGCTCGCGCTTTGGAAGAAGGTCAACTCTGGCAGTTGACCGATGGCTACATGCGGATAGGCCACGTCGGGAAACTCCTGGTCCAGTACAAACTCATGAAAGTGCCTGAGCGTCGAGCCGTGCCCGTGCGGATCAGCTCCATCCAGGATGTCCGGAACCTTCTCAAGGAGCATCGAGCAGTCCTCGTCAAACAGAAGGTGGTAGCTCAGGACTGATCCAGAGCCGGAGGCAGGGCAGGGGACACATGGTGCTGCAGAGGGTTTGTTTAAGCGCTGCGGTTCAGATTTGTCGCAATCAATGGCAATTGAGGAAGTGCAGTGAATCCGGGTTGGACATGGCGGCTTGTTAAAGGCCTTTTCGAAAACAGCATTCCTTGGAACTCTCAAACGTACTCCAAGGTGCTGATGATTCTCGGATTCTTGCTGATCTCAGCGCAGCCTTGGCAGGGCCGCTCCGCAGAGGCTCTGCAACCTTCCATCGCTTCACGCGCGGCTTCAAATTCTGATCTTGGTGTATCGTTTTCAGCTCCAGGCGGGCTGATCACAAACAGTATCTCACTGACTCTCAGCGTCAGGCACGACAAGGCGGGCATCCGATACACCACGGATGGATCCGTCCCGACGGAACGATCGGCTTTGTATTCGTCGCCGATTTTGATCACCAATTCTGTGGCAATCACCGCAAAGGCTTTTGCCGGCGCGGAACAAGGACTTGTCGTCGGGAACACCTACACCTTCGTGGATGAGGCGCTGATGACTCGATTCAGTTCTAATCTGCCATTGGTTTTGGTGCAGACGTTCGGGCTGGAGATCGGGCGCGAGCCTAAGACGCCGGCTTCGGTGTGGATTATTGAAGGCGGAAAGCAGAGGGTCACGTTTGGCGGTACCGTGAACCATGGTGGAAGAGCCTTGCTCAACGCGCGTGGACACAGCTCGCTCCGCTATCCCAAACGCTCCTATCATCTGAAGACCCGAAGCGCTGGAAGTGAATCGATGAATGTCTCTCTGCTCGGAATGCCGAGGGAATCGGACTGGGTGCTTTACGCCCCGTACTCGGACAAAACGTTGATGCGTGATGTTCTGGCGTACGAGATCAGCAATCAGATGGGGGCGTATGCGTCGAGAACCCGTTTTGTTGAAGTTTTCATCAGTGAATCAAATGGCAGGCTGAACCAGGGGCATTACATGGGTGTTTACGTCCTGGCGGAGAAGATTAAGCGTGATTCCACGCGAGTGAAGATAGCGAAGCTAAAATCCAGCGACGCCACGGCCCCTGACATCTCTGGCGGATACATATTCAAGAAAGATCATACTGACCGGGTGGACATGGGTGCGCCGAATCTAACAGGGCGCCCCAATTTTATGGGTGGAGGACCATCCATGCTGCGCCCCGGCTATCCCACCGGGCCTGGTGGATTTCCCGGAGATCCTCGCGGCTTCCTGCCCAGCGAGGGGGGAGCCGAAGGCGGGATCTTTGACTTCCTGAGCGGTCTTGGAGGGCGGCCTGATAGAACCAGAGGAAATGGCTTTTCCAATCGCAACCGGCTGCCGGATGAGGGTTCAGGTTTTGTCACCGCATCGGGCGCGCAGTTTCTTTTCGTGGAACCGAAGCCCGACGAGATTTCGCAGGCACAACGCCAATGGCTGTCTGGACACATTAAGAAATTGGAGGCCGCGCTCTACGGACCGGATTTTGGCGACCCTGTGAAGGGTTACGCGTCTTACATCGATGCCGATTCGTTCATCGATCATCATTTACTGGTCGAAGCGACCAAGAACATCGACGGGTTTCGCTTCAGTACCTATTATCACAAGGATCGCGGTGGGAAGATCAAGATGGGGCCGATTTGGGATTGGAATTTGAGCATGGGGAACGCAACCGGCAAGCAGGGATATATGGCCGAGCATTGGTATTGGCCGCAACTGGATGATCAGCAGTACTCATGGTTCCGACGGTTGTTCCAGGATCCGGATTTTGCCCAGAAGTATGTGGATCGATGGGGGGAAGTTCGCACCAACCAATTTGCGCGAGGGAGACTCCTGGCTCGCGTGGATGAACTGGCTTTCTTGCTCGATGAAGCCCAGGCGCGAAACCATCAAAAGTGGCCGGTCCTCGGACGCCAGGTCTGGCCGAACCATTTTGTGGGCCGCACTTACAATGACGAGGTGCAGTACCTGAAGTCTTGGCTCGAACAACGGTTGACCTGGATTGATCATCAATTTGTCGTTGGCCCCGGAGTAAGCTTAAACAAGGGGCAGATCACGCTTCAGGCCACAGGAGGTAAGGTTTTCTTCACAGTGGATGGCAGTGATCCCCGGGCGTCAGGAGGAGGGGTTTCGCTCAAGGCTCAACGCTACAAGGGGCCGATTCCGATGTCGGAGAATGTTCAACTCGTGGCCCGTGTTCAGGATGGGGCGCGATGGAGTTGGCCTGTTCGCCTGAAAGCTCAGGCGAGGTAGAATTTCGGCTGATGCCTGAGGAGATGGCGGCTCGTTATTGCGCTGATTTATTCCCCGCAGGCTTCAGAACTTTGAGTTCAAGACACATCGAGAGAGTGCCCGAATGACCTTGCCGCTCGACAGCGTTTGGCATCATTATCCTTTTGCAGCCCGATCTCGAGAACGCAGTGCTTCCACGCTCAGTAGAGCTGCGTGCGGGTGGGAAGAACCGAATGAACAACGGCGGATTGATGAAGGGGATGAAACGATACGCTATTGGCGGAATGGGAGGACTATGCGCGATGGCGCTCATAGGGCTTTTTCTTAGCGCGTGTTCAACCTTACAGCGGACAGTGACATTGCCGCCTGAGATCGAAGGGGCCACTTTCGTAGGCAACAAAGTGTGCATGGATTGCCACACGAACATCGCCCGCGCTTTTCCGGCAAGCCCGCACGCCCGGTTTCACAAGGATGATCCGAAGTGGGCGGGCATTTCAGGGTGCGAATCCTGTCATGGTCAGGGGAGCCGCCATGTGGCTGCTGGCGGGGGGCGCAACAGTCTCATTGTGAATCCCGGTAAAGATCCCACGACGTGTTTCAACTGCCATCTTGAAGTCCACGCGGAGTTCAGACTCCCGCAACATCATCCGGTGGTCGAAGGCCGGATGAATTGTGTTCAGTGCCATGATCCTCACGGGCGGGACATCATGAAACCCGCACGAGGACTTGCGATGGCGAGGCTGAATGAATCCTGCGCAACCTGCCACCGCGATCAGGCGAGATCCTTCGTTTTCGAGCACGAAGCGATGCGTGAGGGTTGCACTGTTTGCCATGCGCCGCACGGAGGCGTCAATCGCAAGATGCTCATCCAGCCGGACAATAACCTGTGCCTGCGCTGCCATGCGGAGATTCAGCACAGGCCAGGTGACGGACTAATCCTTGGAAAATTTGATCACTCATCCAACGCCCGGGGAAGGACTTGCTGGGCGGCGGGATGCCACAGCGCTGTTCACGGATCGAACATCAATTCGCGGTTGCATTACTAAGGGAGGATTCGGGATGAAGCTCTTCAATTTCATTTCCGTGCGAGGCAGGGGGCGATACGGGCCTGCCTGGATTCGCCGCCGCACACTTTCCAGCCGCGTTGCCGGTTACGTCAGTATCGTCGGCCTGATGCTTGTGACTTCCCTTCACACTTTCGGGGCGGAGGTGGATGTGACGAAGCTTCCGCCACCCGCAAAGATGACGGTGGATTTTGACCGGGACGTGCGTCCGATCTTTGAGACATCGTGCATCAAGTGCCACGGGGCGGAGCGACCCAAGAGCCGGTTTAGCCTGGTGACGCGGGAATCCGTGATCAAGGGGGGCGAACAAGGCGAGGCTGTGAAGGTGAACGACAGTTCCGCGAGTCCGTTGATCCACTCCGTGGCGAGAGCGGTTGCCGATATGGAGATGCCGCCTGAGGGCAAAGGGGAGCCGCTTACCTCGCAACAAGTGGGGATACTTCGCGCCTGGATTGATCAAGGGGCCAAATGGTCGGAGAAAACTTCCAATCATGCAGCGTCCATATTCTCCATTACACCCATGTTGCGATGGATCGACATCAAAGGTAACCGGGATGTGTTTCGCGAACATACAGGCATGACCGAGGGCTGGGAGGGTGGCGCTCAGGATTTCGTATTCGAGGAGCGTCCTCGACTTGGGGAGAAGTTTCGCGCGGAGGGGAGTGTCTTTGGCAGGGCGCGCGACTACAGGCTGAAGCTCGATTACGAGCGTTCGGATGTGGGTTTTGTGAAAGGGGGCTTCGAGCAATTCCACCAGTACTACGATGATATGGGCGGCTACTACGCGCCATTCTCCACGAAGTCATTCGAGTTGGGGCGCGATTTAAGTGTCGAGATCGGCAAGGTGTGGATCGACTTCGGACTGACTCTTCCCCATTGGCCGCGGATGGTGATGGGCTACGAGCATCAATACAAGGAAGGCGCGAAATCATCGCTTTCGTGGAGTGAAGTTGAAGGGGACATCGCGGGCATCCCGGAGGGGCGCAAGATTTTTCCTGCATACAAGAACCTGGATGAGAAGCTTCACATCTTGAAATTTGACATCAGCCATGAGATCGGCGGCTGGTTCATCGAGGACAACTTGAGGGTGGAGCTTTACGATCTGCAAAGCTCGCGAGTGGAAAACGACTTTGTGCAACTTGGGCAGGACCTCCCCCAAAGTGTGACGCGGGCAAACGAGTCGGTCGATCACGTCGAGGTGGTGAATACGATGCGAGGCGAGAAATTGATCCGTGATTGGTTCATGGTGTCTGGCGGCTATCTCTACTCGAAGCTTGATTCGGATGCGACATTCAACATGGAGTCGTTGACCCCTTCAGATCTCTCCGTGGCACCTTTCGTATGGGATGAGTCGCAGCCCGTCACCCTGGCCCGTGACTCGCATGTTTTCAACGCCAGCACGCGGCTTGGCCCCTGGGAAGGTCTGACATTCGTGGCCGGTCTGCAGAACGAGTGGACAAAAGAGTTGGGGTTCGGTCGAGGTCTCTCATGGGCTCCCGATCCTCATGTTTATTCCGCCAGCCGCAGCAGTGCGTTATGGGAGGAGGATGTGGGATTTCGTTACACAAGGATTCCTTACACGGTAATTCACGCCGAGGGTCGAATGCGGCAGGAATGGGTCGATCACCATGAGTCAGATGCCTTCAACTTCGATGGGACGGACTTCATTCGTGACACGGACGCGAAGTCGGATTTCTACGAATACCGCGCGGGCTTGAGCGTTTCGCCCTGGAGGCCGGTGATGTTCGAGGGGAATTTCAAGCACAGGTTCAAGGAAAGCCAGTATCTGAAGGTCATCGATGATGGCTTGTTGCCGTTCGATCCGTTCAATGATTTCAATGGGAACGGTTATCCGGGGCATATTCTGTCCCGGGAGATCGCGCTCGACGAAGTCGAGTTGAAGCTGGCGATCCGCCCTGCTTCCTGGTTCAAGACCACATTCAAATATCAGATCGTCGCGACGGATTACGGGACTGCGACAGCTTTCAGCAAGGCATTGCCGTTTGATGGCAATGATCCCATCTCGCAGCCGGGCGGTAGTCTTCTGTCGGGCAACTACGACGCGCACATTTACAGTGCCAGCGCGACGCTGACTCCCTGGCGCCGGCTGGTGTGGAGTACGACATTTTCCTACAGCGATTCGCGGACGGTAACGGGCGTCGATGGCCGCGCCGGGACGGTTCCCTACACGGGGGACATTTACAGCATTCTTTCGATGGCGAACGTGGTTATCGATGAGAAAACCGACTGGCATGTAAATTACACCTATTCACTTGGCAACTACGACCAGGATGGAGCCGCCGCCGCGCTTCCTCTGGGCATCGCTTACGACCGGCATGGAGTCACGACCGGCCTTGCCCGGCGATTTGGAAAACGGATCACCACGCATCTCCAGTACGGTTACTTCCGGTATGATGAACCCAGTTCCGGTGGAGTGAGGGACTACACCGCGCACGCGATTCTCGGGATGGTCAACGTGAAGTTTGAGTGAAGCTCTCCGATGGCGATTTTCCGCCACGAACCTCCCGGCGCATGCTGCGCTGTTTGTTTATGACTCCCTGCATCCGATGGTCAGGAGGACATTCGCCCACAATGCCTGGTCGCCCGTCTGGATTGTGAGCACGTGATCCGGCGAAGCAACCGCCTGATAAAAATCCCATTTCAGAATGGGCTCGAGTGTGAGCTTTAATCCCGCCTCGGCGATGACACGGCGATAATCATTCCACACGGGCGGTTCGCCCTTCTTCGCGTAGGGATCATTCGGAGGAATCCCCATCGTGTTGATTCGATCCACAGGCAGCGCGCTTAACACCGCGCGCAGCGCTTGTTCGCAGGTGATGATCCCAGGGGACAGATTCATGCAAATCAGTTCTGATTGAGGACCGCGCTTGTGGGAGGCGGGATAATTTCCGTCCGCGATCAGCACCAAACCGTGATGGCCTGCGCGGCCCAGGACTTCGTTGATCCTGGGGTGAATGAGCTGGTGTTTCAGCATGAGTGGTCTCCTCCGAAGAATTGGTTGAAGGCTCGCATGGTTTGTGAGGCGGCGGAATCTCCGTCGGGCAGCGGGAGGACTTCTGCGGAGACGAATCCGGAGTAACCGATTCTGCGCAGAGCTGTGGCGACCGGCCTGACGTCAAGATGCCCGTAACCGATGGCGCGCCGATTTGTGTCCGCGAAATGGATGTGGCCCAACGTCGAGCCTGCTTCGAGAAGTGATCCCGCCACATCCTCCTCTTCGATGTTCATGTGGAACAGATCGCAAAGCAGTTTGACGTTCTTGGTTCGCAACGGAGCGAGCAGTTCCAGCCCTTGAGCCACTGTATTTGCGAGATTTGTTTCGTAACGATTCAAGTGCTCGAAGAACAGTGGCACTCCAGCCGCGTGTGCGCGTAGCCCGAGTGAATCCAAGGCCTCTCGAAGCCATTCGATCGCCTGTTCCCGCGAGACATCGGCTTCCCATCTTCCCTGCATTGAACCAACGATTGTGGGAGCGCCAAAAGCAGCAGCAAAATCAATTACGGAAGACACAAAGTCCCTGGCTCGTGCCCTCACACCGGGGGATGGATCGGTGAGCCTCAGTTTATGCACGACCCATCCGGCACCGGTCCCCATCGCGGCAAGCTTCAGATTGTGATCCCGGAGGAGGTGGCTCAATTCCTTCGCATCGATTTCATCCGGCGACCTCGGGAAGATCTCGACCGCGTTGAATCCCTTCGCGCTTGCCTTGACACAATTCTGAGGCAGATCACCCCAGAAAACGAACGGGCCGCCTCGTGCTTCGGGGACCAGCGAAATTGTAACTGCCGACTGAATCATAGGCGCGTTGCTTGCATCGAGCATCTTGGAAGGCTAACCCGAGATGAGAATGACATTGCCGTAGAGGGTGGTGTCACCTGTGCGAATCAAGCCGGTCGCCTGTGGTAATCGCTTCTTGAACTCGATGTGCGGTTCGAATTGCAGATCAGCGCCCCGACACGCTTTGACGAAAGCACCGCGGGTCTTGCGGTCGTTGTGACTGACGAACTCGCGGGCCATGAAGACCTGATCGCATTTCCAGTTGGCGCGGACTGCGTTCAAAACTTGCAGAACGGTGGGGACGCCGGCGGTTAGCGACAGATCCACTGTCTCGATCTGCGGCCAGACGGGAAACGCCCAATCTGCGATGACCAGCGAATTCGTATGGCGGACGCGGCTGATCAAGGCGTTGAGCTGGGGATTGAGAATTCCGGAGATCAGCATAGTCAGCGGCGGGGACGCTAGGAATGGTTCAGTGCAAATTCCAGAACATTTTGCCGCTTCGTCGGTCATCGAGAGGCGAAGAAGTTTCGCCCGCTAACAAAGATTACCAAAAAAGTTTGGACAATCCTCGGACGAGTTGCCAGCGTGATGGCCGTTCACACAAGGTAACTATCAAACTCATTGCCTCCATGGATCATGATGAATGCAGCGTTCATTCCGTTTGTCGCGATGCGAGACGGTGTTGGCTGCGTCAGCGGGCAGTTGGCCTGAAGGTTCTGGCCGGATTGGTCCGATCACGACTCTGTCAGGACGCATGGGTTGATCGTCGCCTTGGAAATACCAAAACTTTATTCGAGTCTGAGAGGGATGCCGGCCGATGTCGCGCATCGTGTCAGACTCAATTTGTTCCATGAAAATTGTCTTCGATCGAGAAACTCAAATCGGCGTCTGCGAGCGGGGTTGGGAGCCGGATTATTACTCCAAGCCTGGCAACAGCGAACCATGGGCTGTTTACGCACACACCATGGCGGAATTCACTCATGCTCAAGGAATGGTTAAGATCGAGCATCGCTGCTTCGTAAGATCCGGCCTGGAAATCGCCGAATTCCCTTCGGTACGGCCGGACATAGCCCTCGAGGTCGCTCCAGACTCGGAGGAGGAAGCCGTCCGCATGGTGGAGCAGCTCCACGACAGTTTTGTGGACAGGGCGAAGCAGAATGCATCCTCCGTCTGCACCGCCTGATCCTCGCAGACTCGGTCTGCTACACGCCGGCCTTCGGTGCCCGCGCTGATCATTCAGTCCGCCTCGATCCAGACCTCGTTCTTTCGGACCGTCACGGGGATCCTTTTCAATGAGAGTCCCGCGCAAGGACCACGCACGCACAGCCCCGTGGATACTCCGTAGGTCGCAGCGTGAGCGTGACAAATCAGATGGTTTCGGGCTGTGATCAGGAAATCTCCGGTTCCTCCGTCCAGCGACACGGGAAGGTGCCGGCACACGTTTTCAAAAGCTACGATTTCGTGTGATGCCCGGAGGATCAGACCTTCTCGTTTGACTCCATCGAGGCGGTATTGGAAGGGGCGCGCCGCTCCTTCGACCAGGTCGCTCTCCAGGCAAACTCGATGAAACGACATCAAAGCCTCAACAATCCTCCGCACCAGCACTGCTCCGAAATCCGCTGCCGGCTTTCACATCCATGCGTACTCGCCGATCTCGATGTGCCAGTCGCCGCCGTCGGTGATGCGGACACCTTTCTTTTGCTGTTGATAAACAATTTTCTCAAGGTTCACCGTCATGGGGAGGATATTGACGAGCACGTCTCCAGAGACGATGGAGATCAAACGCACCCGCACCTCCTGCCTGCGGACAAAGACGAACTTGGAAGAATCAACGGCGTAAACATGACCCGTCACACGAGCCACGCCGGCCTCGTAGTCATCGACGATGCCAACGAAATGCCGGTGTGGATCTTTTTCAAAATGCCGGCGGTGGATGACGTGGATCTTCTCGCCCTTTTTTAGAATCATAGCTTCGAGACAGGTTGAATTTTCGGCGCAGGCTAGACAGTGAAAGCGGGGAAGTCGAGAAGGCGTTGCATTCCCGCATCCGCAGCCGTGCATCCACAAGCCGTTGGTGAACTTGGCTGGCAGCCTGGAGCGCGGTTGTGTGCGCAGCACCAGCCGCAGCAGGTTTGGCGTGAGGGCGAGCCATCGATACTGCTGCGACTGGCTTTCAGCACAGTCGCGCTCCACCGAGAACTTGTGGATGCACCGCACCCGCAGTCTTTCTGACCCTTCTCTTGCAGGGGGGCTCTTGATCCGCGTAAGCTGACTTCAGGTTCAGGCTCGCTGGCCCGGCATCCGTTGCGGATCCATCCGGCTTGCGGAGCGCAACAAGTGCAGATGAATAGACGGGGCGATAATTCGCCTCAAACTTTGTATGACCCATGAAACGCTTGATTTGTGATCACCAGAGCCTGCGGCGATGTTTTGGTCGAGCAATGACCCTCTGGTTGAGTCTCCACCTCGTTGATCCCATCGCTTCGGGAGCCACCAAACCAGCGGTTCCTGGAATCGATTTCAGCCGGCAGATCCGGCCGATCTTGTCCGACAATTGCTTTGCCTGTCACGGACCGGACGAGAACACGCGTAAAGGAAAGTTGCGTCTGGACAGAAAAGAAGATGCCTTCAAAGGCGGAAAATCCGGAGTGCTTTGCATTGTTCCCGGCAAACCAGAGGAGAGCGAACTCTTCAAACGACTCACCACTCATGACGAGGATGATCTGATGCCTCCGCCGAAGTCGAAGAAGGTTCTTTCCTCCGTCCAGATCGATCTTGTCAAACGCTGGATCACAGAAGGCGCTTCCTGGCAGAGCCACTGGGCCTTCGAGAAACCGCTTGCTGCAACACCTCCAGAAAACAAGGGGCGACGATGGGCCGGGAACGAGATTGACCAGTTCGTTCTTGCCCGGCTGGAAAAAGAATCCCTGAAGCCCGCTTTGCCTGCTGACAAACCAACTCTCGTCCGCCGGGTTTCACTCGATCTCACAGGGCTGCCACCGACGATTGATGAAGTGGATGCCTTCCTGAACGACAAGACCGCCGGGGCTTACGAAAAACTGGTTGACCGCCTGCTTGAATCCAATCGTTACGGGGAGAACATGGCTCGCTACTGGATGGATGCCGTGCGTTATGCCGACTCCCACGGATACCACATCGATTCCCAACGCGATATCTGGCCTTACCGTGATTGGGTCATCAATGCATTCAACAAGAACATGCCCTTTGACCAGTTCACCACCGAACAACTGGCGGGTGATCTCCTGCCGAATCCAACTCAGGAGCAAAAGATCGCTTCCGGCTACGTGCGATGCAACATGAGCACAGGCGAAGGGGGTGTCATCGAGGCAGAGTACCAGGCAAAGTACACTTTCGACCGCACTGAGACCACCGGCACCATCTGGATGGGGCTCACACTCACGTGCTCACGCTGTCACTCGCACAAGTATGATCCCATTTCGCATCGCGAATACTACGGGCTCTATTCGCTCTTCAACAGCTTGAACGAGCCGGTCATGGACGATAACAAACCCAATCCCGATCCGTTTCTGCAACTGCCGGCACCTGAACAGAAGGCCCGTCAGGACGAACTCAAAGGATTCATCAGCGAGGAGGTAAAGAAATCAGAGCAGCCCATGCCTGTCCTCGACGCGGCTCAGACGGCCTGGCAGTCGGAATGGAACAGGCGCCTCTCTGATGGTTGGTCCGGGCTTGTTCCGTCCAGCGCGCATTCGGCGCAGACCAACGGGGCCAGCCTGAAGGTGCAGGCAGATCACTCGATACTCGCCAGCGGTCCGGTGCCGGCCTCCGATGTTTATGAAATCACAGCATCTTTGAACACGGGCCTGATCGGTGCTGTCCGTCTCGAGACGCTCCCCAGCAATTCCTACCCTCTTCAAAGTGCCGCACGCGCCGCCGACGGACGGTTTCGGCTCTCTGAGATCGAAGCGGAATTGGTGGGCGCTGGTGCCGAAGTGCAGGCCGACGGAGACAAGCCTGAGAAACCGCGAAAGCTACGGTTTGCTCAATCCGGATCAGACTCTGCGGAAACCGACCGTGATTCCGCGAAGGCGATCGATGGGAATCCTGACTCTGGATGGAGTGTTGCGACAAATTCTGTCTCGCAATCGCACTTCGCCGTGTTCGTGCTGGATGCTCCGGCCACAATTTCGTCCAACGCGATTCTTCGCGTCCGGCTTCGCTTCGAGAGCGACAAGACCAACCGCGCACTGGGCTCTTTCCGGCTCGCTATCGCTCAGCGACAGGATCTTGTCCGCACGCTCATCCCGCCGAAGCAGGAGTCATGGCATGTCATCGGGCCGTTCAAGACGGAAGGATTGCAGGCAGGATTTGCCAAAGCCTACGCGCCCGAAATGGAAGTCGATCTGAAGAAGTCCTACCCGGGAGTGCGTGAGGAAATCCGATGGAACAGCCGGCCGGAGATTCAGGACGGCAAGTCTCATTTGCTCGTTCACGATCTCCACGGGGTTCACGGTGCCTATTACTTCCATCGGAAAATTCAATTGCCCGAGGAGCGCGACGTCGAGTTGCGACTTCGCGCGAATGATCTCTTCAAGGTTTGGGTCAATGGCAGGCTTGTGCATGAACGGGCTTCCCCCGCGAAATCTGGAGATCCCGCTGATCTCATGAAACTCAAGCTGCCGAAGGGCGAGAACCGGCTGCTGATCAAAGTCATCAACCATCAAGGTTCTGCTTACTTCGCTTTCGACAAAGATCTGGGAGATCGCGATATTCTTCCCACTGAGATCACTCCCATCCTTGCTGCGACCCCGACGCCGGCGAATGTCGACGTTGGCCGGGTCCGGGAACATTATCGTCGAACGCACTCTGATGAGTTCAAGCAGCTCTTCACTAGGCTTGACGAGCATAGGTCCGAGCAGAAATCCCTCGAACGCATCATTCCAACCACATTGGTGGCGCGGGAAATGGAAAAGCCTCGTGAGACGTTCATGCTTGTCCGCGGGGAGTACGACAAGCCTGGCGACAAGGTTTCGCCCGGCGTTCCAGCCATTCTGCCTCCGTGGCCCGCGGACGCGCCGACAAACCGGCTCGGTCTTGCGAAGTGGCTGCTGAGCCCGGAGCATCCTCTGACCGCACGCGTCAACGTCAATCGATTCTGGCAGCAATTCTTCGGAACCGGTTTGGTCAAGACCACTGAAGATTTCGGCGTGCAGGGCGAGCGTCCTTCCCATCCGGAACTGCTCGATTGGCTCGCCGCGGAGTTCGTTCGATCGGGGTGGGATGTGAAGAAGCTTCATCGGCTCATCGTCACGTCCGCAACCTACCGCCAAAGTTCTCAGGTCTCGCCAGAGCTTCTGGCGCGTGATCCTGAGAATCGGCTGCTGGCCCGCGGCCCCCGCTTCCGTGTCGAGGGCGAAGTTCTCCGTGACATCGCTCTTTACGTGGGAGGAATCCTCGCGGAGAAGCAGGGCGGGCGCAGTGTGAAGCCGTACGAACCGCCCGGCCTTTGGGAAACGGTTTCGTTCAACAATTCACAGAAGTACGTTCCAGATACTGGTGAGAGTCAGTATCGTCGCGGCCTCTACACGTATTGGAAACGGCAGAGCCCGCCGCCCAACATGCTTATCTTCGACGCGCCGACGCGTGAGTATTGCGTCGTCCGCCGGCCACGCACCAACACGCCTTTGCAGGCGCTGGCGCTGCTCAATGATCCGCAATTTGTTGAAGCCTCACGTGCCTTCGCGTTCAGAATTCTAGTTCACGGCGGGAAGACCGTTGAAAGCCGGATCACCTACGCGTTCCGGACCGCCACCAGCCGCAAACCCGGAGCCCAGGAGATTCGCATTCTGAAGCAAACTCTCGAACAACAACTGGCCGAATACCGGCGTGATTCGGTTGCTGCTGAAAAGCTCATCAGCGTCGGTGGTTTCAAGGGTGAAAGCGCTCTTGACGAGCGTGAGTGGGCAGCATGGGCGACGATTGCCAGCATGATCCTCAACCTTGACGAGGCCGTAACCAAGGGCTGAACAGTTCACCAACAACGAACGCATAGTTATGAATCCACTTCGAGAACACGCACTCCTGATGACCCGCCGCCACTTCTTCGGACGCGCGGCCGCCGGTCTGGGAACTGCCGCGCTTGGCTCGCTGCTCAATCCATCACTGTTGAATGCGGCCTCGGATGCTCCGGCATCTTTGTTACGCCGGACTCATTTTGCGCCGAAAGCCAAACGGGTCATTTACCTCTTCATGGCTGGCGGCCCCGCGCAGATGGAATTGCTGGATTACAAGCCGGAGCTGCAGAAGCTGCACAATCAGGAGTTGCCCGACTCCATTCGCATGGGACAACGCATCACCACCATGACTTCCGGACAGAAGGCATTTCCGGTGGTGCGCCCGATCTTCAAATTCGCCCAGCACGGGAAGTGCGGCGCCTGGGTCAGCGAGCTGTTGCCTCACACGAGCTCGATTGTGGATGACATCTGCGTCATCAAGAGCGTCCACACCGAGGCGATCAATCACGACCCCGCGATTACCTTCATCCAAACCGGCTTCCAGCAGCCTGGCCGCCCCTGTGTGGGTTCGTGGCTCAGTTACGGCCTCGGCAGCGCCAATGAAAATCTTCCGGCCTTCATCGTGATGATCTCCAGCGGCAAGGAGAGCGATCAACCTCTGTACACCCGTTTGTGGAGCGCCGGATTTCTCCCGTCTGAATATCAAGGTGTCCAGTTCCGGGGCACGGGCGATCCGGTTCTCTACCTTTCAAATCCTCCCGGCATCAGCGCGGCAGGCCGCCGGCGGATGCTTGACGGCATTGCCAAACTCAATGCGCGTCAGTTTCAGATGATTGGTGATCCCGAGATCAACACCCGCATTTCGCAATACGAGATGGGCTTCCGGATGCAAACCTCCGTACCGGATCTAGTGGACATTTCCAAAGAGTCGGAAGCGACGCTCAACCTCTACGGGCCCGATGTGAAGAAGCCGGGAAGTTTTGCCTATAACTGTCTCATAGCCCGGCGCATGGCGGAACGCGGAGTGCGATTCACCCAGCTTTACCATCGTGGCTGGGATCAGCACGGCGGCCTTCCCCGCCGGATTCGTGAGCAGTGCAAGGACACCGACCAGCCCAGCGCCGCATTGGTCAAGGATTTGAAACAACGCGGCCTGCTCGACGACACGCTGGTGATCTGGGGTGGTGAATTTGGACGCACCGTTTACAGCCAGGGGAAGATCGAGCCGGACAATTACGGGCGCGATCACCATGGACGCTGCTTCTCCATCTGGATGGCGGGCGGCGGTATCAAAGGAGGCATGAGCTACGGCCAGACCGACGATTACTGCTACAACATCGTCGAGAATCCTGTCCACATTCACGACCAGAACGCCACGATTCTCCATTGCCTCGGTACCGATCACGAGAAACTCACATACCGTTTTCAAGGTCGCGACTTTCGTCTTACTGACATTCACGGCGAAGTCGTGAGGGCCATCCTTGCATGAGCTGCGTTGCCTGTAGTTTGACTTGACGTTGCTGGTGTCGGATCCGGTGCCGACTCGATTCCAACCGGGCTGAAGAGTAACGGAAAAATCCCGGGGCTGAATCACCAGAATTTCAGGTCGAAAGCACGTTCCACCAACCAGACGGTGGCTGCGGCCATGATCGCGGCAGAACCGACTCGGAGGATGCCTTCGCGATAGATCCATGTACCTCGCAGTCCGAAAGCCAGGGGCAGAAAGACTGCGACAATTGCCAATTGTCCCAACTCCACGCCTCCATTGAAGCCAAGGAGCGTCAGAAGAAGGTCTCCATGCTGGAGCCCCAGTTCGCCCAGGACATTCGCGAAGCCGAAGCCGTGGATCAGTCCAAATCCGAATGCCGCCATCCAACTCCTGTCGTTCAGGATTGGACGGAAATTGTGGAGCGCCGCCAGTACCACGGAGGCTGCAATCACCGATTCGGTCAATCGCGATGGCAGGCGCACAAGTTCGTAAGTCGCCAGGCCCAGAGTGATCGAGTGCGCGAGGGTAAAGGCGGTGACAATCTTGAAGACATTCGTGAAGACCGATCGAAATCGTGGTGCCGCTTCCCATCGTTCCTCCCGCCGCTCCAGGACGGATGGAAGCAGCAATGCCAGCAGGAAAAGAATGTGATCGTATCCTTTCCAGATATGCCAGACGCCTTCACGTACGAAGGCCGACACCTCCGCCCAGCGATTCTCCGGTTGCAACTCGAACGTTCGACTCGTCGTCTCGGCGTCGAATACCGCCGCCTCGGTTTCGCCGGCAAATTCGAGCCTCAAAAGGCCCCGATGATTCGGGTCCAGATCGAAGAAGAGTCTGTAGTCGATCACCAGGAACTGAGGTTTGGGTGTTGGATCAGATTCAAGCCGTAAGACCAAATGAGCGCCATCAAGCCGGTTGTCGATCAAGTGATCCTTCGAGCTCAGTTTCACCGGTGTTCCATTCAGCTTCACTTCCAAGCGAGACAAGACGTATCTGGCGACACTTTCCTGCGCTTCACGTAATTCCTTCACGGTGACGGCACCATCGCCATCGGTGTCCAATCCAACCGCTCGATCTATGTCTCGTACCGCGATCTCCCAGGAGCCTGTGATCCGGTGTTCTTCAACTCTCAAAGCGATGTAAGTGTCACTCTGCTGGTGCGCGAGCGCGGCTGCCGGCATCATGATCAAAAACAGACAAGCACAAATCCGGACGAGCATTCCCACCTTCGATTCAGCCCTGGGTTCGATAAGTAGTAAGTTGCAAAAATCAGACATGGGATCGCCAGAATCCTTGCAGGCCCGCCGATTGTCAGCCTGGAGGAAGTCGCTCCCCGCAAGGGGGGCGGTTTCATGTTCCAAGTCTCTCCGGCCGCCGGCCGTCTGATTGACTTGAGCTGCGCAGAGCGAAACTCGAAACAATGAGCTGAGCCTTATCATGAGCGTAATCCGTGCGCTCGGAAGTGCGCCGGAAGATTTTGGAAGCTAACTCGATTAAAGCTGATCCAGCAAGCGCCAGGAGGGCGTAAAATTCAGACGGAAAAAGCGCTTGCGCCGTGTTTTGTGACCGCGCATTGTATGCCCCGGTTCGCGCATATGGCGGAATTGGCAGACGCGCTACTTTGAGGTGGTAGTGGGGTAACCTGTGCAGGTTCAAGTCCTGCTATGCGCACCAAATTTCCTCGGGATATTGGTGATATTGTTGATTCCCGCACAAATCCCGCACTAATCGCAATTCAATGAGCCGTCACACTTATTCCAATACTCATCTAATCACAATTTTAGGAAGTGTTTTGCTGTCTTTGTGGATGATGATGCTCGGGATTCAATCCACTTGGGCAGCTTCCGCCCCACCACCGCCGGTGCGTCGGCCGAACATTGTCCTGATCTTCGCGGACGACATGGGCTACGGCGATCTCGGTAGTTATGGCGCTCGTGGATATAAGACTCCAAATCTGGACCGCCTGGCAAAAGAAGGAACACGCTTCACCAGTTTCTATGTTTCATCACCAGTTTGCTCAGCGTCGCGGGCGTCGCTCTTGAGCGGGTGTTATCACAGCCGGGTGGGAATTCACGGTGCCATGGGACCGAAGTCGAAACAGGTTTTGAGCACGAATGAAACAACGATGGCGGCGATGCTCAAGGACGCGGGCTACGCAACTGCTTTGTTCGGGAAGTGGCACCTGGGGGATCATCCTGATTATCTTCCGCTGCGACACGGTTTTGATGAGTACTTCGGGCTGCCCTACTCGAATGACATGTGGCCGAATCATCCGACAGCCAAGGACGGAGCTTATCCTCTGCTGCCATTGATCGAGGGGAACAGGGTGGTTCAACGGATGCCGGATCAGCGCGAACTGACCACGTGGTACACGGAACGCGCGGTGGATTTCATTGAGCGCAACCAGTCACGGCCCTTCTTCCTTTACCTTGCGCACAGCATGCCTCACGTGCCGCTCTTCGCGAGCGGGAAGTTCGAGGGAACAACCAGGAGGGGAATTTATGGCGACGTGATCTCGGAGATCGACTGGTCGGTGGGGCAGGTGATGGAGGCGCTGCGACGCGCCGGTCTTGAGCAAGACACGTGGGTTATTTTCACATCTGACAACGGGCCTTGGCATTCCTACGGTGATCATGCGGGTTCCGCCGGACCTCTTCGCGAAGGCAAGGCGTCTGTGTTCGAGGGGGGCATTCGGGTTCCTTGTATCATGCGCTGGCCCGGAAAAATCCCGTCACATCGTGTGTCCGATGAACCGCTGATGACGATCGACCTGTTGCCAACGGTGGCGGTACAAACGGGCTCCGAGGTGCCAGGCCGTGTGATTGATGGCAAGAACGTGTGGCCAGTGCTGGCCGGAGTGAAGGGAGCGACAACTCCTCATGAGGCGTATTTCTTTTACTATGGCGAAAACGAACTCCAGGCGGTTCGGAGCGGGCGATGGAAACTTCACCTGCCGCACAAGGCCGCGGCCATGCAGGGACAAATGCAGGGTGGCGGTGGAAGACCGGGAAAGTATTTCCAACTCAATGTCCGGCTTGAATTGTACGACCTGGAACAAGACATCGGCGAAGTGCGGGATGTCTCGTTAAAGAATCCGGACGTCGTCAAACGGTTGCTTGCGCATGTCGAGAACGCCCGCGATGAATTGGGTGATTCCTTGACCCGGCGCGTGGGCAGGGGCGTGCGGCCCGCCGCGACTCCGAGGGAGGAAATCGTCGCCACGCCGAAGGCAGAGTGAAGATCGGCGGGAACGAATGGCTGGCGGATGTCGTCGTGAAAGCAGCGGCAGGCTTGATTCCTACAGGCCGCGAAGCTCATTCACTAAAAATGCTCCTGGCGCGTTCAATCGCACCGGCGAGCAGGTCGATTTCATCTGTCGTGTTGTAGATTCCAACGCTGAGGCGGACGGTGCCGGAGAGTCCCAACTTCCGCATCAGCGGCTGGGCGCAATGCTGGCCGGCGCGGAGTGCGATGCCTTCTTCATCCAATGCCCGCGCGATGTCATGCGGATGAATCCCGGCGACGTTGAAGGAAAGAATTCCCGCCGGTTCATGCGTCGAACGAGGCCCATACAATTCAATCCCGCCGCAAGCTTTCAGCACATCGATCGCACGGCGAACCAGCAATGACTCGTGCTCCTGGATTCTCGCCAAGCCCAGGTTGTCGAGATAGTCGATGGCCGCGCCGAAACCGACCGCCTCCGCGATCGGCGGCGTGCCAGCCTCGAACTTCCACGGGTGCTCCGTCCACGTTGCGTGATCTGAATGGACTTCTTGCACCATGCCGCCGCCGGTCATCCACGGTTCCATTTCTTGCAGGCGCTCTGTGGTTCCGTACAAGACCCCGATGCCGGTCGGGCCGTACATTTTGTGAGCGGAACACACAAAGAAATCGCAGCCGAGTTGATGCAGGTTCAATGGTATCCTCGCTGCGGCTTGCGCGCCATCCACCAGGACCGGCACTCCACGTTGCCTTGCCAGCGCGATGACCTGGCTCAGTGGATTGATCGTGCCAAGGACATTTGAGACGGCCGTGATGGCGATGAGCCGCGTGCGCGGGCCGATCCATCGCTCCGCTTCAGCCATGTCGAGGCATCCCTCGGAAGTCACAGGCCAGCAGACCAACTCCGCGCCGGTCTTCTGAGTGACGAGCTGCCAGGGGACGATGTTGGAATGATGTTCCAGATCCGTGAGCAGCACTTGATCGCCCGGACGCAATCGCGGTGCAAGCCATGCCTGAGCCACCAGATTGATGGATTCCGTGGTGCCGCGTGTGAAGACGATGGAACGTGCCGAAGCTGCTCCGAAAAAGGAGGCCACCACTTCACGAGACTTTTCGTAAGCATCCGTCGCCTGATCGCTGAGGCGGTAGGCGCCGCGATGCACGCTGGCATTGGAGCGTTCGTAAAAGCGAGTCATCGCTTCGATCACTGCGCGCGGCTTTTGCGTCGTCGCCGCGTTGTCCAGATAGATCAGCGGTGCCTCGCCGGGTTTGGGTTCAAAAATGGGGAAGTCATTACGCGCTCGAGCCAGCCGGTCAGCTAATGTGGCAATGGCAGGAACTTCGCGGATTGCGCGAAGGCTTGCGACCTGGCTGGAAGATTCGTGTTCCACGGGATGAGTCTCGTTCACAGACGCTCTGGGTCATGCTCGATTCGCTACAGGATGAAGAATGCGGGTCGGCTTCGCAAGCTGCGACAAGGTGCGATGCCGACAACCTCGTTAAGAAATCGCTGCTCTAATTCGTTGCCGGGGAGTCCGGATTGCAACCCGGCTGGGAATCTGTCAGTCTGGCTTCATGAACATGGCTGAATTGATGCGAGAAGTTTCCACCTTGCCCGTTGAGCAACAACAGGAACTTGCTGCTTACCTCCTTCACCTCCGGCTTCAGCATGACGATGCCTGCCGATCCGAGATGACACGGCGCATTGATGATGGCACGCCTTCAAATTGGGTGGATCTGGATGAGTGGAGGAAAGAATTGGAGAAGAGCGGGGAAAACTAATGCTGCCCTACCGCGTTTTTATCGCAGCGGAGGTCATCGGATTCCTGAAGTCGTGTCGGCGTCAGGAACGACTTCATGTCACGCGCTGGTTCGATGAACTCGCTAATAATCCATTTCGGGTTGGTGATTACGTTGAACGCGACGAGATTGGCCGTCCCATTCAAGTCGTGATCAACGGCAAGTACGCAGCTTTCTTCTGAGCGGATCACCCGGTCAAAGAGATCAAGGTGGTGGATTTGAAGCCTGCCGGCAGATGATTCACTGGTGCGCTCGTCACAGGATTCCCGGAGGAAGATGAGGAAGTCAGGCCGCGCTCCCTCCGGTTCTCCACTATGGCGGTGCCAAGAGCTTCGCCGCTTGCGCAGAGCCCGAGAACCTGGCTGAAAGATTCGTATTCCGCCGGATGAGGTTTGTTCGCAGGCATGGAGGGGTGTGTGGGTTGGCCCTGCTTCATTCATTCCGAGAAATTCCTTCAAGGAAGAGGTGTCTTACCTTTTGGTAACTCGGGCCTGGTCTTGATGGACTCGATCTCGCGCAGAAGCTGTTTCGATTTGTCAGCGTAATACTCTTGCAGAAATTTCTGGATCGACGGACGGATTGCTGTTGAGGCCGAAGCTTCCAGAAGTCGTGCCGCCTTTTGATTCAACTGCTCATTCACCTCCGCCAGTCTCACGGCGACCTGCTCTCTTCCGACGGCGACCCTGGGGATCGGGTCGAAGGCTGACCTGGAAAACTCCTCGGTGTAAGCTTCGTGTTCCTTGAGCAGTTTTTGAACTTTATGACGCGACTCCGCATCCAATGCCTCTCCAGATGTTTTCGAAAGAGAATGCTCCATCCGGGCGAGTTCGAGATCTGCTCTCCTTCCCTTTTCGAAGTCCAGGTAGTGCGTGAATTGTTCCGCGGTCAATGTGGTCTTGAGATCCTTCTCGAAATTCAATTTTGCGCCGAGTAATTCCTGCTGCGAGAACTCGTATTCCATCATTGCTCGATGGATGTTCTTGGTATGTTGCTGCAGGCGTTCTGAATCTTCAGCCGACAGCCCGAGGTTCTGGTAAAATGCATCGTACCCTGCTTTGTTGGCCTCTGCGGCAGCCGATGCAGTGTCCCTGCAAAATTTATCGGAATGCCTCCGGATGTCAGGATCTTCGTAACCCAGAACCGGCCACCCTTTGCTCGCTCGGGATTCAATTTCCTCCTTGATTGACTGCTCATCGCTGTCGGGGCTGCGGGGATGGTTCACAAGATCCTGATCAGCACTTCCGATCAGGGACCGGTGATGCTTCAATTCCGGGGTCTGGATTGTCGGGTTCCCTGATGGCTCCAGGTTCGTCCTCGACGAGTGACTATAGCTGTCATGGAAACGCATCCCCAGCATGAAGGCCATCCCACCAATGAGCGCGTTGATGGCTGCGTTCTTGAATGGAACCCTATCGCGCATTTCGACAGTAAGGTTAATCGAGAATACCTGACAAAACAACCCACCTGGCGTCACGCCACGACGCGCGGTGAACACACCGGGAGTCAAAACATGTGGCCTGCAATCCTCGGAGACAGGCCGCGCGACAAAAGATGTGTCTCCCAGTCCTCGGAGGCAGGCCGCGCGACAAAAAATGTCCTCCGGCCACGGACGGAACACGTCACGCGACAAAAGATGTGCTCCGGCCTCGGCGGATGGACGATTTGCGGCGACGGTGCGGGTCCGTAGCCGCCGGGTTGTCACGAGATTAGGCGAATTCGACGGCCAGGTGTACGGGATCGAGACAGAGGAACCGTTGAAGTCTCTGGCATTGACCTCTGAGGTCGTGAGAATCGGTTGGCGGCAAGCCAGCCGTTCATCGCGGAGTTGTTGGAGGTAGGACTCGTCGCGCTGCGGCGAGTAGCGCTACCAAGGGGCCTAAAACATCGTGGACCGCCCGCTGAACGCGGGCGGAGTTGTCGCAGCGCGCCAACCGCTACCAACGGCTTCGAGATGGACTGGCAAGCCTGCAAGGCGGGTTCCCAGTCATTCGTTGTTGAATTGGGTGGGAGCAGTTGAGACATTGAATCCGTATCGAGCGGACGCGGCGCGGGTGGGGCAGGGGACTGCATTCACTGTGACCGGTGCAATTGCTGGAGCAACTGCCTTGATGAGCCCGCGTTCGGTCTTGTGCTGGAGAATTTCTTAAGAGGATGAATTCATGGATAGTTTGTTGATCAAGGGCGGGACGCCGTTGCACGGTGATGTGACGGTGAGCGGGGCGAAGAACGCAGTGCTGCCAATCATGGCGGCCACGTTGTTGACCGGGGAGGAGTGTGTCATCCGGCGTGTGCCCAAACTGAGCGACGTCACCTTCATGGCGGAGATCCTCAAATCTCTTGGCGCGGAAGTGAAGATCGCCGACGGCACGCTCACGGTCCGCGCGGCGAAACTCAATGGCGTGGGCGATTACGATTTGATCCGCAAGATGCGCGGCTCGATCTGCATCCTCGGGCCGCTGCTGGCGCGGTTGCACAAGGCCAAGGTCTCGCTGCCCGGCGGTTGTGTCATCGGCTCCCGGCCTGTGGATCTGCATTTGAAGGGCATCAAGGCGCTGGGTGCGAAGGTGACCATCGACAGCGGCTACATTCTGGCAAAGGCGCCGAAGCTTATCGGGGCGGATTTATTCCTCGGCGGTCGAGCCGGGCCGACGGTGCTTGGCACCGCCAATGTGATGATGGCGGCGACGCTCGCCGAAGGGGTCACGATCATTGAGAGCGCGGCGTGCGAACCCGAGGTCATGGATGTGGCCAACTTCTTGAATGCGATGGGCGCGAAGATTTCCGGAATCGGAAGTCCAACGATTACCATTACGGGTGTGAAGGAGTTGCATGGCGCGGAGCACGACGTCATCCCGGATCGCATCGAGGCGGCGACGTTTGCCATCGCAGCGGCGGCGACGGATGGAGAAGTAACAATCCACGGTGCGCGGACGGATCACATGCACGCGGTGTTGGACAAACTGCGCGAGGCCGGGGTGAAGGTGGAGCGCAAGGGGCCATCGCTGGTCGTCTCGCGCGGGCGCTCCTTGAAGCCGGTCGATATCACGACGCTGCCATACTCGGGTTTCCCGACGGATTGCCAGGCACAGATGATGGCGCTGATGATGTTGACCAACGGGATCAGCATCATCACCGAGCGGGTTTTCGAATCACGCTTCATGCACGTCAGCGAGATGGCTCGTCTTGGCGCGGATATTGCCATCGAAGGGCCAAGTGCGATTGTGAAGGGTGGGGCACCGTTGAGCGGCGCTGCTGTCATGGCGAGTGATCTGCGAGCTTCCGCCGCGCTGGTCATCGCCGGGATGGTTGCACGAGGACAAACTCTGGTGAAACGTATTTATCATCTGGATCGCGGCTACGAAAACATCGATGACAAGCTGCGCGGGCTCGGAGCAAAGATCGAACGTGTGCAGGAAACATGAAGGCCCTGATCGTCATAGCGATTGTCGCGGCAGTCTTCTATCTGATGCGAGGCTTGCTGCGCCAGTACAGCAACGCTGAGCGCCAGACCAATCCTTCCGGCAGCCAGTATTCAAACGGCGAGTCTCAACCAGCCCCGGCCGGCGCAACTCTGGAAGGCATGCCTCCGGCCTACGAGCCGGCACTGGCAGCCGCCGAGAAACAAGGCGCCGCCGGCCTCAGAACCTTCCTTGCCAACTACGGACGCTCCATTCGCGACCCCAAGCTGGCGGATATCGAGCTGGATTATGTGGTTCTATTGAGCCGCACGGATCCGATCGAAGCAAAGCGGGTTTTTCAACTCGTGAAGGCGCGCGTCGTGACAACCTCGCCGGTGTATGGCCGGATCAAGAAGCTGGAGCCGACATTTCAGTGAGGGAGATTGGCGGCTTCGCGCGTGGGTCACGGCTGATCCTAAACTTGTAAGTATCCTTGGCCGCTAATGAACACAAAATCATAGGAATCGTTCCAGGTGTTTTGTGGAGGCATCGCCAGATAAAAGTGCTCGATACGTTGATGGAAACGGAGCTTGTGCATCCAACCTCCGTGACTAGCGGTGTTCACTAACGGTTGTCTTAATTTCAGGAAGATTTTCGGGAGGATTTGCCTTGCACTTGAACCCTTTGAATGTCAACAAGTTGTTTGCTACCAACGCTAGTAAAGCCTAGATAACTACCTGCAATATGTAAGCTTATGAAATGTTTCCCCGTTCTTCTCAGCCTCATTACTGCTGCGGTTAGTGGATCGAGTTGCGTTCATGCCTCGGTCTTCGTCACTACCCTCACCCAACCTTCCGCAGCAACTTTAACAATAGCAGGTCCTCTTAAGCTTGGGATGTCATTTGCCACTGACGCGTCAAGCTATACCCTTAGCGCTATCACGGTTAATATACGGGAAAATATAGCTGGTACTTTGACAGGGGAACTTTACCTTGCTGATGGAAATAATTTACCAAGCGGAAGTGCTTTGGTTTCATTTTCACATGGGTCGATTGGAGGCACGTTGGGCGATGTGGCATTCGTACCAAACATTTCCTTCACGCTGGATCCTAGCACATCCTACGCATTTGGTCTGCACCTTCAGGGCATTATAGCTTGAGCGCAACAGCGTCCGGTAATGGCTTTGATCGGCCCAACGGCGGCACTTGGGATATGGCAGCCGTCCTTCCAGTTTACAACGACTCTTCGGGAGCCTGGTTCAATTCTGGCTCAGGAGCCTTCCGAGCTATGGGTGCCGTGGATGCAACGGCAGTCCCGGAGCCGGCTGACTACGGCTTGGCCACCGCTGTGGGGTTGATCGCTTTTGCCTTCTGGCGTCGCAAGAAGTCCTGACGTCAGTCCGCCGCAGGTAATAAATAGATACTTCGAAGCGAGTAGTAAGTCGGTTCTATTTTCTTCACGCCTTCGTGGCAGCCAAACTCCTGCGCTGGCAAAGGTCGCCACGAGTCAGCAAATCCCTTTGACTCCGCGCAATGTTTTACTAGGTTCCTCGCCACGCATTATGAGATTTGGCATAAATACTTTTCTATTCGCATCTCCATTCACAAACGACAGCACAAAGCTGTTCAAGACATTCAAGAAATGGGGTTTCACCTCCATTGAAATACCTGTCGAAGATCCTTCACACATTGATCCGGCGCACGTGAAAGCCGAACTCGACAAGCATGGGCTTGAGTGTGGATCGATCTGCGCCTGCATGGGGCCGGGCCGGGATTTGCGCGGATCGGCGGAGGATCAGAAGACCGCGATGGATTACTGCAAGGCGCTCATTGATCAGATGGTGGTGCTTGGCTGCCCGTCGCTGATCGGGCCGGTCTATTCGGTGGTTGGCCGCGCAGACGCCGAGGAACCCGCCGCGCAGAAGCAACAATGGGCTCTCGTGGTGAAGAATCTCAAGGAGCTGGCGAAGTATGCGGCGGCGCGCGAGCGTCAGATCTGCATCGAGCCGCTCAACCGCTTCGAGACGGACTTCCTCAACACCTGCGATCAGGGGTTGAAGCTCATCAAGGCCGTCGGCGCCAAGAACGTGAAGCTGCACCTCGATACTTTCCACATGAACATCGAGGAGAAGAACCAGGGCAAGGCCATCCTGAAGGCGGGCAAATTGCTCGGCCACTTCCACGCCTGCGGCAGTGATCGCGGCACGCCGGGCAATGACCACATCGATTGGAAGCCGATCGTCGCCGCGCTCAGGAAGATCAAGTACGACGGTGACGTGGTGATCGAGTCGTTCACCACCGATGTCAAAGTGATCGCGCGCGCCGCGGCAATCTGGCGCCGGATGGAGCCGACGCGGGACGAGATCGCGGTCAAAGGCATCAAGTTTCTCAAGCGAGTCTTCGCCTGAGAAGTGTTTCCACTTTGCTTCCCGCGGAACAGGGCGTCCGAAGGCCCGTCCGCGTGGAAGCTGCGTCGGTGAATCCGTCGCATCGAGATTCCGTCAGAGTTTGCATCCGTCAATTCGGTTACAGATCAAATATATCAACATGAATTCCAAAATCTCATTGTTTGCTGCCGCCACGTTTGCGTGCGCGGCCTTCCTCAATCCAATCCGAACCGTTGGCGCGGAGGCCGGCTTCAAGAATCTTTTCAACGGAAAGGATCTGAATGGATGGGAGGGCAATACCACGCTTTGGTCCGTGCAGGATGGAGCGATCCTCGGAAAGACCGGGAGCGATGGAGACTCCAAGATCACGCACAATACGTTTCTGGTCTGGAAAGGTGGCGAGGTCGGGGATTTTGAGCTGCGCCTTTCTTACAAGATTGTGGGAGGCAACTCCGGCATCCAATACCGCAGCAAGGTCACGGAGGCGGGGAAGTTTGGACCGATAGTTGCCGGTTACCAGGCGGACTTCGAGGCGGGGAAGACTTATTCCGGCATTCTCTACGAGGAACGCGGACGCGGCATCCTCGCGCAGCGCGGACAGAAGACCGTGATCAAGGAGGTGGAGGTTCAGAAGAATGGAAAGAAAGAGAAGCAGACCAAGGTCGAAGTGGTGGGCAAGGTCGGCGAATCGGATGACATTCAGGCGAAGATCAAGAATGAGGACTGGAATGATTATGTGGTGATCGCGCGCGGCAACCATCTGCAGCATTTCATCAACGGAGTTCAGACCATCGACGTCGTGGATGAGCAGGAATCAAAGGCCGCAAAGACGGGTATCCTGGCGCTCCAGATTCATACGGGCCCGGCCATGACCGTTCAGTTCAAGAATATTCGGATCAAGGATCTTGCGTTGAGAAAGCGCCGAGCCGAGGAAAAGACATCTGGAGTGAGCGCTCCGAAAACTGAAGGCTTCATCAGCCCGACGGCAGGGGAACGAAAATGAGCACGCTTCGACTGTTCGCATTGGGATTCGCGTTCGCGCTGACCACAGCCGCATTGTGCGCGGCCGACAAGAAGATCGTGATCATTGCCGGTTCGCAGAGTCACGGCGCTGGTGAGCACGAATTCAAGGCGGGTTGCAGCCTGATCAAGAAATGCCTGGATTCGGTGCCGGGCGTGAAACCGGTTTTGACGCTCGATGGCTGGCCGAAGGACGAGAGCATTTTTGAAGGCGCATCCGCCGTGTTCATCTATTCAGACGGAGGTGGCAGGCACCCGGCGATCCAAGGTGGAAATCTGAAGACCCTCGGCAAACTGATGGACAAGGCCGTGGGTTTTGCGTGCGGACATTACGGTGTGGAAGTTCCAAAGGAAAAGGGCGGTGCTGAATTCCTGCAATGGATGGGTGGTTATTTCGAGATGCATTGGTCCGTGAATCCGCACTGGACCGCTGAATTCACCAATCTGCCGAAGCATCCCATCACCCGTGGAGTCCAGCCGTTCAAGGTCAATGACGAGTGGTACTATCACATGCGGTTCGCGGACGGGATGAAGGGAGTCACTCCCATCCTAAGCGCGCTGCCTCCCGCCAAGACACTGGACCGCCCCGATGGTCCGCACAGCGGCAATCCCGCCGTGCGTGAAGCGATCGCCAAGGGCGAGACTCAACACGTTGCCTGGGCCTTTGATCGTCCGAACGGCGGGCGCGGTTTCGGATTCACTGGCGGACATTTTCACAAGAACTGGGGCGACGACAATTTCCGCAAGGTCGTGCTTAATGCATTGCTCTGGGTCGCCAAGGTTGAAGTGCCTGCGAACGGTGTTCAATCGACCGTCACCGTGGACGACTTGAAACAAAATCTGGATGACAAGGAGAAGAAGAAGGCGGCTGCCTCGCCAGCGGTCAAGGCGCCGAAATCAGAATCCTTCATCAGTCCAACCGTGGGAGAAAAGAAATGAGCACTCATCGTTTTGCCGCACTGTTGGCTTTGCTTGTCGCTTCGGTTGTCGATTCAGCGGGCGCCGACAAAAAGATCGTTCTCATCGCTGGCGGCAAGAGTCACGGGCCTGGCGACCATGAATTTCGAGCGGGTTGCCTGTTGCTGCAAAAGAGCCTCGCCGGAGTTCCGGGCATCAAGACGTTCGTTTACTCGAACGGCTGGCCAAGCAAGGTTGAGGGCGGCAACGTCGTGGATGATCACGCGGCCCTTGATGGCGCGGCTGCGGTGCTGATTTACGCAGACGGTGGCGGCGGACATCCCTTGTTGGTTCGCGATCACTCGAAGGTGATGGAAGGTCTTGTGAAGCGTGGAGTGGGTCTCGGCTGCGCGCATTACGGCGTGGAAATTCCGAGCACGAACGGCGGCCCGCAGCTCCTGCAATGGATCGGCGGACATTACGAGCACGCCTACTCCGTCAATCCGATGTGGATTCCAAATTATCAGAAGTTCCCGAACCATCCGGTCGCGCGTGGCGTGAAGCCCTTTGCGTTGCTTGACGAATGGTACTTCAACATGCGCTGGCCTGCCGACACCAAAGGGCTGACTCACATTCTCGTCGATAAACCGTCCGACCAGGTTCGCAACGGGCCTTACGTTTATCCTCCTGGGCCTTACAAACACATCCAGGAAGCGAAGGGTCGAGAGGAAACGATGATGTGGACCTTCGAGCGGCCTGATGGCGGGCGCGGCTTCGGTTTCACCGGCGGGCACAAGCATGTGAACTGGGTCAATGACAACCAGCGCAAGGCCGTCCTGAACGCGCTGCTCTGGATCGCCAAGGTTGATGTGCCGGCGAACGGCGTCGAATCCGTCGTCTCACCGGAGGAACTGGCGCTGAACCTCGATCCCAAAGGCGTGCCAGCGGATGCGCCCAATCTGACGGGAGCTTGGAATGTCACGGTGCAGACACAGGACGCGACTTACAATCCCACGTTCAAGCTTGTGCATGCGGGTCAGAACTTGATCGGCGATTACAAGGGCGGCCTGGGAGAGGCTCACGTCACTGGATCGGTGAATCAGAAGAACAATGAAGTTCGTTGGAAGTTTGAAGTCGAGATGCAGGGCGAGAAGACGGTGTGTTCTTACACAGGCAAGATCGAAGACAAGAACTCGATGAAAGGCACGATGACGCTTGGCGAGTTCGAAGCGACCTGGACGGCGAAGCGCTAGCGAGCATCCACCGAGGGGGCGCGGTTTTCGGCCCCAGATAGCCTTCCGATGCTGCCCTGACGGATCGCGCGCTCAGATCGCGCTGCGTTTATCGCTTCTCCCGAATCCAGCGATCGATCTTCTGCTCCAGAACCCTCAGCGGCAGACAGCCGGATTCGAGCACGCGGTCGTGGAACTCCCGAATGTCGAACCGTCCTCCGAGTTCCTTTTCCGCGCGGGCGCGCAACTCGCGGATCTTCAATTGGCCGACCTTGTAAGAAAGCGCTTGTCCCGGCCACGCCATGTAACGTTCGATTTCCGCCACGATGCTGGCCTCCGACTCGGCTTCGTGATCGAGCGAATACCTGATCGCCTGTTCCCGCGTCCATCCCTTCGCGTGGATGCCGGTATCCACCACAAGCCGGATGGCCCGGTGCATCTCGGCGCTTAACATCCCGAAGTACTGATAAGGATCATCATAGAGGCCAAGTTCCTTCCCGAGAGATTCGCAATACAGCGCCCAACCTTCACCGTAGGCGCTGTACCAAAGCGTGCGCCTGAACTGCGGCAGCCTGGAATTCTCCTGTTGCAGCGAAATCTGGTAATGATGGCCGGGACTCGCCTCGTGCAGGAACCAGTCTTCGTCGGAGTAAAGGTTGGATTCGGCAATGGTCGGAATCGGTACGTAGAAGATGCCGGGACGCGTGCCATCAACCGAGCCCTGCATGTATTCCGCGCTCGCGGACGCCTCGCGAAATGCCTCCGTTCTCCGGACCTCGAACTTCGTCCTGGGCACGAGATTGAACAGCCGGTTCAACGCCGGCTGCATCTTCCGATGAATCGCGTTGAAATTGTCGATCACCTGTTGCGGTTCCTTGAAAGGTATCAGCTCCTTCTTCGTGCGGACGTGATCGAAGAATGCCTTCATGTCTCCCTGGAAGCCCACGGTCTTCCTGACTTTTTCCATCTCCTCCAACAGCCGTTTGACCTCCCGCTCACCGAGCTGGAATACCTCATCGGCGGACAGATCGGTGGTCGTGTAAGTCTGGATCTGGAGTTTATAATACTCGCGGCCATTCGGAATCTCGGAAATCCCCGATGATGTCCGTCCCGCCGGTAAGTATTCCTTGCTGAAGAACTCCTGCAAATGGCTGAAGGCTGGAATAATCTTTTCACGGATCTTCTCCGCGTAAGCGGTGGTCAATCGCGTCCGGTCCGTGGTGGAAATGCTCGACGGAATGAATTTGATCGGCCCGTAAAAGACGTGAGTCTCCACCGGGCCCTTCGCCAGATCCGCCATCTGCGGAACGACCTTTTCGATTAGGGGCTTGGGAAGGACATAACCACGTTTCATTCCCTCGCGCATTCTGGATACCGCAACGCCGCACCACTCGGTGAACGCGTCCAGCCGCTTCAACCAGTTCTCATAATCGCGGACCGTTTTGAAAGGCTGGGCGGATGTCCCGCCCGCCCACTGGCCGATCTGGAGATGCAGCGACTCGAATTGATTGATCGGCAGCAGGTGCGTGGGGAACTGGAGTTGTTTCAGGTTGATCTCGCACTCCCACTTCAGAACATCGTGGCTCATCTGCTCATCCGCGGACAACCCACCGCGATCAAACCGGCTCAAAGCCGTGAGATATTTGCGGTAAAACGCCGCAAGGTTGGATCGATTCGAGTCCGTCAGATTGTTCGGCAGCAAATCATCATACCGGTTGTCCCCGGCCATCGTCGCTTCCTGCGGATAAAGCTTCAGGCGCTCTTCGTGGTAATCCTCGAAAACCTTACCGATGGCGGACATGGAACTGCTCGCCTGTTTCGATGGAGCCGGTTTGTGGTCGATGTTCTGGCATCCTGGCAGCAAGACAACAGCAATGAGGACAGGTAGGAGTTTTTTCATCTGGTGCGAAAGTTGAGCCGATTCCTTGTGAGATTGTCAACGGAGAGGAGGGTTCGGATTGCCAGCATCGTCCTACCTGTCTCGTTGCGGCTGGAGATGGTGCTGTCATATCGAGTCTTGCCGCAACAGGTGGAAAGCGAATGAGTGAATCGTGCGCATGGGTATTCGAGAGTTGTCGGCGAGATCGGCAAGGTGACATTCATGACGAATCGAATGACTCGGCAATCTCCCTCGGCATCAACATTGCACCGGGCTTTCCATTCTCCACGTCGGGCGCTCTAATTTGTGCGTGGCCACGCTGCATATCGGAAAAATTCAATCCCTCGACGCTCCGGAGCTCGCGTTATACTGTACCCTCAAACGCCCGGAGGAACACGAACGGGCCGGCGTGCTCGTGGCGACGAACGAGAAGGTCGTGCGACGACTGTTGGCGAGCCGTTTCACGGTCCTTTCCGCGCTGCTCACTCCCGCGTGGCTGGAGAGGCTCGAAGCCGGTCTTCGCGCCCGGCCGGAAGAGATCCGTGTTTACGTCGGTGAAAAGGCGCTGCTGGAAACCATCACCGGCTATCAACTTCATCAAGGCGCGCTGGCCGTCGCCAAAATTCCTCCGCAACCGGGCATTGAAGTGTTGCTTGAAACAACGCCACGGCCGTTCCTGATCGCCGCTGTCGAAGGTATTGCCAGTGCGGAAAACCTCGGTTCGGTCGTCCGGAGCTGCGCGGCCTTTGGTGTGTCTTTCCTGATCGTGGGTGAGACGTGTGGAAGTCCCTTCCAACGCCGCGCCGTCTCCGGGTCCATGGGCACGATCTTCGAGCAGCCGGTGGTGCAAGTGGACAATCTGGTGAAAACCCTGGCGGATTTGCGAGCGCAGGGGGTGCGATGTCTGGCGGCGCATCCTCGCCCCGGTGCGCGGAAGCTGGCGGACATGGATCTGCGTGGCGACTGTTGCCTCGTGTTCGGTGCGGAGGGGCCTGGCCTCACCGAAAAGGCTCTGGCCGCGTGCGACGACACGGTGAAAATCCCAATGCCTTCGCACATGAATTCTCTGAATGTGGCCGCCGCCTCGGCGGTGTTCCTATACGAAGCGGCCCGGCAACGTGGTTGATCGATGGCGAGGGTATCTGTCGGAGTCTGAAGGGATGCGCTGAGTTCAGCGACGCTCCTGGACTGGCCGATGCCTCGGCACATCCAGCCCCGCAACCACTCTGCCTGAGTTCAAAACACTGCAGATGTGAGTCGCAGTTTCAGAGGATCCCAATCGCAGGGCAAACCGCTGTCTTCTCAGTAATCCACGCCAAAACCATTGACGCCCGAAAGCACGCCCGACCACTCTGCCGCTAAACATCAGTCACAGCACGAGCTCCAATGAACATCGATTGCAAATTTGTCCGCAGCGTTTTTGTCTTCACCCTTCTCCTCCTGACATGTCTTACTTCCTCCCTCGCTGAGGAGAAATTCTCTTTCCGCAGCACTCCGGGCAAGTTGCCGAAGGACGCGATTCCCCGCCGGTACACGCTCGAACTCACTCCCTCGTTCGAGACTGGAACGACGCTCGGATCCGAACTCATCGAGCTGGAGGTAATGAAACCCATGGAGCAGCTCGTGTTGAACGCGGTTGATATCGAGTTCACCAAAGTCGAACTCGCCGGTTCAGATGTCAGCGCACTCATGCCGAAGGAAGACAAGCAGCAGCAAACCGTCACCATTCCATTGTCGAAGCCACTGCCCGCCGGAATGCACCAGCTCCGAATCGATTTCAAAGGCAGGATTTCCGAGAAGGCTGAAGGACTTTACTTTGATCGTTACCAAACATCGACGGTTGAGAAACGGTTGCTGGTCACGATGATGGAACCCACCGATGCGCGCCGCATGTTTCCCTGCTGGGATGAACCGGTTTTTCGCGCGGTGTTCCAACTCACGGTGATTGTCCCAACGAATCATACAACCGTCGCGAACATGCCCGTTGAGAAGGAAGAGAAGCTTCCTGGTGGCCTGAAACGCGTCTCGTTCGCTGCGACACCGCCGATGCCCTCCTACTTGATGGTTCTCGCTTCCGGTGAAATGGAAGAGCTGCGCGATGAAGTCGCCGGGATCCAGCTTGGCATTTTCACGACCGAAGGGAAACGCGAGCAGGCTCGTTACGCAATGGAAGCAACGAAGCAAATTGTAGCCTTCTTCAATGACTACTTCGGGATCAAATATGCCCTGCCCAAGCTGGATCAGATTGCCGTCCAGAACTTCGCCTGGGGTGCCATGGAGAACTGGGGCGGCATCGTTTATCGCGAGGATGCGCTTCTCTTTGATCCCAAAAAGAGCACTCCAGACACGCGCGAGAGGATCTTCGGCATCATCGCCCACGAAATCGCTCATCAATGGTTTGGCAATCTGGTGACGATGGCCTGGTGGGACAATTTGTGGCTCAACGAAGGCTTCGCCTCCTGGATGGGAACGAAAGCGACAGACCACCTGAATCCAGGCTGGCAAATCTGGTTGCGGGCGAACTCCGCTCGCGACGCTGCCATGAAACTCGATGCGCGCCGTGTCACTCACAAAATCCAGGAGCCGATCATCAATGACAGCCAGGCCACGGATGCTTTCGATGTCATCACCTACCAGAAAGGCCAGTCCTTCCTCCGGATGCTGGAAAGCCATCTCGGTGCGGCAGCGTTCCGCGATGGCATCCGGCTTTACATGCAACGGCACAAATTTTCCAACTCGACCACCGCCGATCTCTGGGATGCTCTCGAAACCACCTCTGGAAAAGCGGTCAAAACCCTCGCTGCTTCATGGACCGAGCAGCCGGGATTCCCACTGGTTTCCGTGAGCGCCAACTGCGCGGCAGGGACGCAGAATCTTTCAGTACGGCAGGAGCGGTTCACTCTCAATTTTACGGAAACAAACCGTCCGCTCTGGCAGATCCCGATCACCGCTGGCCCTCTCATCATGTCCGCCTTGGAGCCGTCGAAGTTCATGCTCGGCGCCGCGGAAGCAGTCTTCCCGGCCGGTACCTGTGAATCCACATGGAAAGCAAACATCGGCAACATCGGTTACTTCCGGGTTCTGTATGACCCGGGCTCATTCACGAGGATCGAGAAGGCATTTCCTTCGCTGCCGCTGGATGAGCAATTGAATCTGTTAAGCGACACGTGGGCGCTGGCGGAGGCCGGGCGAAGTCTAATTTCGCAGTACCTCAGCCTTGTCGAGAGCATCCGCGACAACCCGGCGCTTCCCCTCTGGGAGCAAATTGGCGGTGCCATTGGCTCGATACACAACCTTCAGACGGGACTGCCTGGTGCAGAGGGTTTCGCTGCTTATGCCCGATGGTTGCTGCAGGCGCAGTTCAAGCGTCTGGGTTGGGATTCTAAAGCGGGGGAACCGCACCCCGACACGGTTCTCCGCGCCGAGATTCTCCAGGCGCTCTCTGAACTGCGTGACGAAACGGTGCTTTCTGAAGCATCCAGGCGGTTCAATCGATTCCTTCAAAATCCAGATTCACTGCCGGGCGAACTGAGGCCCGCCGTGATCGGCACCGTCGGTCGATATGCGGACAATGTGACATACGACCGCCTGCATGCACTGGCCAGAGCCGCCAAGGATCTCGAAGAGAAACAACTCTACTATCACGCGATGGCTGCCGCTTTGAATCCCGACCTCGCCGACCGGACCCTCCACCTGGCCTTGACGGATGAACTCCCGCCCGTCTTTGCGTCGCGCCTCGTTCCCCAGGTCGCCAGCCTCGGACGCCACACCGAGCGATCATGGAAGTTCGGCAAGGAACACATGAAGGCGCTGCTCGATAAAGTTCCGTTCTCCAATCGCAACCGTTATGTGCCGTCCATCATGAGCTCATTTTCGGATGCGGCCAGAGCCGACGAATTGGAAGACTACGCCAGGAAGAATCTACCACCCGAGGCGATGAAAAAGGCCGAGGAGATTGCCGACGGAATCCGATTTCGTTACGCCTTCAAGGAACGTGAGATGCGGATGGTCGATCAATGGGTGAAAGGCAGAAAGCCTGGCACCACCGCGCCCTGAGCGTGCGAGTTTGTTTTGGAAATAAAAAAGGCCACCATTGCTGGTGGCCCTATGAAGATCGGAAAAGCGCTTACGCCTTTGCCGTCGGTTTTGTTTTGGCCGTGACCTTTTTGCGCTTGTGATAGGCGAGCCGGCGGCGGCGTTTCTGCACTTTGTTCAGTTGCTGTCCCATAGTTATCTTTACTTTGCCGAATCTATTCGGTTTTGTAGCGCGAGAATATGCTGACTCGGCTCCGATGGTTCAACATCTATTTCTCACTGATCGGATCCCTGTGTCTGTTCTCCGGCTGCGAGACCACCGGCGACAAGCAACCAGCCGGTAAGAATAAGGACAAGGAAGCCACTCTTCTTCGGTTCCACCTCGAGGTGAACTCGGATGGAACAGGCCTGAACAGTCCCGTGTCCGTCTTCCGGGCGCAGCCTGTCATGGTGAATGTGAACAAGAATTCCTTCCTGAATGAAGGCGACATCATGGAAGCGATGGTGGTCGATGTCGTCGGCGGCTTTGCCATCTCCATCCAGTTCGATCCGCACGGCATGCTGGTACTTGACTCCGTCACCGGCGGAAGCCGTGGAAGCCGCATTGCGATCATGAGCCAGTTTGGGAGTCAAAAGGATGGCGCGGTGCGCTGGATCGCCGCTCCCCGCATCACGCATCATATCAAAGACGGAAGGTTCACATTCACTCCGGACGCCTCCCTTGAGGAGTCAGAAAGAATCGTTCGTGGCATCAACAACATCGCCATCGAGTTGAAAAAGCAGCCGAAGAAGCCAAAGACGCAGAAGAAATGATTTCCGGTCAATCCCTGACGAACCGCAAAACTCTCATTCTGGGCCTGCTCATCCTGGTCCACGCGGTTGCAACCTCCGCCCAACTTTTCCAGCTTCCCACCGCCAATCGCGCCATTTATGAGCCCGACGGTGGCGAACGTTTCTTTGTCGGCACCGTTGGCAAGCCGTGGTCGAGCGGCACCTTCGGCTGCGTGCGCTCCGATGGCTGGCAGATCCACGAAGGTCTGGACATCAAATGCGTCCAGCGCGACCGGAGTGGCGAACCCACCGATCCCGTGATGGCGAGCGCCGACGGCACCGTTGCCTACATCAGCGCCAGACCCGCGCTTTCCAACTATGGCAAATACATCATCCTGAAGCATCGGATCGAAGGCATTGAACTCTACACTCTCTACGCGCATTTGAGTGGCATTCGTTCCGCTCTCGGCGTGGGCCAAACGGTCAAGGCTGGCGAAATCATCGCGACCATGGGCCGAACATCCAACACCCGCCAGCGAATCACCAAGGACCGCGCCCACGTCCACTTCGAGATCATCCTGCTCGTCAACGATCGCTTTGCGGAGTGGTTTCAGAAGACTTCCCCCGGCGAGCGCAACGATCATGGTGATTGGAACGGCCAGAACCTTCTCGGCCTGGATCCCCGGCTCGTGCTGCTCGCTCAACGCGAACGGGGCGCCAGCTTCAGCCTTCTCCAGTTCATCCGCACTCAACCCGAACTTTGCCGGCTGGTCGTTCGAGACACGCATTTCCCTTGGCTCAACCGTTACAGGCCTTTGATTCGCCGGAATCCTGTCGCCGACCGTGAGGGAACCGCAGGCTACGAGATCGGGCTGAATTATATGGGCGTTCCCTACCAGCTCATTCCCCGTGCCGCGAGCGAGCTTCGCAGCCAGTCACGCGTTCAATTGCTCTCCGTCAACGAAGCCGAGCAGCAGAAGCATCCCTGCCGCAAACTTGTCGTGCGCCGTGGCGCTCAATGGCAATTTACCGCCGCTGGCCACCGTTTCATCGATTTGCTCACTTACTGAGGAGCCTGTTCCACGGTCTCCTCGCTATTGACTCCTGTCGGAATATCCGGCAACACCACCCGTCAGACACCACGCACTTATGAAACATACCCTGCCCATCGTCGCGCGCGTATCGGGGCTGATCACCCTCGCTGCCTGTCTTTTCGCCGGTGCCTGTTCCGCTCACGCGGCGGCGACCATCCCGGACGAATACAAGGTCGGTGGACTCGCCATTGGCTGCCAATCCTACACCTTCAACCGTTTCTCCGCCTTCGAAGCCATCGAGAAGACCGCAGCCGCCGGTGGACGGGTAATTGAATTCTATCCCGGCCAGCGCCTCAAAGCCGATGACCAGAAAACCAAGCTCGAACAGGGAATGTCCGATGAACTCATCGCCGAGCTGAAGCAGAAACTTCAGAAGCATCAAATGATGGCGGTGAACTTCGGCGTTGTCGGGAACTTCGGCCGCGATGAAGCCGCGGCTCGCAAGGTCTTCGAGTTCGCCAAAAAGATGGGCATGCCCGCGATCACCATCGAGCCTGACTCCACTGAAGCCGCACTGGATCTCATCGACAAGCTCATCAAGGAGTACGACATCAAAGTCGCCATCCACAATCACCCCAGGCGTGAGAAAGATCCCAATTATAAACTATGGGATCCGAACTACGTCCTCTCCCTCGTCAAGAGCCGAGACTCACGCTTCGGTGCCTGCGCCGACATCGGCCATTTCGTCCGCTCGGGCATTAAACCCATCGATGCCCTCAAGACGCTTAAGGGCCGTGTAATCAGCATGCACATGAAAGACCTCCACGAGTTCAAGCCCGGTGGCCATGATGCGCCCTTTGGCACCGGCGTTTCCGACATCCCCGCCGTCATCGACGAACTCAAACGCCAGCAATTTACCGGCAACATCTCCATCGAGTACGAATACAACTGGGATCATTCCGTGCCCGATGTCGCCCAGTGCATTGGTTTTGTCCGGGGCTACACATCTGGCAGGCATTGAAGCGAAGACGAGGCGATCCTCAAACGCCACTTTTTCAATTCATCACCTGTTTCAAACTTCCTGGAGCCGGAGTCATTTCCGGCTCCTTTTTTCATACGCGTCCAGATTCACCTCGGGCTTGTCTCGTTCGATGACTCGCGACTTTTTGGGGCGCGCTTGCTGGAGCGTTTTCGATATTGCCATTGCCTCGGGAAACTGGCGCTCCCATTCATTGCGATGGCAGGCAAATAGCAACATCGACCCGGGCTCAAACCGTCAGCAGGCGGCGGGCGTTTCCGGTGCAGATGGCTTTCATCTGGCTTTCGCTCAAGACGGACTCCCGAAGTTTCAACTTTGCGGACTCGAAATAGAAGAACGGGGCAGACGAGCCGAAGCAGAGGCGGTCATCGGGAATCTGCGCCAGCAGACTCGCAATTCCCTGGACACCTTCGAGGGTGGCGATCTCGAATCGCACTCCATGGGCGGCAAGGTCGAGCACGGGTTTGCCACGCAGTGTTCGGAAGGCGTTGATCAATTGCACACGGGCGGCAGGAGTTTCTTTCAACAAACCGATCAACGGCAGGGTGTCCACGGGCGGCACTGGGAGCCGAGGATGCTGGGTGCGCTCGTCTTCGAGACTACAAGCGATTTGCACGAGAAGCCTGCGCGCCGTGGCAAGTTGCAGCAGTCGTACGAAGGCCGGGGTGGCAAGGGTGTATCCATGATAATTCGGGTAGAGGCGAACGCCGCGCATCTGGTGCTCCTCGTGGCAACGGCGCAGGTCATCCTCCCAATCCGGCTGTGTGGGGTTGACGGTGCCGAATGGCACGATGAGACCACGCCCATGACGGCGGCAATCCTCCGCCAGCCTTGAGTTCACGGAGGAGATGTCTTTGTGCAACAGCGCATCGAAGCTGCCGGCCCAGGCTTGAGCGACGCCGTTCGCGCGGAGTTTGGCGACCAACACTGGTGTTTCGTCCATCGGACAGCGGCGGAAGGGCCACCGACCGAGAGTGATGTTGGTGTCGATGAGTGCGGGAGAACTGGCTTCCGCGCTTTGGCCTGGCAGCGTGGCAAGAGCAGTCGCGGCGGTTGCAATCAGGGTGGATTGGAGAAACTGCCGACGGGGAAGTCCGGGCGCACGTAAATTGATGGGAGTTTCGGCGTCGTTCATCTCTAAATCCGAACGAACTGCAAAGTGCGAATTCCAAACCTTCCATCGCTGACACCGCCATGGAGAACCATTGTCCTGATCCAGGTGAAAAATCCGTTTCCGCACTCGAACTTCGATCTGTTTTCGGGCTTCGGAGATTTGGATTGCGGGAGTCGTGTTCATGGCTTGATGCCTTTCGTTTGGAGAATGGGGGTCAGCAGGCGTTTGAGGTTTTCACCCAGGATGAGTTTCCTCGCTGATTCGGGAATGTCCGCGCCGAACACTTTTGCGAGCTGCGAAGCGAAGCTGCGACCACCGACATCACTGCCGTATATGACACGCTCGGCGCCGAGTTCCCTCACGGCCATCTCGGTGTAACCAGCGACAGGGTCGGAGCCGGCCAGATCGGAGTAAACATTCTTGAACGGGCGGATGACGCGAATGCCATGTTCCCAATCGCCGCCGGTGTGGCCGCAAATGAGCGGCACGCCGGGATGGCGCGTGGCAAGTTGCGTGAGATCTTCAGGGGTGGATTCGCCAGGGTCGTTGCCGCCGGACTTGAACCACGTGTGCTGGTAAATAACGGCCTTCAACTCGGCGGCACGCCTGACGATTGGGTCCAGCTCCGGCGCGGAGCAGGGGTGGGCGATCCAGAGTTTTACCCCCACCATCGGACCACGGGCGACGCAGCGTTCAAGTTCGGCGAGCGAGGCTTCGACATATTTGGGATTGAGATACACGAAGCCGAACGCGCGTCTCGGAAATCTGGCGATGGCGCGGAGCACCTGGTCATTGAAATCGCAAAAAGTTTCCGGCGACGGATCCTTGATCCATGTCATGCCTCCATAAACGCAAAACCGATCAATGCCCATGCGGTCGGCAATGGCGATCATCCGTGCAAGGCGTTCCTCGGGCGTGGCACCGTCGATACCCGAGATGTGAACGTGAAGATCCCAGATCATTGGAATGTGGTGCACGACATGGGGAATCCGGTGATCATCTTGGGAGCTAAAATGGAATTCACAGAAGCCAGGGAAGGAAACAAAGCGAAAGAATTTCCGCTGAGATTGACCTGTGAAAAGAATTTCCGCCCGGCAAGCCGCATTGCCTTGTGTCTTCGATCACTTCGTTCGTTTCCCTCAAATCAACTTTGGAGTTCAGGTTCATGGGACTGTCCTGACGCGACTCGGGCCGGATTGGATGTTTGAGCCAAGCATGCCCTGGTCTTGTAACCAGGCGGCGCAACGATCCGTCCAGGTCGAACAGGGCAGGGGACTTTTTCGGACTCCGAATCCGTGCCCGCCGGCAGAATAGACATGCAGCTCCGTCGATACGTTTGCCTGCTTGAGGGCCAGGTACATCATCACACTGTTTTCCGCGCCCGCAACATTGTCATTGCTGGCGTGAACCAGGAAGATGGGAGGTGTCTCCGCCGGAACGCAAATGTAAGGCGCGAGGACATTCTTGTTTGTCTCCACACCTGCGGGATATTGAGCGATCAGGTAACCCGGATAGACCGCGACCGAAAAGTCCGGACGGCAACTGATCTTGTCGATCCCATCGATCGGCTCATACGCACGGCGGTCGAAATGGGTGGCCGTCGCCACGGCCAGGTGTCCACCCGCCGAAAAGCCCACGATGCCGATCCGGTTCGAGGCGATCCCCCATTCCGCGGCGCGGCTTCGCACCAAACTGATTGCTCTTTGTGCGTCCAGAAGCGGACCGGGGGCAGGCAACGGCTCGGGCTGTCCTTGACGGCGAGGCACGCGATACTTGAGCACAATTCCTGTCACACCGATTGTGTTCAACCAAGCCGCGACCTCCTCGCCTTCCAGATCCCAAGCAAGATTCCAGTAGCCGCCGCCCGGACAGATAACCATCGCCGCTCCAGTGTCCCTGTCCTTCACCGGTCTGAAGATGGTGATCGTTGGCCGCGTGACGCCGGTGATCCAGGTGGCATCTTTCGTTGGAGCTTCGGAAGGCGCACGAATGCGCTCAGGGCCAATCTTGCCGTAATCTCCTGGAACCGCTCCCGGCCAGATCGGGAGCACCAGCGGGACCTCCGCTCCCTTTGCAGGGCGAATCAACAGGAGTCCCGCGCACAATCCCAGACAAATGGATGCCTTCCGCAAAAGAGCGAAGAAGTCGTGGTTCATTCAGCGATCTTCAATATGCGATGGAGCGACGCAATGTGAAAAACTGCTTTCTGCATAATCGTATTTGTGGTCGTACAATCCCTGGAAAGAAAGGATGATTCACGGCATTCGTAAGAACAACCCGACACAATCACGGACTCCCGAGGACTGAGATCCTGACCCGCGCAATCGTTACGTCATCAAGTCCAAATTCGATCAAACCGCCGAAAGTGGTGTCTCAGTTTGACGGTTCCTGGAATGAACCGGACCGGGTGAACGCGACGAAGATCTGAATGGCGAACTCCTTCTCCTTCGAGCGTATCAGGGCGGGCGAGAGGAGGCCCTTAGTCATACTGAGGAGACCGTGGGCTATCCCACGGTCTCCTCAGTAAGGCCAAGAGAAACCCCTCTCTCCGGCTCTCTCCCCACTCGTGCCTCGTGGGGAGAGAGAGACGAACGCGCTTCGGATTGGTGATGGCGCTTCGAACTGTGGCCCGTAGGCTCAAGCGGCTTTGAGCCGCTCCACCTTTGCCAAACCTCCGGCTCTGCCGGAGGTTGCTGACTACCGCCGACTTGTGAATGCACGGGCCGAAAGCATCCGCGCTGCCCAGTCACACCTGCATCAACCGAACGCTGCAAAGAGATGCCGGAGCTCTGCCTCCACCTCGTGCGGTGCGCATACGGTTTGGGCCACTTCCTCGCGAAGCAGCTCGCGGTAGCGCGATCGCAAACGCTGCACCGCTTTGCGCGTCGCAGCCTCGGCCAGCCCGAGCCGGGCGGCGACTTTCGGGTAAGTCATCGTGCCCTTCGCATCGGAAAGAAACGGGCGCAATTCATCGAACATCGTTGCTTTGCCCGCGGCTGCCATCTCCGCACGCAGCCGTTCCAGCACGGCATCCAACAGCGTCAACACCCAGCGTTGATCATAGAGCCGGCCCGGCGTGAGATTCGTTGCCGGCTCCATCTTCAAACGTTCCTCGGCCGTGGCGGCGTCGAAGGACAGGAGCGGCTTTCCGCCACCGCGTTTCTGCGCGCGGAGACGCTCCCATTCGTTCGCCAGGAAATGGTTCATTGAGGCCAGCAGGAACGCGCGGAACCGTCCGCGTTCTTCCCTCACCGTGCGCAGTGAATTGCTGGCGAGGAACCGGGTGAAGAACTCCTGTGTGAGATCCTCCGCATCGTGCGGACTGAAACCCTTCGAGCGCACGTAACCGTAAAGCGGAAACCAATAACCATGACACAACCGATCCAACGCTTCGCGGGCCGACGGCGAGGACTCACCGCCCGCCGCGAGGACAACGCTCCAATGGGTGCTAGCGAAGACTCCGGAATTCTCGTCTGCGCACATGTCCGCACTCTGCTTGACTGCAAGCTCACCGCCAAGCTTTGAAGGTTACTCGCTGTTTTCGGTGGAAAGGATTTCGCGGATGAGTTGTCCCATAGGAATATTTGACAATATCCCAACGTTTCAACGCTGGGTTATCACGGGATTGAATTGAGTCTCGAAGGGACGGCTGGGGAACCGGAACAGCTCTCGAGGTTGGAGGCAAGTTCGAGTTCATTCGTCCCTGCGGAACACCCATGCCACATTACAGAAAACAGCGAAGAATCGTTCAATGCAGGTGAAGCCCTTCAGGGCTTTGGAGGGTGGAATGGGGATTTGAGTTTTCATACTGAGGAGACCGTGGGATAGGCTACGAATGATGGCGAGCGTCACAGATGCAGATGCGAGGCGCGAACGCGGGAGGATGCCCGCAGCGGCCTCTGACCAGGCGAGCAACGAAGCTGATGCGTCTGTGCGGCCGTCAAGATTTGTAGCCTATCCCACGGTCTGCTCAGTAGTTCTTCACTGGGGAAAGGGGGTCTATTTTTGGCTCCTTGCCAGCATGACAGCACATACGCCATCATCGGGTCGTGCTGAAACTGGCGGTCATCGACACCAGTGTAATGATTGCCGCCCTGTTGAGCGGACGCGGGCAGAGCCGTCAGGTGCTGCGATTGTGCCTGACGCGGCGGTGCGAGTCGTTGATGGGGCACAAGCTCTTTTTGGAAATGGAGGCGGTGATGGCGCGCCAGGAGCTTTTCCGGCGCTCGCTCGTTTCCTCCGCCGAACGGCTGGCCTTGTTCCGGGCCTTTGCGAGGATCTGTCGCTGGGTGGAGGTTTATTACCTGTGGCGGCCCAACGTTCCGGACGAGAGTGGCAATCACGTCCTGGAGCTGGCTGTGGCGGGCGGAGCGGAATTCGTCGTCACTAAGAACACGCGGGATTTTCAAAGCAGCGAACTCCTCTTCCCGCAAGTTCAGGTCGTGAAACCCGAGGAGTTCGTCCGGAGGATGCGATGATATGGCAGCGTTAACGATTCGATTGCCGGACGCCCGCCGCGAACGGCTGCGCCAGATGGCGAAGCATCGCGGCCTGAGCGTGAACAAGCTGGTGGAGGAACTGTCCACCGCAGCCCTGGCCCAGTTTGACGCCGAGCTGCGCTTTCGTGCGTTGGCCCGCGAAGGTGATCCCGCGGAGGGTCTCCGCATCCTTGCCAAACTGGATCGCGCGTTTGCGCGCGATCGTTGATGGGCGCGGCGCGTAGTTGCGGCGGAATCGATCCGTGCCGCCGCGAGGTCACACAAGGTCATCGGATGTTCCCTTGCGCATGAGTGGTGGGCGAGGTGTTTTCTGTTCGCGCCTCCGCTCGCCAGACGCGGAGTTCTTGGCCGGTGATCGCGACGAGCGTTTCGCCGTCCGGAGTGAAGGCGATGCCGCCGGAGCGCCGGATTCCAATCCGGCGTGTTTGAGTTGGGGAGGCTCCGCCAAGTGCCGGTTCGGAGACCGGGGCTCCTGGCGCTGCGCCGGAGACTGTGGCCGATGTGCTCATGGCGCGAGCGCCCGGTAGAAGCGCGTGATGGCGTTCGTGGCGGAGGCGTCGAGCCCAGCGGCGGAGGGGCCGTTGAAGCCGCCGAGGAGGTTGGTGAGCGGGTGCCAGGTTTGCAGGTCGGTGGAGAACTCCAGCCGGGTGGTGTCCTGCGGGTCGGTGCCGCCGAGGAGCACGCGGACGTCGCGCAGGCGTTTGACACGCTCCAGGCGCGGGGCCGGGCCTCTGCCGAGGATGGTCAGGCGCATGGGGGCGGGCAGCGCCTCCAAGCCTTCGGCGGCGGTGACGACGACTTCGAGGGTTTCGTCGAATTCATCCTTCAACCGGAGGCATGGGCCTCACAGTTCTGCAAGGATAGTCGATTTATCAACTCCGCGTGACCGGGCGACCGAATTCAGAATGGCATTCAGCGTTCCCGGCCTCAGCGAACGGTGATCGGGAATCGAGAGTCGCTGATGAGGATGATCGGCCTCCAAAATGACATGGCTTCCCTCCTGGTTGACCCGGTGGTAGCCAAAACGCCGGCAGAGAATCCTGATCAATTGCGCGCCGCTCAAATCGCGTGGTAATTTCACGAGCTGACCAGCACTTCATCGCGCACCAAATGCAGCCGGATGCGCGCGGGCGGCGGCTGGTCAAAGAAATAAGCTGCCACCGCTTCCCGGACGTTCGCGCGTAACTGCTCCCAGTTGTCACCTTGGGTGAAAATGTCATGCGACAAACATTCCGCGATGAATCCTCCATCGGATTCCTGCGTCACGCTGAAAACGATTTCCATGACCGAAAGCTACGCAGTTTCAAGCAGAACACAAGCAGCCCGAACGAGCGTGTTCTCCCGAATACCGAGGCATTCATTTGGCCACCGCCCGGTAGAAGCGCGTGGCGGCGTTCGTGGCGGAGGCGTCGAGCCAGACGGCGGTGGAGATACTGAGGAGCGCGTTCATGACTGCGCATTTACCTTCGCGTGGTGGTCCGCTCCAGCAGCCAGGCGAGATCCTGGTTTCCGGGGCTGGGGGTGCCGTTGAATCCATCCACCGCATCCCTGGAGGGTTTGGGCGTGGTGCGGGGATCGCGCCAGCGGTGGATCTCCGCGTGGCCGTCGCCGAAGGTGAGGACGCCCGAGTTGGCGTGATGATACGCGGGCCAACTGTAAAACGTGAGGCGGGCAGGCTCGATGGGATCGATGCCGTAGTCCTGCGTGAAGAAACCGGGCCAGTTGTTAATCTCGGGCCGGACATCGATGTAAACGAAGGTTTTGCTCGGGCCTGGACCGGCGTGGAAATCCATCGTCCGCCGGAACACGCGATACTCGCCCGGCGCGTAGGTCACTCCACTGCCACCTGACTTCCCGTGCCCGAACCCGCTGACGCGGGCATTCATGGCGTAGCTGCGCACACGGGTCTTGTCGGGGGCGCTGCGGGCGGAAGTCATGCGATCACCAGGGCAGCGCCAGATTTCCAGCGGCCCAAGGTAAGAGGCCAGCTGGCTGGTCGCGAGGAAATGGGTGTTCGTGTTGTCCGGATGCGCTTGCCTGAACAGCATGGTGCCACGAACCCAAGTGTAGTTGGTGTCGTAGTTGGAAAAATTTTCGTTCGGTGGGGCGAGGTCGTTGTGATCGTCGGCATACAACCCGAAGGCGAGACCAAACTGCTTCAGGTTGCTCAGGCACTTGATCGACTGCGCCCGTTGCTTTGCCTTGCTCAAAGCCGGAAGCAGCATCCCCGCGAGGATGGCGATGATGGCAATGACGACGAGCAGTTCGATAAGCGTGAAGCCGTTCCAAGTTTTCAGCGCGGGATTGTTCGGTTGAGTCTTCATGGCGTGGACTGGTTGTTCGTTGCCGGTTTGGAGGGGACGACGGAAAGAACACGCAGTTGCGTGCGATCTGCCCAGATCAGGTGGTGGCCGTTCGGAGTGAAGGCGAGGCGGGGAATCTCGGAGGAACCTTTCAGCTTCAAGACTGGCTGCAGAGTCTCCAAGTCCCAGACACTGACTCCGCCACCGCTGCCAAAGAGTATCCGGCGGCGGTCAGGAGAGAGGCGGCACTCGTAGTGAGAGCCGCCTTCGATGAGGAAACCCGGCAGTTCGCGTCCGGTTTCGGCATCCCACCGCTTCACCTGGCTCCCGGAGGAAATTAGCGTCCTTCCGTCATCCACCAGTGCCAGGGCGCGCACCTGCGCTTCATGGCCGCGAAACGTCCGTTCCATCTGGGTACCTTCCAATCGCCACAACTTGACGAGCCCCGAGAAGAATCCCGCCATGATATGCGCCCCGTCGTCTGAGAACTCGAGCGACATGATGAACTCGTTGGTCACGGTGAAGGCGTGAACCGGAATGCGGGAGGCCACGTCGAAGACCCAGATCGAACTCCCCGCACCCATCGCGAGACGCCGCCCATCGGCAGAAAAGGTCAGTTTGTTGATCCGGGTGGTTACTGGCTTCGCGAACTGCCGGGGTGATCGTGAGGCGGTTTCCCAGAGCTGGATTTCTCCACTCACGCTCCCGAAAGCGATTTGGGCGCCACCGGGTTGAATCGCGGCGACACTGGCGTCCGCAAGCGGCAGCGGCGCTCGGAACAGCTCGCGCCGTTCGAGCGTGTCCCACAACCCAAAGGCGCCATCCTGATAAACCGTCAGGAGCCGCAGCCCGTCCGGCGACAGGAAGACGGCCGGTCCGTGCGTATCCCAAGGCACGCCCTCGCGAATGTTTGATGGAAGGCGAACCGAAGTGCGATTCGTGAACGCCGAGCTGACGTCCCAGACGCGAACTGTTCCATCCAGGCTGCCGCTGATAAGCCGCGTGCCGTTTGGCGTAAAAGCCAGCGAGGTGACGCCGCCTTGGTGGCCGCGCAGCGTGCCTCGCACCTGGCCGGTGCTCGCGTCGTAGATCTGGATGGAAGTTGTGCCCGCGGCGAGCAGTGTCCCGTCCGGAGAAAATCGGAACGCGTCCGACGACAGACCTCCTTGGATCGACCAGCGTTCACGCCGCTGCTCCATGTCCCATACTTTGATGACGCCTTCCTGGCTGGCCGAGGCAACCAACTTGCCATCGGGCGAGAACGAAAGCGCGCGAACCATGCGCGTGTGTCCTGAGAGGCGGCCGATTTCGCGGCGCTCCAAGACATCCCAGAGCACGATGTCGCCGCGCGGGGAATCGTTGTAGGCCAGGGTTCTGTTGTCCGATGAGATGGCCACGCCCAATGGCCCAAAGTAGGGAATGTCCGTGGGCAACGTCGCAACGTGGGTTCTCGAAGGAAGGTTCCAGACGAGGATTCCGGCGAACGTGTCCGCGAAGGCGAACCACCGACCATCTGCCGAGAGCGCCACGCTCTTTTTGAACCATGAGTTCGTGTGCAAAACCGAAATGACCTCCCGGGTCGCGATGTCCCAAATCCGAACGGGCTGGCGCTGGCCCCCGCCACTCAAGTCCTCGGTGCCCGTGACCATCAAGGCTCCATCCGGGGTGGGGATGGCGAAGTTGACCCTGCGGGGATGGGTAAGAGCGCCCGCCGGCTCGCGTGATTGAAGGTTCCAGAATCGGACGCTGTTGTCCCCGCCGCCGCTGAATGCCGTGACTCCGTCCGGCATGACACCCACAGTCCAGACGCCATTGGTGTGATGGCCGAGGATGAACTCTTCCTCGCCGCGCGCCTGCTCGTGGAGGTAATGCCATTCCCAGCCGCGGAGGTCGGCCGGAGACGGAGAAGCCAGGAGTCGGGAGTCAGAAGTCGAAAGCCGGTCGGCCGGAATCTTCCTGGGAGCGACGGCATCCGTGCCGGCGAGTGTCGTATCGTATCCCATCGCGCCAGCAAGGATGCCGGCGCTCCCAGGGTTGCCTGAAGGCGGGACTCCGAGCGTGGGCCGGTGCCGTTCGAGTAACTGGCGGGCGCGGAAGAAGTCGCCGTCCTGCACTGCCTGGTGCGCGAGGTTCATGTCCGAGGCGTATTGCGCGCGGCGGGCGGCCAGGGCGCTGGCTTCGGCCCGCACGGCGTGAGCTTCGGCGAGCTGGCGCGCGGAGTTGATGCGAAAGGCCGCGAGCGGGGAACCGATGAGGAGGATTAAGAGCAGGATTACGATTAGGGTCAAAGCCGTTTACGAATTGGCGTAGTTTTGGAGAATGAAACGAAGCATAAGTTGCTGTGGCTGGGTAATTTTTGCCTTGTACTTTGAGCCGTAATGACCCACTAACCTTGGGATGCGAAATGTATCTGTGCTTCCCTGTGG
>SXGT01310184.1_pt1 | contig 48623 bp, 44 predicted proteins | sample 3176221 | NCBI WGS metagenome assembly SXGT01 (sample SAMN11356862, study PRJNA531348) | freshwater metagenome | isolation source: freshwater sample F1-120 | place: China: Fuxian Lake, Yuxi | collected 2017-12-25 | reverse complement strand
GATGTTTCGATCCGCGGGGCTGTTTCGATTGCCCGGCGCTCGCAAGACCCACTATCCGAATTGGTAAAGATCGACCCCAAATCAATCGGGGTGGGATTGTACCAGCACGATGTGGACCAAACCGCGCTGAGCGCGAGCTTGGATAGCGTAGTGGAAAGCGTTGTAAACGCGGTTGGTGTGGACGTGAATACCGCATCCAGTTCGCTACTAAAGTATGTATCTGGCATTGGCCCCAAATTGGCCAGCGCCATTGTGCAACACCGCGACGCCAATGGAAAATTTGCCAAGCGCGATGACCTGATGGAGATCAGTGGTTTGGGTAAAAAAGCATTTGAGCAATCCGCAGGCTTTTTGCGCATCCGGGATGGCGCTGAAGCACTGGACGCGACGGCGATCCACCCGGAAAGTTACAAGATCACCTACCGTTTGTTCGAGTTCCTCAAACTTAACCCATTTGCGGGTTTGGCTGAAAAAGAACAAGTGATTAGCGAGGCCAAAAAACCTGAAACACTCAAAAAGATCGCCGCTGAGCTGGATTGTGGTGTGCCTACGCTGGAGGACATATTCGAGCAATTGATGCGCCCAGGCCGTGATCCGCGCGAGGATGCCCCCAAACCGATCTTGCGTTCGGACATTTTGAGCATGGATGACCTGACCGAAGGCACTGAACTGAAGGGCACGGTACGGAATGTGGTAGATTTTGGCGCCTTTGTGGATATTGGCGTAAAACAAGATGGCCTGTTGCACCGAACCCAGATACCAAAAGGCACAGTATTGCGTGTGGGTGATGTGATCGATATTGTCATCTTAAAGATCGAGAAGGACCGCGGGCGCATAAGCCTGGGTATGAAGTAAATTCGTTACTTTCCGTTCCCGTTTGTGTTATACAAAAATGGAGATTGTCTTTTTGGCATTCTCCATTTTTTTGCAATTATTCCTTATTCATTTGGAGCTCAGCATGGAAAAGATCGTTATTACTGGCATGGGAACTGTTAACCCTACTGGTTTATCCCTTACAGAATCGTGGGATAACATTATCAACGGCCGCAGCGGAATTGGGCCGATAACCCATTTTGATACCAGCGAGTGGAATGTTAAGATCGCGGGAGAGTTGAAAAATTTTGACCCAGGGCAGTATATGGACGCCAAAGAAGCCCGGCGCCGTGACCGGTATGAACAGTTGGCGGTAGCCGCTGCCAACCAAGCCATTGCCCAGTCGGGGATCGATTTCAACCAGATCAATCCATCCCGTGCGGGTGTGATCGTCTCATCCGCAATCGGCGGAATGAGTTCCTTGCAGGATGGCATCATCACCATGCGCGAAAGCGGCGCCCGCAAGGTTAGCCCGTTCCTGATCCCGATGTTAATGCCAAACGGCGCATCAGGGTTGATCGCCATTGACCACGGGATCCATGGCCCATGTTTTTCGGTGGCGAGCGCTTGTGCCACCGGTGCCGATGCGATCGGCACCGCTTACCATCTGCTACGCGCCGGAGTTGCGGACGTGATCGTAGCCGGTGCGGCGGAGTTTACCATTTGCGAGATCGGTGTGGCGGCCTTCGACCGCATTGGCGCTATGTCTCGCCGCAATGGCAGCCCGATCCAAACACCGTCCCCGTTCGATAAGGACCGTGATGGCTTGGTGATGGGAGAGGGCGCCGGTGTTGTTGTTTTAGAGCGAGAAAGTTTTGCAAAAGCGCGCCGGGCCGAGATCTTTGCCGAGATGGCAGGTTACAGTAGCAGCGCCGATGCCTACCATGTTACCGCCCCTGATGCCGAGGGCAAGGGTGGCGCGCAGGCGATCGTGAACGCCGTGCAAGCTGCCGGTGTTAATTTGGAAGATGTGCAGTATGTGAACGCGCATGGAACTGGGACCCCGTTGAACGATGCCGCAGAGACCCAAGCGCTAAAACGGGCGTTTGGGCAGCATGCCTACAAACTGGGTATCTCTTCCACCAAGTCTATGACCGGCCACATGATGGGTGCCACCGCCGCCCTTGAAGTGCTGTTTTGCGTCAACGCCATCCGAGACGGGGTGATGCCGCCAACCATCAACTACAATACCCCTGATGCTGATTGTGACTTGGACTACATCCCCAACCAGGCACGCCAAGCCAAGGTGGATGTCGCCATCACCAATGCATTTGGCTTTGGCGGCCATAATGCCGTGCTGGCTATCAAACGATATTAGCCGGTACCAGGCCCCTTTTGGGGTTGGCAATTTTAAAATAATGGTATAATAGCCGGGCTGGTTTAAACGGAGAGGTCGCGTAGCTGGCTTAGCGCGCGCGCTTGGAAAGCGCGTAACCTGAAAGGGTTCGCGGGTTCAAATCCCGCTCTCTCCGCCAACAAAAAGGCTCCCATATGTGGGGGCCTTTTGCTATTTACCCACTATTGGCAGTTCCCCCGGTGGGTTAACCTAACAATCAACCTTCATTCACCCCGATATGGGATGTTGCCGGCGGGGGCGATGCGATAGTATGGGGGCATGGAAGATATCCTCTCTAACCTGAACGCTGGCCAGCTGGTGGTTTTTTGCGGGCGTCATGCTGCCCGCGAGCAGGCCACTGCTGCCATTGCCGCGCTGGCGTTGCGCGGCCCCGTGACCGTGCTGGATAACGGCAATCGTTTTCAGCCATACCGCGTTGCGCGCCTGTTGCGGATGGAAACCACCCAGGTGGAGCAGGCGGCCCAGCGCCTGGCTGTTAGGCGCGCCTTTACCTGCTACCAAACGATGGCCCTGCTGGAGAGCACCCCATCGTTGCGCGAGCCGTATGTGGTTTTGGACTTGTTGGCCACTTTTTTTGATGAGGGTGTTCGTCCGCAGGAGTGCTTGCGTATTGTGGCTGCCTGCCTGCGGGAGTTGGATCGGCTGAAGGCACGCGCGCCTATTTTGCTGACCTTGGCGCCGCCCCGTTTGGATGAACGCGCCTTTTTATTGGAGGAGGTGTTCTCGGCGGCCGATCGGGTGTTGTTTGAGCAAGACAGCCTGCCCGCCCTGCCGGGCGAAACCCCCACCCAACCCGCTTTGTTCGGCATGGGCTAACGGAGGATCACAATGGGACGCACACTTCCTACCATTACCCAGCAGGTCTATGAGGCTGAAGCCTCGATGGCCAAGTTTAGGCGCACTTTGCGCAAGGCCGACCAGTTTGCCTTTGATGGCCTGTTTGCCAGCGCGCGCAAGCATACCGCTGCCATTAGCCAAACCGATGCCCTGCTGCCATTTGAATCGGTATTGCTGGCGATGCTGCTGGAGCAAACCAAGCAGATCACTGACCTGCGCAACGAGATCGAGATCCTAAAGGGCCATATTCGGTCTCCGCGGCGGAGTGATGAATGACCGCCTATACCGGCTGGCTGATCGATATCTATGCCGGGCAGGGTGGGGTAAGTTTGTGGCTGCTGGAGGATGGTGGCCAGCGTTTGTTTTTGCATATGCCGTTTGAGGCGACTTTTTACGCCGCCGGCCCATCATCCCTGTTGCGCGCCGCCTGGAAACGCCTGCGCGGCCAGGCGGTGAAGCTGGAGCGCCAGACCCGGCGAGACCTGTTCAGTGGCGACCGCGATACCATAGCCATCACCGTGCAAGATCCGGGCGAGGTCCCGCATGTTTTTTCGGAGATATCGCGCGAGTTCCCGAGCCTGGATTACTACGATGCCGATGTTCCCTTGCCGTTGCGCTTTTATGCCCGTACCGGCGTGGGTCTGTTGCACCGCTGCCAGGTAGAGTGCGAAGGCAACCTTGCGCGTGATATACACCCATTGGCAGGGGAGCAGGACCCGTTGGAGATGAACCTGCCACTGCGCGTTTTGGAACTGAGCCCCAACATAGACCCCGCCTTGGGTGAGCCCGACAGCCTGAAGATAAAACATGGCCGTGCCGAGTATAGCCTGCGCCTTCAGCCGCAACGAGCCTTTATGGTGAGCCTGAAGGCTGTTTTTGATACCTACGACCCAGACCTGGTGTTGACCGACTTTGGTGATACTTGGCTTTTGCCGATGCTGACCTTTAACCCCAACCGCGATGCCAGCCGTGAAGTGTTGCGGCGCAAGGCGAACAGTTATTTTACTTACGGGCAGGTGTTGTTTCGCGGGCAGCAGGTGCATTTGTTCGGGCGGTGGCATATAGACCGAAAAAACGCCGTTTTATTCCGCGAATATGGCGTGGATGGAGTGTTGCAGCAGGCGCGTACCACTGGCCTGGGGGTGCAAGAGATGGCGCGCAAATCGCCGGGGGCTGGCATTACCGCCATGCAAATGCGTACCGCCCTGTGCACGCAGGTACTGGTGCCGGTCATCAAGCAGCAGGCTGAATCTGCAAAGTCTTTGAAGGAATTGGTAGCGGCCGACCGTGGCGGCATGATCTACCAGCCGTTGGTGGGAGTATACGAGAATGTAGCGCAGATCGACTTTGCCTCGATGTATCCGTCCATTATGGTGGAGTACAACATCTCGCCGGAGACGCTGGGCAAGCCGGACGCGCCCGATGGCCTGGTGCCGCAGACCTTGCGCCCGTTGCTTGAGGAACGGTTGGCGATAAAGCGGCAGCTGATAGAACTGCACCCGCGCGACCAACGCGTGAAGGCGCTAAAGGCCCGGGCGGCCGCGCTGAAATGGTTGTTGGTGGTGTGCTTTGGTTACCTGGGTTACAAGAACGCCCGCTTTGGCAAGATCGAATCGCACGAGGCGGTTACCAATATTAGCCGCGAACTGCTGTTGCAATCCAAAGAGATCGCCGAAGAGATGGGCTTTACGGTGCTGCACATGTACGTGGATTGCCTATTTGTGCAACAAAGCGGCTACCGCACTGCCAAAGACTTTACCCCGCTGATGGAGGCGATCGTGGAGAAGACCCACGTGGCCATCGCCATGGACGGCGTATACCGCTGGGTGGCTTTTGCCCCCTCGCGGATGGACGGGCGCATACCGGTGCCCAATCGCTATTTTGGCGTTTTTCAGGACGGCGAGCTGAAATACCGCGGCATAGAACTGCGCCGGCACGATACGCCCCTGTGGGTGGCAGGGGTGCAATTGGCCATGCTAAACTGCCTGGGCCAGGCCAACAGCCTGTTGCAGGTAAAGCAATACCTGCCAGAGGCGGCGCGGATTTTGCGGCGTGCCAAGGCAGACCTGCGTGCCGGGCGCGTATCTCCCGATGACCTGATGGTGCGTCAGCGTATTAGCAAGGCACCGCAAGATTACCGGTCATTATCGCCCACTGCACGGGCTGCCCAAGTGCTTCAGCAAAGCGGCCGGCAGGTAAGCCCGGGGCAGAACATCCGTTTTGTGTATACTCGCGGGCGGCCCGGCGTACAACCGTTGGAGCTGGGACCGGTGGACCAGCGCCACTTGGATGTAGACCGCTACACCGTTTTGTTGGAACGCGCCGCTGAGAGTGTGCTGGATGTGTTTGGCGCATCGATGACCGAGCGCTTGCTGGCCGATTACATCCAGCATTCTTGGTTGCCGGTACTGAATAAAACATACGAATTCAGCTTAAAATAAAAATGTGAATACGCAAGAAAAACACGAGCGATATCAAGAACAGGCGAGTTGGACGCGCCCCATGCGGGAACAACTGCTGCGGAAAATGGGATTGGTGGATGGGACTCGTGTGTTGGAAGTGGGCTGCGGCAGCGGAGCGTTGAAGGATGAGATGGAACCGTATGGTTGGACGGGATTGGATATCGACCTGGAAATATTGCGCGTAGCCAAAAGGATGTCATCCAAAAGAAGCAGCATGGCAAAACTCGCCAATGCAGATGGATTGCGCTTGCCTTTTTGTGCTGGAACTTTTGGGCTGGTGTATGCGCATTACCTGTTATTGTGGATAGCAGATCCGATTAACATGATCGCTGAAATGAAGAGGGTGACAGCGCCTGGTGGGTGGGTTGCATTTTTTGCCGAGCCGGATTATCTTGCACGGATCGACCAGCCAGAATATCAGGCATCCTTGGGGATAGCCCAAAACCAATCGTTACGCCAGCAAGGAGCCCGCTTGGATGCTGGCCGACGATTGCCGGGCTGGATGCAAGCAGCCGGACTTGCACCAAGATTTAGCGGGGTGATCGGCGCAGAGTGGCATGGCGCAGAAAGGCGAAGCCCTTTGGAGGGGATCACACTGAAAAATGATCTTGCAATTGTTGGCAAAGCTGGGAGTAATTTGCTCCAAGGACCACAGGGAAACGAATGGGTGTATGTGCCAACGTTTTACGCCGCGGCCAATGTAGCTTAATTGCCAGGTGGTATAATCCAATTTTTACACCAAATAGGCTTAATCCAACAGAAATCGAGAAATGAAACATGCTTGAAGATGAAACCCAAGGAAACATCCCAGTCGACGAAAATAAGGGCGGTTCGATTGGCAGGGTATTGATGGATATTGTCGAAACGATTTTATTGTCGGCGATCTTGTTTTTGATGATCAATGCCCTGTCTGCCCGTGTTAGGGTAGATGGGTTTTCGATGGTACCGACGTTGCAAGATGGCGAGTTTGTTTTTGTCAACCGCCTTGCATACAAATTTGATGAGCCCAATCGGGGCGATATTATCGTTTTCCATTACCCACTGGATCCGCAACGACAAGACCTGATCAAACGGATCATTGGCCTTCCCGGTGATGAGGTGAGGGTAAATGGAGGCAAGGTCTTGATTAATGGCATCGAGATCGTTGAACCTTACATTGCCGCCCCGCCGACCTACCATGGCAGATGGCAAGTGGGGGAAGAGGAATTGTTTGTATTAGGCGACAACCGAAATGACAGTTCAGATTCACATTCCTGGGGGTTGTTGCCGATCAACCAGATCGTTGGCAAAGCGTTGTTCATATATTGGCCATCGACCGATTGGAAAATGATCGATCATTTTGAAGTGATGGGAGCGGGTTAAGCGATGAAAGATCTACATGAGTTGCTTGAAATAACACAACAATACCAACAGCAATTGCCTGCGATGGAGGCACCATCCAAAATGCCGATAAAGGGCGAGATCGCAGCCTGGATCGACCATACCGTCCTAAAAGCGGAGGCTACCGAGAACCAAGTCCGTACTCTGTGTGAGGAAGCCAAAAGCAACCATTTTGCGGCTGTATGCATCAACCCTGCCTATGTTCCCTTATCTGCCATATTGCTAAATGGCAGCGAGGTAGATATTTGTACAGTTATCGGTTTCCCATTGGGGGCTAACCCTACAGAGATAAAAGTTGCCGAGACAGAATATTGCGTAAAAAATGGCGCCACCGAGGTTGACCTGGTGATCAACATTGGCGCGATGCGGAGCGGCAATTACCAGTTGGTCTATGACGAGATCAAGGCTGTTCGCAAAGCGGCAGGATCGGCCCTTGTAAAGGTAATTTTTGAAAACTGTTATCTCGGTGACAAGGAAAAGATCCTTGCTTGCCTGATGTGCAAGGAAGCCGGAGTCGAGTTTGTAAAAACATCAACCGGTTTTGGCACCAGCGGCGCAACCCTGGAAGATGTTCGACTGATGCGCAGTGTGGTAGGTCCAAAAATGGGTGTAAAGGCGGCCGGTGGTATTAGGACCTATGCGGATGCCCTAAAGATGATCGAAGCTGGAGCAGACCGAATAGGGACCAGCGCAAGCGTTGCCATAATGGCTGAAGCAAACCAATGATGGTGGAATCCAAATTGCAAAGACCGAGATTTGCTTGTCGTGAATGCCCCAGCGGAGTGATGAATATCCGTTTTGTTACGTACTTTACCCAGTTGGATGATGAAATGGTGATGGTGCCGGATTTTCCAGCATGGGTCTGTGATGTTTGTGGCTTCAGCGCGTTTGATGAAAAAGCGGTCAATATGATTTCTATCATGTTGAACCCTTCTACCGGGCATATCGAACACAAGCGTAATGGCGGTAGTAAAAAAGGTCGCCAAACTCGAGGGTTACCGCTGGAATAATTCCTATTTCAACGTTTTGTTGGTTGGGGAATTGGTTGCTTTTGCCCTTGACCGAACGGGATGGCTTTGATAAAATAATGCCCGTTCAACAATCAAGGCCCCATCGTCTAGTGGACTAGGACGCAACCCTTTCAAGGTTATGACCAGGATTCGAATTCCTGTGGGGTCACAAAAAAAGAGACCGATCAGTCGGTCTCTTTTTTGTTTTTGTTGGGCGGTCTTGATTTACCAACGATTTGTACGGGATCATCATCAGCACTCCCAGCAAGATCACTAACATGCCGGTTTCCAGGCCCATCTGCTCGTACGGGCCAAATTGTGGGGATTTTGAATCGCTGCCGCTAATAGCGCTGGCAAAAATATCGGACAAACCAGCGAACAGTGAAATGACATATCCTGTACTGATGAATCGAGAACCAAAATCGGCAACGATGGATTTTTCGCTTTTGCCCCATAAGGAATTTACGGCGACAAATGCGCCGATTGATAACATGGCGATGCCAAACAACATTACCAAAAGTTGGATAAACCCGATCACTGAACTGCGATTTTGTCCGAACCATTCGGGTTTTGCGCTTAGTATTATTAATACTGTGCCAATGATGGCGATCACCAAACCGAAGATAGAGCGGGTATCAACTGCTTCTTCTGAATAAAATTCAGGGTCTAATGGGGCATTCTCATTCATTCGGGTAAACTCCGCGTTAAAATGCTGGCCCAATTTACGCCAAATATCTGGTTTATTTCTTCTTCTTTATACCCTCTTTTTTGTAACATGGGCGCCAATTTTTGCAGGTCTGCAATGGTGTCGATCTCGTCTGGTGTCAGCTCTACACCGAATCCACCATCAAAATCGGTACCCAAGGCTGCATGATTGGCATTGCCCGCAAGTTGGCAAATAAAGTCGATCTGGTCAGCAACCATGGAAAGCGACACGGAAGGCTTATCATCCATGGTTGACCACCCTTGAATAAGGAAATTATTGAATGGAATCACGCCGATCACGCCATTCCTGCCGATCAGTTTTCGACCGATCTCATCGGTCAGGAATCGGTTGCGCGTACCGCCAACTACTTTGCTGATCATATTGGCGTGGCTGGCGATGATCGTTCCAGGGTATTCATCAAGGCTTTGCAAGGCAGCCGCCCAATCCATATGGCTAATATCCAATATATAGCCATATTTTGCCATTTCTTTTAACAACTTGTGTCCTTCATCAGTGAGAGGGCCTGGTTGCCCTGTGCCCCCACAATAACGGGTCGCCTTCCAGGCGGGTCCAATAATTCGTACCCCTTTTTGCCACCAAAATCCGGTTTCCTCCACTGATCGGATGCAATCTGCACCTTCCATCAGGATCACCAGTGAAATCGGTGCGATAGGATCATTTTTTGAATGTTCCAAGCCATCGACGAATTGGCTCTTTGTTCGAATGATCTGAAACTTGTCGGGGTGGCCCGCGACCAATTTTTCGTAGGCGTCAATTTGCTCAAGGTACAAGTGATGGGCGCCATCACTATCGTGATACATCAGTGGGTCACTTTGGTGCATAGGATCGGTAGCGGGAGCGGCAAACAACGTGGAGAAGATGGCGGTGACATTGGCTGATTTGTACTCTGGCCATCCTAAAAGGGTATTTCCATTTTCCGTTACTGCCCTGCTGCCCGTCTCACGATGGCGTGTCTCGTCGACCGGCAAGGTATAGTCGCGGTTGTAAGATCGGATGTTATATGCAATATCTTGGTGGGCATCAATAATAAATGGTGGCATTTTTGGGACCTCAAAACTCGATAAATAAAAGGGCGCCCTTTTGATAGAGCGCCCTCGTGAGTCCGAAATGTTGTTTTTAGTTTTCCGAATCCGGGTTCATTTCGGCGGCTAAGGCCTTCATGTCCAGGTCGGCAAACGCTCCTGAATCTACTTTTCGCAAACTCAGGCCAATGCGTTTTTGTTCTTCGTCGATCTTGATCACACGCAAGGTTAAGGTGTCGCCTTCCTTGACCACTTCCTTGGGGTGATTGATACGGCTTTCAGAAAGTTCGGAAATATAAATCAGGCCTTCGATGTCACCGGCCAATTTGGCAAATGCGCCGAATTTGGTGAGCCTGGTAATCTTTCCCTCGATAAGTTGGCCAACCTTGAAAATGGAGGCTTTTTCGGACCAAGGATCACCCTGCAGGCTGCGGATTGAAAGGCCAATACGTTTCTTATCTCGGTCAACATTGATAACTTTGACCTTGACTTCCTGGCCAACTTGAAGGACTTCATTGGGGTTGGCAATGCGCTCCCAACTGATCTCTGAAAGGTGGACCAAGCCATCGGCACCGTTGATATTAACAAATGCGCCAAAATCTGCGATAGAGGTTACGCGGCCGGTATAGATCTGGCCTTCCTTGATGTCCTCAAGAATGCGTTCTTTGACAGATTGTTTGCTCTCGGGGTTTACAGCCCGTTCTGAAAGGATCAAGCGGCGGCGAGCTCGGTCGATCTCGATGATCTTTACCTGAATGGCTTCACCAATGCTTTTTCCCCATTTGTCTGGAGAATCTCCCTGGATGGCGGCACGGCGAGCTGAGCTGAGCTGTGATGAGGGAACGAAACCACGCAATCCGCTGACCACAACGATCAATCCGCCCTTGTTGTAACCGTCAATGATGCCGTCCAATGGTTCGTTGGTTTCCTGAAGTTTTTCAACTACTTCCCAACCCAACGATTCGCGGGCTCGGGTATAAGAAAGCACAACATTGCCGTTTTGGTCCTCGGGGTCCTTGACATAGACAGGTATTGTCTGGCCAACCGTAAATGCTTCACGTTCGGTCTGGGGGATCGATTCGATCTCTTTGCCAGTGATCACGCCCTCGGATTTTGCTCCAATGCTGACCAAAATTTGCGACGGGGAAATGCTTGCAATCACCCCTTCGCGAATCTCGCCTTGGTTCGGAAATTCCAAACCCGCGGTTTCGGATTGCATCAAGCTTTCCATCGTCTCCTGGAACTCGTTGTCTTGCTCGGTTCCAGTTTGCCCTTGCGGGCTATTCTTTTGATCAACCATATATAAATTGCTCCAATATTAAGAGATTGTGTCACATTATACAGGTTTTTTAGTACATTGACAATACTACTTTGTACCGATAAAGCCATCTGCATACACATTTCCGACCATGCGAACCCAAAGTCGTTGGTGTGGTATGCATGGAAAGGCGTGGTATGAGCAACTGCCGTAATTTTTGGCGCATTGAATATTGGAATTGCCGATCTGGCAGCTTTGGACCTTGACCTTGTCATAATCTGGCTGCAGAAAAGGTTCATTGAGGATATTCGCTGATGCGTTGCTTGCGCCAAGTATGGCGCAAAAGTAGATAATGGCAAAGATGGCTTTAACTCTGGGCAGGCCAGAATTTAAACCAATTTTTATTATCATCGCTTGTAACACCGGTTCTGCTGACAGAAATATGGATGGAATCAACATACTGTAACCAAACCTTAGGTCTGGGCTGGAGAGCAACCAAAACAGTGATCCCATCCAAAACAAGCCCAAGAAACCAGCGGTAAATTTTTTTCGGCCCCAAAGGTGTAATGGAATCCCTATGAAGGGTAATGCCACTCCAAAAAATACCAGAGCCTTGCGGGCAAGGGTCAGGTTGTTGAACCAACGAGGCAACCAATCGCTTATTGGCAGAAGAATGGCTTTGGAAATCGATTCTCCTGGCAGGCGACCCCACACCAGAATGCCATTTTGCTCCTCAACTACCCTTTCCAATGGAACCTTCCACCATACAGTAAACAGGTCCAGGGATGGAATTGGATATACCAGGTAACCGGTTGTGATCACGTTGCGGATTAAAACCGGCAAGCCAACCAACAATGCGATCATTATTAACTTGCCGGCGACTGATTTTTGGCCGGATCTCAGCAATACCAAAACTGCCACAGGCAAAGAAATCATCAGGAATGCTGACGACATTTTAATGGTGACAGCGAAGACCGAAATAATCGCCAGGGCAAACCAATCCCGATTGGCAAAGTTGCCTTGTTTTAACAAAATTAGCCACATCATGCTCCAGGCTAACAATGTGGCAGGGCTGTCAGTGCCAGGAGAGGATAGGTCGGAGCCGAGATATTGGACGCCGGCTATGATAGATCCAAAACCGAGGATTGAGATCGGCAAGCTGGTTTTTTGCCAACCAGCCAAGACATTGGCGGTGAAAATAAAGAAAACCAAGCCGTTGAGTACATGGAAGGATCTTCCACCCAAAAAAGCAAAACCATACAATGAATTGAGAACGAACCAGGCGCTATTAAAGCCAAACCTCCCGTGCAGGTTGGCCAAGCCAGGTATGGCTGGAAAAGATTCAATCCAACGGATGGTTTGGGCATGGTACAGGTTCGTATCTGGGTTGGATACCTGCCGCAAGGTCATGGCCATTGAAAAAAGGAAAGCCAAAAACAATGGCCCCAAAATGATCGGAGATGTGGGCATCTTTCTCCACGGGATGCTCGGCCTGATGGCACGCAGGTAAAAGAAGGAGCAAGTTGCCATGATCGCGATGGCAAGATTGGAGATCAAACCTGTGGGTGAGAAAAGGGAAAAAATACTGGAAATGCCTGCAATGACGGCCAAGCCAATAAAAAAAGACCAAGCGGGCATTTCACCTGGAATATGGTTTCTATCGATCCACAGAAATAGTGCCTGGCCAATGAGAAACGCTTCTAAAAAAACAAGGATCCAAATTAGGAGGGAAATGGTCATAATATTAATTGTTTGTAAAAAATGAACATCCTACTTCCTATCAAGTATAATTCAGCGCGAGGACAAAAAAATGCAGACCATATATCCATTTTCAGCGATCGTCGGACAACAGCGAATGAAACGCGCATTAATATTAAACGCGGTGGATACTCGCGTAGGTGGTGTCCTGATTCGCGGTGAGCGTGGTACAGCTAAATCGACCGCCGCGCGTGCCTTGAGCGCGTTATTGCCAATGGTCAAGATCGTTAAAGATTGCCGCTTTGGCTGCGACCCAGAAAACGTAAATTCCTGGTGTACAGAATGCAAAGAACGGGCAGCGATTAGCAAAGAGTTGCCATTTATCGTCAAACCTACCCCGTTTGTAAACCTGCCTGTTTCTGCGACTGAAGACCGGGTTGTGGGCACCTTGGATATTGAACAAGCGATCCAAAAGGGCGAACGGCACTTTGAGCCTGGCGTGCTGGCGAATGCCAACCGCGGGTTGTTGTACATTGATGAAGTAAACCTATTGGATGACCATGTAGTAGATCTTTTGCTGGATTCAGCCGCTTCTGGAATGAATATCGTCGAGAGGGAGGGTATCTCTTTCTCTCATCCAGCGCGCTTTATTTTGGTTGGCACCATGAACCCGGAAGAAGGCGAACTTCGCCCGCAATTGTTGGATCGATTCGCCTTTGCTGTAGATATTACGGGTATCCGAGATGCCCGAGAGCGGGTTGAGATCATGGAGCGAAATCTGGCTTTTGATGCTGACCCGCAGGAGTTTAGGGCTTCCTTCCTGGAAAATGAGAAGGACCTTTCCGAGCGGATTGAGAATGCCCGCAAGATCGTTGGAGAAGTAACCCACACCAAGCGAGATTTGCTTTCCATCGCGGCTTTGACCTCATCCTTGAATGTAGATGGCCACCGCGCTGATTTAGTGATTTTGCGCGCAGCTCGAGCCCAGGCTGCTTATGAAGGCCGCACCAAGATCACCGATCACGACATTGCGCTTGCCGCAGAATTAGCTTTGCCGCACCGTATCAAACGAGGGCCGTTTTATCAGGCAGAGGTAACAGCCGAACAACTGCAAGAGCGCATTGAAAACCTGGTGGGGCAATCTGTTGAAGAACAAGGAATGCAGGGCGAACAATCCGAAAATTCATCGGATGATGCACAGGAAAAAAAAAGTCACTTTTAGATGATTCAATCGACGATGCCACTACTCCGCCCAGCAACGAACCCGCTGGGCAGGAGGTATTTGCTTCTACAAATTCCAACTGGTGGGATGGTGGCAAAAAAGTAAATCCCGGAGAAACCTTTGCCACCCGCAAGCTGGATACTCCACTCGACAAACTAAGCAGAAAGAACGCTGGCAGGCGATCTGAGACCAAAACTGACAAAAAAAGGGGACGCTACATTATGGCCCGCCCAGCCCATGGCAGCACCGATATTGCGTTTGACGCAACCATCCGCGCGGCGGCCCCTTTCCAAAAATTCCGCGAAGAACATCTTAAGATAGTAGCCTTTTCAATTCAAAAAGCGGACCTTCAAAAAAAGGTGCGGGTAAAGCGTACTGCCAACCTGGTTTTATTTTTGGTGGATGCTTCCTGGTCTATGGCTGTGGCCGAACGTATGAACGCAACCAAGGGTGCGATCTTGTCCTTACTGACAGACGCGTATCAAAGGCGAGACAGGGTTGGGTTGATCGTATTCCAAAAAGATCGCGCAACTTTGATCTTGCCTCCCACAAATAGTGTTCAGTTGGCGCAAAAAGCACTGGTCGATATCCCTGTCGGCGGAAAGACACCCCTCTCTGCCGGGTTATTGATGTCGATTGATGTATTGGCCAAGGAGAGGTACACCCACCCCGATGTTGAACCACTTTTGATCGTACTCACCGATGGTGCGGGGAATGTTTCGGTTGGGCCGATGGCTCCGCAGGATGAAGCTTATCACTTTGCTGAATTGATCACCCGCGAAAAAGTTAAGTCGATTGTGATCAATATGGAACATGCGGCATTCGACCAAGGCCTGGCAAAGGATCTGGCAGACCACTTGGAGGCACCCTGCTATACCTTGTCTGAGATCAAAGCGGAGAACTTGTACCACACCGTAAAGCGCGAAATTGGAAGATAAAAAAAGCCGCCGGAAGACCGGCGGCTTAAACATTTGCGTTTATTACAGCGTTTTGATCAGGGCTTGACGACTGTTTCGCAATCTGTCTGAAACCAAATTGGCTACCCGGTGCATAACCAGGAAGCCGTCGGCAGGATGTTGTTGTAAAACCCGCAGTAATTCTTCACCATTGATCAACAGGACTTCGCTCTCTTCCTCACATATGGCGGAGGCGGTATAGTAATGTGGAGATACCAGACCTGACCAACCGAAGCAATCATATGCCTTTCCAATGAAGGAAACAGTGACACTGTCGGGTTTGGTCATGATCTTCACTTTGAGCACCACCGAACCGCTGACCAGAAAATGGACTTGGTCTGCCCGGCCACCTTCCCTAAAGATCACATCATTCGCCTGATACTTTTGCAAGATGCTTAATTCGCCGATCTTGGCAGTAACTTCAGGAGAAAGATCTCGAAACAAAGGCATGGAAGAGATAGTTTGGCTGATCGACATAATAATTCGTGGGCTCCCTTTCTTATTTTGTTGTGTTCAATTATATACTTATACCGAATAATATGGATGGCAAAATATTCCAACCTCGCGTTTCCCAACAAAAGGCCCTTGCTTACCAAGGTGGGACTATGGGCATCTCTGCTGTCCCCGGCAGCGGAAAGACATTTTTACTGAGCGCATTAGCAGCAAAACTGATTACGCAAGGTAATTTGCGATACGACCAGGAAGTATTGGTGGTCACATTGGTTAATTCTGCGGTTGAAAACTTTGCGACGAGAATTCGCCAATTTATTGAGGCACGTGGTTTGGCGATCAATGTTGGATACCGAATTCGAACTTTGCATGGGCTCGCCAACGATATCGTTCGCGAGAACCCGTCCTTGGTGGGGTTGGAATCCGGTTTCAGCATCGTAGAAGATCGGGAAGCCGAAACCTTGTGGGGAGACATCGTACGCAAATACATGCGGGAACATCCTGAAATCATCCATGAGTTGCTGATCCAGGATTTGGATAAAGGCAAGCGTACCGAGGTCCTGGACCGGTATTTGCCAATGGTTCTGCAAAAATATGGCCTTGCGTTCTGCCGGAGCGCAAAAGACCTGAGAAAGACCCCGGAACAGGTTGCTGCCACTTTTACTGGCGGCGAAAGCCCATTACTAAAGATGGGATTATGGATGTACGAAAACTATCAGCGGGCGTTGGCTTTACGGGGCGCGGTGGATTTTGATGATCTGATCGCGTTGGCGTTATCCGCATTGGAAAACTCACCTGAGCTATTAGAGCGACTTCGGCAAAGGTTCCCTTTTATCCTGGAAGATGAAGCTCAGGATTCGAGTTCTTTACAGGAGCGAATATTGGGTATGCTTTCCAGTGGTAATTGGGTTCGAGTTGGGGATCCAAACCAGGCTGTTTATGAGACCTTTACAACAGCAAAGCCCGATTATTTGATAAATTTTAACCGTCATGCCGACCAATCGATTGACCTGCCTGAGTCTGGCAGGTGCCAACCCGCAATCATTGAATTGGCCAATGACCTGATCAGATGGGTGAATGAAGAGCACCCCGACCTTTTTTGCAGGGACGCCCTAACCAAGCCATACATCGAACCAACCCCGATTGGCGATCCACAACCAAACCCACCAACAAATGTGGAAAAGATCTATTTAATCGAACGTGCATTTACTTCTGAAGATGAGTTGCATTCAATTGCCAATGCGGTAAGGAAATGGATAGAAGCCAATCCGGAAAAAACCGTAGCTGTCCTATCTACCCAAAACAAACGGGGAAGCGAATTGGTACCGATTTTAAAGGCCATGGATATTGAGGTGGTTGAATTATTGGCGAGTACCAACGATACCAGGCTTAGCGCCAACCGGATGGGTTTTGCATTGGAGTATTTAGAAGATCCTGCTTCCCCACAACGCCTGGAAAATGTTTCCAATACTTATTTTGAACTTTGTGAAGCTACACTCGATCCGCAGGATCGATTGGACTTGATTTCCGCCATTAAAAAACTCAGGCAGCCTGAAGGAATTTTTGATGCTGGAACGAGTTTTTCCGGTTTATCGGAACCCGCAATGGAAGCCATGGATCGATTACGCAAAACACTGGCCCTTTGGTGCAAGGCAGTTGTTTTGCCGATTGATTCCTTGATCATTACCTTGGCGCAAGGCTTGACACAAGATCCAATTGAATTGGCGGTATATCATAAGATGGCCAAATACTTGCGGGATGGAATTTTGATCAATGAACATTGGGGATTGCATGAATCTATCGCCGAACTCCGAAAGATCAGTGCGAACCAGCGTAAGTTTTTGGGGATGGGCAGACAAGACACCCAATTTGACCCTGACCAATATCCGGGAAAGGTGGTGGTTACCACCATGCACAAGGCAAAGGGTCTGGAGTGGGACAAAGTTTACCTAATGTCAGTGAACAACTACGATTTTCCTTCGATGCAGGAAGGGGATAGTTACCAACCTGAGAAATACTATATCCGAAACCACATTAATCTGGAAGCTGAAGGAATTGCCCAGTTAAGGGGTTTGTTCACACCCGTAGATAACCAGGAATTGGCCAGTGCTGGCCCAACGTTGCAAGCCCGCCGAGATTTTGTAAGGGAGCGATTGAGGTTGCTTTATGTTGGAATTACCCGTGCGCGCCAAGAAATTGCACTAACCTGGAATACTGGTAAAAACCGGCAAACAATCGCCATTCCATTGGCATCGTTGCGGGCACGGTACCTTGAAAGGACCGGAAAACAATAGAGCAGGCTGAATAGCCTGCTCTATTGTTTATTATCGGTTTATTCTTCGGTCTTTTTTGTCTTTTTGGTTTTTTTGGCCGGTTTTTCTTCTGCTTTATTTTCCTCGCCTGTGCTGGAGGCAGATATAAGCTCGCCGGTAGCGATCGCCTTCAAGCGTTCGAGTGTCATACGGGTCAACAATCGATTGGCTGCATCCATGGTTACGGCGTTGATGATCTCCTGAGTAGGCTTGGTACCATTCTTGGTTTTTTTGGCAAATTCAGGGTCGGACATGGCCAAGTTTGCCCAAGTATTGCGAAATTCTGTTTCCAGCGCGTCATTATCCAGCCGGATCTCTTCAATGCGGGCAAGTTCATCCATAACCATGCCTCGTTCGAGGCGTTTGATCGAGGTTGGTTTGGCTTGTTCTTCGATAAAGGCTTCACGGGTGGTCTTAAGCAATTTATAGTAGGCTTCCATGCTTTCGATTCCCTGGGTGCGCAAGCGGTGCTCTACGTCCTCAAGGACATGCTCGACCTCATGTTCTACTACCTGGGGTGGATACTTGATGGTTGAAATTGCCTTGATCTCATCCAAAAGGGATTCAAAGTAGGCATCATCGAACTTGGCCTTGTCTTCGGCATCCAGTGATTCTTTAAATCGGTTTGTGAACTCTTCCATATTGGAGCCGAGGCCGGTCATTTTGGCAAAATCATCGTTCAGTTCTGGCATGATGACAGCCCGGATGGTCTTGACGGTTACTTGCAAGCTTACCTTTTTGCCAGCGAATTTTTCGTCGCTGTGGTCCTTGGCAAAGGTATGGTTTATGGCAACTTCAGATGAAGGTGCGGCGCCGATCAGTTTTTCAGAAAAACCCTTGAAGGGGAATTCAGAGTCCGAGCCTTCTTTGCGCACAACCAATGCATAGCCCTTGCGTTCGAGCAATGGTTCTGTTTTTTCCTTGTCCTTAGCCTCAAACCCGACGAGATCCACCAAAATGTAGTCACCATCTTCAACAGGTCGTTCGACAGTCTCAGTCTTCGCATACATGCGTCGAATATTTTCAATCTCTTCGGTGAGTTTGCTATCGTCTGGAGCGATGTAGTTATAGTCTTTTTTGATGGAACGGTAATCACCCAATTCGATGGTAGCCTTGAGGGGAACTACAAACTTAAAAGTGGGAGGATCGATGCTTTCAATATTGGCAAGCTGCCCCGGAGCGCCTGGTTCAAGGTTGGCTTCCTTGATCGCCTCAGGGTAAATTTCTTCAACCAAGATCTCAATGGCCTCCTCAGTGATCGCGCCCTCGCCATAAATATTCTTAATGACGTGGAGAGGAGCCTTGCCCGGACGAAAACCGGGTACTTTTACTTTACGAGAGATCTTTTGGGCTGCTTTAACTTTGGCCGCCTCGAATTTTTCCTTGTCTATCTCTACCACCATCTCGATCTGGTGGTCTTCCATTGGCTTCGTTACGATATTCAAAATGTTAATCCTTCCGTGGTTGGTTTGGCTTCGTGAGTGGGGACAGAGGGACTTGAACCCTCACGCCTTTCGACACATGATCCTAAGTCATGCCTGTCTGCCAATTCCAGCATGTCCCCATGCTGTTTTAAGCCATAAAATTATACGACAAGATTGAATGATTTGAGGAAATAGGTAAGGCTCAAAACGGAAAATGGCGATTTTGATATAATTATCGCTATGGCATACATCAACAAAGATACTACCGGTAAGGAAAGAGCGCTGCAAGTGCGCAACATATTGTTGGCGATCCGGGAATTAAATCAGTCTATGGAAGTGAACACTGTTACGAAGGATCTTATTGCTTACATTGCGCTCAATTTAAACTCAATTTATAACGGAATTGACGTATCAGTCCAGGCTTGGGAAAAACGCGGATATTGGGTGAAAGCCGACAAATTTCGGATGGAATGGATGTGGACTTTGAATACCGCCAACAAAATCACCAAAGCCCTGCTTTCGGAAAATTATATCGAAGTAATTGGGGCTTTGCCGACCATTTTTGAAAAATTCGGATCGACCACTTTACCAAAATCGGCCAAGTTAAGCGATGCTGTTGCGGGTTCTTACGAAAAGCTGGTGGCCACAAAAAAATGAACGAAGAACAAAACCAATTTACCCGTGAGGCCTGGCAAAAAAATGCCGCCGGTTGGGACGAGAAAATGGGTACTGAGGGAAATGATTTTTTTAAGCAATTGCAATTCCCTACCATTTTGGAATACATGGGTTTTTCCACCGGGTTGCCACTTCTCTCCAAGAAAGTTTTGGATATTGCTTGTGGCAACGGTATCTTGGCCAGAAAGCTTGCCACATTGGGTTGCAAGGTTACTGCCTTCGATTTTTCTTCAAATCTGATCGACCTTGCTCGTGGATATGGCGAGGTTGGCATTGAATACAAGGTATTGGACGCAACTTCTGAACAGGACCTGGGAAGTTTGGAGCCTGCTATTTATGATGTAGCGGTATGCAATATGGCGTTATTCGATATCGCAGATATCGATCCGTTGTTCTCCGCCCTGCCCCGAATATTAAGACCAGGTGGATTTTTTATTTTTAGCCTGTTACATCCAGCTTTCAACAATTCTTCAACCATCAAAATGGTAGAGGAATATGAGCAGGATGGAAAATTGATCAATAAGTATTCGTTGAAGATCGATCGTTACCTTGGCCAATATTCATCCTTGGGGTTAGCCCTGTCCAACCAAGAGCATCCACAATATTATTTCAACCGCCCCTTGCAATATTATTTTCAACTTGGGTTTAAAAATGGGTTTATCATCGACAAGTTCAATGAAAACTCCTTGGAGCATGCAGACACAAAACGCGCTTTGTCTTGGGGAGGTAATTTTGCTGAAATACCGCCAGTGTGCCTGGTGAGGATGCGGCTGGATGGGTAGGTTACGGGATGGTTACTGAAAGCGACCTTCCTTGTTCGTTGTACATCCATATCCCATTTTGCGACAAGCGCTGCGCATATTGCGATTTTAATACTTACGCCGGTTTGGCTCATCTGATCGATCCATTTGTAGAGGCTCTTTGCTCTGACATCAGGTTGGTTGGAAAACGGATTCATAACCCAAAGGTCGATACGATCTTCTTCGGTGGCGGCACCCCCACACTTCTCTCTGGTGATCATTTCAAGCAAATCTTTTCCGCCATCCGGCAGTGCTTCCAAATAATGCCTGGAGCGGAGATCAGCCTGGAAGCCAACCCAGGTACGATCGCCCCCGGTTATTTTGAGGCACTACGTGAGGTTGGTTTTAATCGGGTAAGTTTTGGTGTACAAAGCGCCGACACGCGAATGTTGAAATTTTTGGACCGAATACATAGCTTTGAACAGGTGATTGGATCGGTTGAGCAAGCCAAGGGCGCAGGTTTTAATAACTTCAACCTGGACCTCATTTTTGGCATTCCTGGCCAAAGCATGAACATGTGGCAAGAGAGTTTGAAAGCTTGTGCGGACCTCCAACCTTCGCATCTATCTGCTTATGCCTTAGGAATCGAGACTGGCACCCCATTGCAACAATGGTACCAGAAAGGCTTGATCGAAAAAGTGGATGATGATCTGGCGGCAGATCAGTTTGATTACGCCCGGCAATTTTTAGGCGCGCTTGGTTACGACCATTACGAAATATCCAATTGGTGCAAACCAGGTTCAGAATGCCGCCATAATCTGCGGTATTGGCGAAATGGAAATTATCTTGCTTTTGGCCCGGGAGCGCATGGCCGTTTTAACGGGCTTCGATATTCCAACGTGCTCAGCATTCCCGCATATATTAAGGCAGTCAAGGCTGAAACCGTCGCTGAGATCCCCATCCCTTGTGGACCATCGGTGAGGGATTGGCATAAAAACACGCTTGCTGAGGATTTGGATGATCGCATGATGTGTGGTTTGCGCCTGTTGAATGAGGGCGTGATTGCGGCGGAACTTGCAAGTGAATTTGGGATCGATCTTTGGCAAAATTATGCCAAGGCGATAAAAAAAATGGGTTCATTGGGGCTTATCGAAGTTAGCCAAATTGGCATACGCCTCTCATCCAAGGGAGTTTTGTTAGGAAACCAGGTTTTTTCAGAGTTTATTGGGGATTGATCAAGTCATGTTGCGCATGAATTGTCGGATCAATTCTTGCGGAAGGTCAGGGTATAGGACGGGTGTGGCGATTCCAAATTTCTCGCGCTGTTGCTTTCTCCAATTAGCCAATCGCTCAGCAATAATTTTTTCGTAGCCATTGGCAGTGGGTTCATAAAAAGTGGTACCCAAATATTTTTTCGGCAGATACTGTTGTGGGATGAAGTGTCCATCGTGGTCGTGCGGGTACTGGTAGTCTTTGCCTTGGCCGGTCGCACTGCTATCCCGATTTCCATCTTGCAGGTGCAGTGGTACGTTTCCGGTTCCTTCTTCTTCGATCAATTTCAATGTCTTAAAGTATGCATTGGTCGTGTTCGACTTTTCGGCCAGGGCCAGATACAAGGTGGCCTGAGCGATAGGATACACACCCTCTGGCATGCCAATGAACTCAAAGGCTTGGGCTGCGTTATTTGCGACGACCAAACCCATTGGGTCAGCCAATCCAATATCCTCACAAGCTAACACTATCAGGCGGCGCAAAACGAATTTTGGGTCTTCACCTGCTTTAAGCATTTTTGCCAACCAATAAAGTGCCGCGTCTGGGTCTGAACCTCGAACTGATTTTATAAAAGCCGAGATCGTGTCGTAATGGGCGTCACCATCTTTGTCGTACAAAACAGCTCTTTTTTGAATTGACTCTTGGGCGATATCCAAATTGATGTGGATAATACCATCGGCTTCAGGCGGGGTAGATTCAACGGCAAGTTCAAGGGCGTTTAGTACATTTCGCGCGTCTCCATTGGCCATATTCGCAAGGTGTTTGGCTGCTTCGTCCGCGATCTCTATGTGAAGTTGCCCGTAACCGCGAACTGGGTCCGAGATAGCCTTGTGTAACAAATGGAGCAATTCCGATTGGTGTAAGCCGCGCAGCTGAAAGATGCGCGAGCGGCTAACCAGCGCTTTGATCACTTCAAAAAAGGGGTTTTCAGTGGTTGCGCCAATAAGGGTGACCGTGCCATTCTCAACAAATGGTAGCAACGCATCTTGCTGGGCTTTGTTCCAGCGGTGAATTTCATCGATGAAGAGGACGGTACGTTTGCGGTAAAGGCGGTAATTATCCAATGACCGGTCAATGACATCGCGCAGGTCTGATTTCCCGGCGAGGATGGCGCTGAGGGTCTCGAAATTACTTTTGGTTTGGTTTGCTATAACCCTGGCAAGTGTGGTTTTCCCTGTTCCGGGCGGCCCCCAAAGAATTATCGACGAAAACAGTCGGTCGGCGTCAATTGCCCGACGCAGTAGTTTTCCCTCGCCGATGATGTGCTCCTGTCCAATATACTCTTCGATGCTTCGAGGCCGCATGCGGGCCGCGAGGGGGGCATTCTTTTCCAAACTATCCTGGGCTGCGTGATCAAATAGATCCATACTAAAAAAATTATACCGCCGCTCGATTGAAAGACAGCCAAAACAATTATAGAATTAACCCATGAGCGATTACACAAACTTGATCCAAGCGACAGCAACGAAAGTATCCAGCCAATTGGAGACTGTATTGTTGGGCAAGACAGATGCCATTAACAGGGCGGTAGTTTGTTTGCTTTGCCAGGGCCATTTGTTGATTGAGGATATACCCGGGGTGGGAAAAACAATTTTGGCCAGGTCTTTGGCCAAACTAAGTGGTTGCGCTTTTAAGCGCTTGCAATTTACTCCTGACCTGTTGCCATCGGATGTAGTTGGCGCTACCATTTATAACCAACAAACAAACCAATTTGAGATCCGCAAAGGCCCCATTTTCGGGCAGGTGATCCTTGCGGATGAGATTAACCGGGCTACTCCCAAAACACAATCAGCATTGTTAGAAGCAATGGATGAACGTAATGTAACCATCGAAGGGGTTACATACCCTTTGCCACGGCCGTTTATGGTAATTGCAACCCAAAACCCAATCGAGTATGAAGGCACATTTCCATTGCCAGAAGCGCAATTAGATCGTTTTTTCATGAAAATCTCGTTGGGGTACCCTGCCAAGCGTGATGAGATAGAAATGTTGACATCCCAAAGAAGCGGCCATCCGATCGATCAATTATCTGCGGTGATAGACCCGGACAACCTTCTCGCCGCACAGTCAGCGGTAAATTCAATTTTTGTCTCAGATGTCATAAAAAAATACATCGTCGATTTGGTTCAGCGGACACGGTCTCACGAGGCGATCTTTATAGGCGCCAGCCCAAGGGGGTCGCTTGCACTGATGCGGGCAGCCCAAGCCAGAGCGGGGATTTTGGGCAGAGATTATGTTTTGCCGGATGATGTTCAAGAATTGCTGCAATCGGTCTTGGTTCACAGGATCATCTTAAATGTTTCAGCACGCTTGAATGATGTTTCGGTAGAGTCCTTGTTGGAGGAAGTTCGTGCTATGGTGCCTGCGCCAGGCGGAAACTTTAGTTTGTAAACATCCGCCATGAACCGCAGCGGCTGGTTATTATTTCTGTCATTTTTTTTCATCGGATGGATCGGATTTCTCCAAACCCATTCGCAGGTTTATTATCGGATCGCGATCTTATTTGGGGTACTGCTGGTCATAAGCGCGTTCTGGTCCAGGTTTAGTCTTTCCTGGGTACAGATCACCATCCGTAACCGATCCAATAAGGCCAGAGTTGGCGAAGTCTTTGACCAAACTGTTTTGGTTACCAATCGGTCCTGGTTGCCGATACTGTATTTGGAGATCGCTGACCTATCTGGCATGGCGGGTGGTACCGGAAGCCGGTTGATCACATGGGTAGGACCACGACAATCGCGCTCTTACACCAGCCACATTCGCTTGGTAAAGCGGGGAAACTTTACAGTTGGCCACAAGTTACTCCGCGCTGGCGACCCATTGCGGTTGTTCCTGCGCGAAAAAACACTCCAATTTGCACAAAATTTGTTGGTTTATCCTTCTTACCAGCTGCTGCAACCCCAACTACCAATTCCCTCCATATTGCGGGATGGCCGCCGCAGACACAAACGCTCGGTTGAACCATCTGTCCAATTCAGCGAAATTAGGCAGTATGTTCCCGGCGATGATTTAAAAAGGGTGCATTGGTTGTCCTCCAGGCGGTTGGGTAAGCTGGTAGTTAAGGAATTTGACCAATTTTTGGCCCATGAGGTTTGGATCGTATTGGATGCAGACAAATCGGCTCAGTGGTCATTGCAGGGTACTGAGATCGAACCGGATCCATGGATCTTCGCCAAGAAGGAAACGAATAAGATCCCGACTGAATCGTTTGAACTTGCGGTGCACATTGCAGCGACATTGTGCCATCTGCTCACGGTTACCAATGTTCCCTTCGGTTTTATTACAAATGCTGCCGGTATTAAAAGGTTGGCGGTAGATGCAGGGCATCGCCATGAGAGCAAGGTTATGGAACTACTTGCCATGGCCCAACCCACGGTATCTCGCAGGTTTGGACATTTGGTGCAGGAATCCATCCCTTCCATAGCGCCTGGCTCCTTGGTTTATTGCATCACCGCCGTTGGATTGGTAGATGCGAAGCTGGTTTTGCGTCCATATTTGGAAAAAAAGATCTCTCCGCAATTATTTCATATTGATTCGAATGCAAGCGTCAATCTGGTCAATGGCACGATTCCGATATGCTCATTGAGCCCCCTGGAAGACATTCGGCTTAAAATGGAATTATTCTTACAAAAGGTTGAAGGTGGCAAGGAAAATGGTTGACAAAATTGAGGTGATTGATCTGCAGTTTCAAGGGAAGCCCCAAGCGATCGCGTCTTATCTGCTGCCACACAGCAGTGGCGTAGTGTTGGTAGAATCTGGCCCTGGCTCAAGCCTGGTAGCATTGCAAGCGGCATTGCGGCAGCGAGGGTATACCTTGGCCGACGTTACACATGTGCTGCTCACTCACAGTCACTTGGACCATGCAGGCGCGGCTGGAGAGATCTCGGAATATGGCGCGCAAGTACTGGTTCATCCGGTGGGGGCGCCACACTTATTGGAGCCTTCCAAATTGATCACATCGGCAACCCGAATTTATGGTGACCGAATGGAAAGCCTTTGGGGCAGGTTTTTACCCGTAGCCCCAGAGAGGTTATCCATTCTCGTCGACCGGGAAGAATTTCAGATCGGCAATTTGCGCTTTTTGCCGCTCTTCACTCCTGGGCACGCAGAGCACCATGCATGTTTCTTGCACCAAAATGTTTGCTTTAGTGGAGATATTGGTGGTATCCGCATCCCCGGATACCAATACCTTAGGTTACCGATGCCACCACCGGAATTAAACCTGCAAAAATGGCGTCACTCGGTAGAAATATTGCGTTCGCAAAAAATTAGCCGATTTGCGCCAACCCACTTTGGTTTTTACGATGATGTAACCTGGCAATTGGATGCTCTCGAGGCAACCATCCATAACACTGATGCCTGGATGGAAGACCATTTTTCAAAACCGAATACAGTGGAAGAGCTTAAAGTCAAATTCCAATCCTGGATGGACGAACAGGCGGGCAGCCAGGGATTATCTCCCCAGGCGGTACAGGCCTTCGCGCTCTCAAACCCGGTGGGCATGTCTGTGGATGGGATGGCCCGATACTGGAATAAAGTGCTACATCCCCCCGTTTTGTAAATTGCTTGTGTTAAAATTCACTTATTCTATTTTTGGAGCCAACCATGAAACACTTTTTGAACATTCCTGATCATAGCACGGATGAGATCCAAGAGATCTTGGATGTGGCTGTGAAATTGAAGGCAGAGCATTTTGCCGGCGGCAATCGTCCTTTATTCAAAGGAAAAACACTTGCAATGATTTTTCAAAAACCAAGTTTGCGTACCCGAATTTCTTTTGACATGGCGATGCGGCATATGGGCGGAGACGCTTTGTATATTTCCCCCGCTGAGATCGGCCTGGGGCAAAGGGAATCTGTAGCAGATGTTTCGCGGGTGTTAAGTGGCTATGTGAGCGCGATCATGGCTCGCGTATTTGAGCACAAGCATGTTTTGGAATTGGCGCGGTATAGCAGCCTGCCGGTCATCAATGGGCTATCCGATCTCAGCCATCCATGTCAGGGAATGGCGGATGCACTAACCATCCTCGAAAAGCGTGGAACACTGAAGGGCATGAATATTGTTTATGTTGGGGATGCCAATAATGTGGCGATCTCATTAATGCACGTAAGCATGTTATTGGGTGCAAATTTTACTGTTTCAAATCCCAAGGGGTATGGTCTGCCCGCTGAGGAAATTCAATATGCTGAATCGTTATCTACCAAGGCTGGCGTCCGGTTCTTGCAAATTGAAGATCCGCATTTGGCAGTAAAGCATGCGGATGTAATATATACTGATACCTGGACGAGCATGGGGCAGGAAGCAGAAACGGCGGTCCGTGAAAAGATATTTCCGCCATACCAGGTTAACCAGGCGCTCCTTCAGACAGCAGATAAGGATGTGATCGTTATGCATTGTTTGCCAGCGCACCGTAACCACGAGCTGACGGATGAAGTGGCGGACGGTCCCAATTCGGTGATCTTCCCACAAGCGCACAATCGCTTGCATGCTCAAAAGGCAATTCTTGCGAAGTTGTTCAACGTCGTGTAAATTGTAAACACAAAAAAACGCCTCTCGACTGCGCGGCGCTCGGGGCACAATTTTAATTAGAGAGGTGAACGCTATGGATGGAAAAGATTTTATCGAACTGGAAGAAAAATATGGAGCCCATAATTACCACCCCTTGGATGTTGTGATCGCCAAGGCATCAGGGGTGTGGGTAACCGATACGGAGGGAAAGGAATACCTGGATTGCCTTTCTGCGTACTCTGCGGTAAACCAGGGGCACGTTCATCCCAAGATATTAAGCGCGTTGATTGAACAAGCACAAAAGGTAACCCTCACTTCACGCGCTTTTCGGAATGACAAGCTCGGGCTGTTTTACCAAAAATTATCCGAAATGACCGGTTATGAGATGTCGTTGCCAATGAACTCTGGTGCCGAGGCGGTAGAGACGGCGATAAAACTGGCCAGAAAATGGGGTTATGAGGTTAAGGGCATTCCCCAAGATCAGGCAGAAATTATCGTAGTCGATGGCAACTTCCATGGACGAACAATCTCGATCATTTCTTGCTCAACAGAACCAGCATACCGGAAAGATTTTGGTCCATTTACGCCCGGTTTCATTACTGTTCCATACAACAGCGCGCATGCGATAGAAAAAGCAATTACTCCGAATACTGCTGCGGTGATGATCGAGCCAATTCAGGGTGAAGCTGGTGTGATCATCCCAGATGAAGGATATTTGCGGGAAGTTGAAAAGATCTGTTATACCAACAAGGTTTTGTTGGTATCAGATGAGATTCAGACTGGCCTTGGCCGCACAGGAAAACTCTTTGCGGCACAACACGAAAACGTCCGGCCGGATATCACCATCATTGGCAAGGCGTTATCTGGTGGTTTTTATCCAATATCCGCTGTCCTTGCCGACAGGCACATTATGGGTTTGTTTAAACCAGGTGAACATGGTTCTACATTTGGGGGAAATCCTTTGGCAGCAGCCATCGGATATGCTGCCCTTTCGGTCATCGAGGATGAAAAATTGGTTGAAAATTCAGAGGCAATGGGTGCCTACTTGCTCGACCAACTTAGCGAGATCAACAGCCCTCATATCAAGGAGGTCCGTGGCAAAGGTTTGTTCATTGGTTTGGAGCTAAACCCAGGATCTGGTGGAGCACGACGTTTCTGCGAAGCCCTCAAAGAAAGGGGCATCCTTGCCAAGGAGACCCATCACCATACGATCCGATTTGCGCCTCCCTTGGTGATTGACAAACAAACTATTGACTGGGCATTGCCCCGAATTCGGGAAGTGTTATTTCTGCCATAACAGGTGAGGCGATCATGAACATAGGAATTCCTTTGGAAAGAAGGCCGTTCGAGTACCGGGTTGGATTATCTCCGGCTGGTGTAGAGATATTGGCCCAAAAAGGGCACACGATCTATGTAGAACACGATGCTGGCAAAGGATCCGGTTTCACCGATGTCCAATATGAGCATGCCGGCGCACATGTTGTCTATTCCTCTCACGAGGTATTTGGCAGGGCAGAACTGATCCTGAAACTCGCCCGCCCGTTGGGTGAGGAGATTGAATGGATGAACCCTGGCACAATTCTGATGGGGTTTTTGCAATTGGCTTCTGCCCGGGAAGACCGATTGCAGGCATTGCTGGAGCACAAGATCACTGCCATCGCATACGAGCAGATCACCCTGCCAGATGGAACCATGCCGGTCTTAAAACCACTTAGCCAAATTGGCGGTTTGTTATCAGGGCAGATCGCAGCCCGTTTTTTGCAAACCAATTTGGGCGGAAAAGGAATTTTGTTGGGCGGCGTGGCCGGGGTACCCCCTGCCGAGGTGGTCATCATTGGCGCAGGTTCGGCTGGCTCCAACGCGGCGCGTTCCTTTTTGGGGTTAGGTGCCCATGTAACAGTATTAGACATCAACATGAAGGCGCTTGAGACACTGGCTGAAAAATTCCCGATGGTAACAACGATCCCTGCCACCGCGAGAAATTTGACCCGCTCCTGCGCGTTTGCGGATGTTGTAGTTGGGGCTGTAATGTCCCCCGGAACCAGGGCGCCTATCATATTAACCCGCGAAATGATCGCGAAAATGAAACCCCGTTCCTTATTATTGGATCTAAGTATCGACCTTGGTGGGTGTAGCGAAACCTCGCGGCCGACAAGCCATGACCAACCGACCTACATTGAAGAAGGGGTGATCCATTTTTGTGTTCCCAATATTCCGGCAATGGTGGCCCGGTCGGCAACCCATGCATTTGTGAACGCGGCAGTACCATATATTGTGGATGTGGTAGAGCACCCGATCGATGAATTGATTGAAAAACACCCGGAGATTGATGTGGCAATTAACACCCATAATGGCCAGCTGCGAAATGTACACCAGTGGCATGTTGGCACAGGGGAGACGTTATGAGTTGGAAAAGTATTTACCAATCGCGCGTAGTTAGCGCGGATGAAGCTGTAAAAGTGATCAAATCCGGCGATCGAATTTTCCTGACCGGAAATGTGTCTGTGCCGAAGATCTCATTGGCTGCCCTGGTGAAGCGGGCTCCACAATTAAGCGGCATTGAGATTTGCCAGGCGCTTACGATCGGGCCGGCAGATTTTGTTTCGCCAGAGATGGAAGGTCATTTGCGGGTAAACACAATGTTCATTTCCGCGAATGTTCGCAAGGCTGTCCAGGAAGGTCGCGCTGATTTCACTCCGGTGCTGCTATCTGAATTCCCGCTGCTTTTCAAAAACAAGGTTTTGCCCGTTGACGTAGCATTGGTGCATGTTTCTCCGCCAGATGAACACGGCTTTTGTTCCTTGGGCGTGGAAGTTGGTTTATCAAAATCGCCGGCGGAATCCGCCAAAATTGTGATCGCGGAAGTGAATGAGCAGATGCCGCGAACTTTGGGTGATTCCTTTTTGCATGTTAGCCGGCTCGATTATGTGATACCAGTGAATTACCCGATCGCTGAAATGCCTATGGGGGAAGAAGGTGGCAGTGATGTGGTCGAGCGGATAGGCATGAACATTGCCGACCTGATCCCGGATGGCGCTACCATGCAAATGGGGATCGGCGCGATCCCCGACAGTGTCCTCAAATTTTTGGCGCATAAAAAGAATTTGGGAATTCATAGCGAATTATTCAGCGAAGGTGTGATCGATTTGGTTGACCGCGGGATCATCAACAATGCGGCCAAAACCTTGCATCCCGGCAAGATCGTAGCCGGTTTTGTGTTGGGAACCAAACGACTTTATGATTGGATCGATGACAATCCGATGATCGAGTTGCATCGGTCAGAATATGTGAATGATCCGTTTGTAATAAGCCAGAACGACAGGATGGTGGCGATCAATTCTGCGATAGAAATTGACCTGACAGGCCAGGTTTGTGCCGACAGTATTGGCCCCAAGCTGTATTCAGGGGTAGGTGGCCAGTTAGATTTTATTTACGGCGCTTCCAGATCAAAAGGCGGCGTGCCGATCATCGCGATGCCGAGCACCTCAACCATGCGCGATGGTACGGTTGTTAGCAAAATTACCGCCATGCTTAAACAAGGCTCGGGTGTGGTCACTTCCAGGAACCATATTAGGTTTGTTGTCACCGAGTTTGGGGTGGCTGAATTGTACGGAAAGACCATTCGGCAACGAACCCAAGCATTGATCAATGTTGCCCATCCTGAATTTCGGGATGAATTGACCAAAAAAGCGCATGAGTTGTGTTACATTTAATGGGTTGTGCAAAATTTCACAAATAGCAGGTAACGAATGGAACGCAGAGCAAAGATCGTCGCTACACTTGGCCCCTCCTCGAACTCACCCGAGATCATCGAAGAATTGATCCGTTCTGGCGTGAATGTATGCAGGTTCAATTTCTCACATGGAACCCATTCAGACCATAAGAAACAGATCGGTTTGGTGCGAGAGATCTCAAAAAAATTGGATTTGCCGGTGGGAATATTGCAAGATCTGCAAGGCCCGAAGATTCGGGCTGGCAGCATACCCAAACCCATTGAGTTGGTAGCGGATGAAAAAGTAATTCTTTTTGCAACCGACCATCCTGTCTCTTCGGATGACGGAATTAAGTGCATCCCGGTTGATTTTGCTGAATTGTTTGACAGCGTACGGGCTGGTAACCGGATATTGATCGATGATGGCCATGTTATTCTGCACGTCGAGCAGATCTTCCCGAAACACCTGATCGCAGCTGTGTTGACCGGGGGGAAGGTTAGTTCCCACAAAGGGATCAACTTGCCTGGCGCGCTTATGTCGATCCCTGGGTTCACAGAAAAAGACCGGGCGGATTTGGAATTTGGTTTGCAACAGGGGGTAGATTTTGTCGCGATCTCTTTTGTGCGGACCAAGCAGGATGTGATGACCGTACGTCAGATGATTGAAGACCACGAGGATAGAGGACTCACTCCTTTATTGATCGCAAAGCTGGAAAAACCTGAAGCGCTTGAAAACTTGACTGAAATTTTGGAGGTTGCGGATGGAGTGATGGTTGCAAGAGGGGACTTGGGCGTGGAGATGTCGCCTGAATTGGTGCCGATCGCCCAGAAACGCATTATTTTGGAAGCGAATACACATGGCAAGATCGTCATCACTGCCACCCAAATGCTGGATTCCATGATCTCCAATCCGTTGCCAACCAGAGCAGAATCCTCGGACGTCGCAAATGCCATTTTTGACGGTACGGATGCGGTAATGCTGTCTGGAGAAACCGCCAACGGATTGTATCCGGTTGAATCCGTACAGATCATGGATCGGATCGTTCGATCGGCTGAACAGAATTTTTTTGACTGGGGGCATTTCAGCCCACCTCCCTTTACGCAGGGAAACGACTCAGCCTCCATTACTCGCGCAGCCCGGGAATTAGCCCATAATTTGAAAGTCGCGGCGATCGCGGTTTTTTCCCACACCGGCCGAACCGCATTACATATGTCCAAATCGCGCGCAAGGGTACCGGTTATGGCGTTTACACCCAACTATGTAGTATTGGGCAGAATGTGCCTGATGTGGGGGATCATTCCTCGCTATATCAGTATGAGCAATACTCTTCGCGAAATGGTAACAAAGGCTGATGAAATTTTCGTTGAAAGCGGCCTGGTGAATGGTGGAGAACAAATTGTTGTGCTAAGTGGTTTCCCGGTAAACCAGATCAGAGGAACCAATATGGCCATGCTTCATACATTGGGAGAAGCGCTCTGATCAGGAATACTGGACAGGTAAATGCCAATGCAAATCAACCCCCCTCCAGCTAAAACGAGGGGGGTTATTGTTTCGTGTAAAAAGAACCAACCCAAAAAGGTTCCAACCAAGGGTTGTGCAAAAAAGGTAAGGCTGGCTTGGGCGGCGCTGATCTGTGTAAAAGCAAAATTCCATAAAAACATTGCCAACGCAGTGGAAATGATCCCAAGGAATAAAATACCAAGGATCACAGAAACATTAATCACACCAAATCCCTGGTTTATGTATTCCCATACCCCCATTGGAAGAGCAATTGGCAAACCGCCAGCCAGCATAACAGCAGTGGCAAAAATAATGTCATTGCTTTTGGTGAATTTTCGGACCAGGACGGAATACAAAGCCCATGTGATGGCTGCCGCGGTAAGGCTAAGGTTTCCCAAAAACAAATTGGAGGAAAGATCGATGCTGCGAAGGTCGATGATCGCCAAAACACCAAGCGAAGCGAGCAAAATGGCGGCGATCTTGAACCTTGTAATCTTTTCGCGTAGCAATAAATATGCAAAAGGAAGAACCAATGCCGGTGTAGAGGAGGTTACAAGGCTTCCATTGGACGCGGTGGACAGTTTGGTACCAAGGAATTGGAACCCAAGCGAAATCCCATATCCCACAACACCAACAAAAAAGTAGTTACGGATGTCGTTCAGGCTGCGGTTTTTGGCAGGGATGAAGATGGCAACCAGTAACAAGGTGGCAATACCAAGCAAAAGGCGAGAAGACAAAAGGGCAAATGGCGGGATGACCTCCATAACTACTTTTGAAACCACGTACATGCCACCCCAAATTGCGGCAGCGGTTAAACCTGCCAAATATCCTGCCAATAAATCTTTTCGCATAGAAAAATTAAAACTCCTGGATCAGGTTTTCAACACTAAACAACTGCTCAATTTGTTCCTCGGTCATCATTTTGTTTTCTAGCAACACTTCCCTTACGCTCTTGTTTTTCGAAAAGGCCTCTTTGGCGACAAATGTCGCTTTTTCGTAGCCAATGACGGTATTTAGCGCGGTGACTGTGGCAATAGAATGGTTAAAAAGATGGGCAAGTTGGTCTGGATTTGCTTTGATGCCGCTAACGCATTTTTCGGCCAAGATCAGGCAACCTTGCCGTAGATAGATGATGCTATCCATCAGGTTTTTGGTTATGATCGGCTCAAAGGCATTGAGTTGTAATTGGCCTGCTTCCGCCGCCATGGTAATGGTCATATCGTTACCTATCACATCGAACGCTATTTGGTTTACGACCTCAGGAATAACTGGATTGACCTTGCCAGGCATAATACTGGAACCCGCTTGAACAGCCGGGAGCGTGATCTCGCCAAAACCGGCGCGTGGACCTGATGACAAAAGCCGAAGATCGTTACAGGTTTTGCTCAGCTTGACCGCAATGCGCTTGAGCACGCCTGAAAGCTGAACAAAGGCACCAGCATCCTGGGTGGCTTCTACCAGATTGGCAGCTGTAACCAATTGCAAACCGCTGATTTCAGACAGGAACTTGCTTACGATCTCCGCATAACCTTTTGGCGCGTTAATACGGGTGCCAATTGCAGTAGCCCCTAAGTTGATCTCCTCGATCAATCTTGACGCTTCAATCAGTCGTTGTTGGTCTTCCTGCAACATCACGCTGTATGTGCTAAATTCCTGCCCCAGGGTCATTGGAACAGCATCCTGTAATTGGGTGCGGCCTACCTTAAGGTATTGGGCAAACTCGGCACTTTTTTTGTCAAATTCAGCGATCAGTACACCCATCGCCGAGTGAAGTTTTTTGATCTCAAAATTGAGCGCTATCTTGACCGCGGTTGGGTATACATCATTCGTGCTCTGGCTCATGTTCACATCCTCAAGCGGGTGCAAATGGTCGTATTCACCCTTGGCATGGCCCAGGTGTTCCAAGCCGCGGTTAGCGATCACCTCATTGGCATTCATGTTTGTCGAAGTACCTGCACCGCCTTGGATCACGTCCACCACAAAACTCGAGTGTAAATTTCCGTTTCTGATCTCGAGGCAGGCGGCGATGATGGCATTTGCCTTGGTATCAGACAATGTACCCAACGAACGGTTTGCTTCAGCGCAGGCTTGTTTTACAGTTGCCAACGCGTTTATTAATTCAGGGTAAATGCTGATCTTGTTCCCGCTTACAGGAAAATTATCTACTGCACGTTGAGTGTGAATGCCGAAGTAGGACTCAGCGGGTATAGCCATTTCACCCAGCAGGTCGTGTTCAATGCGAAGTTTTTTACTGTTCATTGAGGCCTTTGCTTAAAAAATGAACCGACCTGTTATTGGCAGGCCGGTTCAACAACTATTAGAACATCAGGGAGTTTATTTCGTTGATGGTTTCAGGACCTGGGCGAAGCGAACTCTCATCCAAGCGGTTCAGAGCGGTATCTACCAGATTGTACTTATCTGACAAGGCCGGTTTACTTGGGTTAAGGTAAATCAAACCCGTAACGAGCCAATTGTTTTCCTGTGATTGCTCCAATATATTAAGAGCGCTATACCGGTTGGTAGGATCATATTCTTTTTCAAGTTTCTTCAGCACAATGCTAGAGCCATCATGCATCTCTACCTCGCGCACCGAACCTTCCTCAAATTCATCTGGAAGCATGATCTCGTCACGAGCGGGGATGAAAGAGATCTCGTGCAAAGGAGCTTCGTGGTCCTTGCCCCAAGAGTAAGAATGATAGGCGTTATCCTGATTATTGAAGGTAACACACGGGCTGATGATGTCGATGACAGCAATGCCCTTGTGGGCGAAGGCAGCCTTTAGTAATTCCTTTACTTGCTTGGGGTCGCCGGCGAAGGAGCGGGCTACAAAACTGGCGTTGGATGCGATCGCTTCCATGCAAATGTCGATCGGCATATACTGGTTCACGCCTTGTTTTTTGAGGGTCAGGCCAACTTCGGCCGTGGCCGAAAATTGCCCCTTGGTAAGGCCGTAAACACCATTATTCTCGATGATGTATACCATGTTGGTGTTGCGGCGCATGGTGTGTTTGAATTGGCCCATGCCAATGCTGGCTGAATCCCCATCTCCTGAGACACCAATACCTTTGAGGGTAATATCGCCAAACAGGGCACCGGTTGCCAGAGACGGCATTCGGCCATGCAGGCTATTAAAGCCAAAGGAGCGGTTAAGGAAATACGTAGGAGACTTGCTCGAACAACCAATGCCACTGAATTTGACCACGTTTTGAGGGACTATATTCATTTCGTACGCCGCGGTAACCACCTGGGCGGCAATTGAGTTATGGCCACAACCTTGGCATAAGGTTGAGGGCAAGCCTTTGTAATCATTTTTGGTTAGGCCAGCCAGGTTTGTTTGGGCGGCTTCTGCCATTGGAAGGGTTTGAGCCATGGTTATTTGCTCTCCTTTTTTTGCATTTCGGATATGATGCGGGAAGCGGAAGGCGGCATACCATCGCTATAGGCTACGGATACCAATTTTCCGGCAAGATCTGGCATGTTGACCAATAATTCTTCATACAGTTGGCCGTCGCGATTCATTTCAACAATGTATACCTTTTCGTGGGCAGCGATAAAATCCCTGACCGAGTCTGAAAAAGGAATGGCGCGAATTCGCATTAGGTCGAATTCTTTGCCTTCATTTTGCTTGCGCAGTGCAACCGTTTCGCGAACGGCATATACTGTTGAGCCGAGAGTGATGATGGCTTCCTTGGAACTGCCATTTTTTTCGATGATCGGCTCGGGCAGGTATTTTTTAGCGGTGATGAACTTGGATTTGATCCGGTTGAGGTTTTCTTCCCACACATCGGGTTCTTCGGAATATTTGGCAAATGGATCGTGACCAGTACCACGGGTAAAGTAAGCAGCAGCAGGATGACGGTTGCCAGGTACGGTACGGTATGGGATTCCATCGCCATCAACATCAAGGTATCGACCCCAGGTTTCCTTCAACTTATCCAAATCGTCTTCCCACAGGATCTTGCCCCGATCCATTGGGGAGTCGGGGTACAGGAACGGCTCGGTCATCCATTGATTCATACCAAAATCGAGGTCCGAGAGCACGATCACGGGTGTTTGAATGCGCTCGGCAATATCGAAGGAACGCCAGCCAAATTCAAAGCATTCATTGATAGAGCCAGGGATGAGGACGATGTTATCCGTATCGCCATGCCCCATGTTCACCGCGAAATTGAGGTCGCCTTGCGAAGTTCTGGTGGGCAAGCCGGTGCTGGGTCCAATGCGGGTCACATCCCAGATTACAACCGGAATTTCGGCGTAATACGCCAAGCCCACGAATTCGGTCATAAGGCTAAGACCAGGGCCGGATGTGGATGTCATTGATCGCAGGCCAGACCACCCAGCTCCGATGCACATCCCTATGGCGGCCAATTCATCTTCTGCCTGAACAACCGCATAGGTTGCCTTGCCATCAGGGCTTTGGCGTAATTTGGGCAAGTACTCATTTAACTCTTCAGCCAAGCTGGTAGCCGGTGTAATTGGGTACCAACCAACAAATTGAACACCACCATAAATGGAACCCAATGCGCCTGCAAGATTTCCGTCGGACATGATCAGGCCATGTGTTTTATCCATCGGCTCAAACACATAGGGGTCCACCTTTTGCAAATTGGCAGCCGCCCATGCCGCTGCTGCCTTCGCGACATCCAGGTTCAGGTCAATTGCCTTGCGTTTTCCCTTGAATGCAAAGCTGAGCGCGGTTTCAATTTTGTCCATTTCAATGCCGTGCATTTGGGAAAGGATACCCACATATACCATGTTGGAGATCATATCGCGCAGGTTGGAAGGGACATCCGAAGCTTCGCGGATGATCTGCTTCACTGGCATTGGGTAAATCGTTATGTCTTCACGGGCGGGGGGGGTGCCAAAAGAGTCATCATAATAAAAGACACCTCCGGTTGTAACACTGGCGAAGTCTTTCTCGAAAGATTTCTTGTTCATCGCCACAACAATTTCACGTTCTTCCCGGCGGGCAATAAAACCATCTTTGCTGGCCCTAATAATGTACCAGGTCGGCAAGCCTTGAATATTGCTGGGGAACAAGTTTTTACCTGACACCGGTATTCCCATTTTGAACAAAGCGCGCAAAATGGTGGAATTAGAGGTTTGCGAACCGGAACCGTTTGCGGTTCCTACGATTATTGAAAAATCATTTTTTATTAGTTGGCCCATTTCTTCCTCATTTTTAATTGTTCTGGCTGTTGTTCTGCCGAATATCCAATAGATTTACCAGGAGGTTTGCGTGTTCTACCATTGCATTAAAACCTGCCTGATATTCCTTGTTGATGATCGCGTCGACCATCGTTTGATGATACCCCCATACAGACCGCAGATAGGTGTAATCGGTAAAAAAATTGAGGCCGATCAACTCATATGCTTTCCAGTAGGATTCTAAAATACCACTGACAAATGGATTGTTCAGTTTGCTATAGATGGTGAGATGGAGGTTTTTGTGTTCTTCATGTGGAATCTGTACCGGGCTGCCATCCAGTTTTTCGTATGCCCGTCTTATGATCTGCCGAAGCGCTTCGTGGTCTTCGTTCCCGAGCAGGGAGACTGCTTCCGTCCAGTATGCGGATTCTATCTTTTGGCGCAGGTCTGCGAATTGTTGGAAGAATTTTTGGTCTTCAGCCATCAGGTAATTGAGGCTGACCATGACAGATGGATAGAATTTTGAGGGTAATTTCCGAATTCCGGTACGAGGTCGTATCTCAATAAACCCCAAGGTTCGCGCCACTTCCAATTGCTCCCTCAAAGCTGCCACGCTTATACCGATCTCCTTGCTAATAACAGACAAGGATGGCAGTTTTTCGCACTCCGGTGGGTAATTGGCGAGGTATTTTAGGAATTCTGAGAGGTTTTCTTGTGCGAACATAGGATGGATTAATTCGATTTATCAGATTAATTGAATAATACCATACACCTATTATATTCGGTCGATCCTAATTAGATAAGTTTTACTTATGAATGAAGCAAATATTCCCCAATGGTTGCCGGTAATCGAGGACTTGCCCCGGACGCAGAAAACGGCGGATCATTCGTCTTGTGCTCATTATGGAAGCTTTCTGCGATGGATTTCCGCTTGGTGCACCTGGGTAGCAATCAGGCGATTGGCGTATCTACACCATACCGCAATGCCACACCGGCCATAATGGCCACCGCGGGCACAAGGCTTTCTTCGTCGATATCAAATTGTGGGTGGTGGTGACCGTGAATTATTCCTTTTTGCGGGTTGTTGGAGCCAACAAAAAAGAAGGTCCCTGGAATTCTGGCGAGGAAGGATGCGAAATCTTCGGCTCCCATAGTGGTCATTCCTTGACGGTCCAGTTGCATTTGTGGAAAAAGTTGTGTGCAAACATTAGCGACGATATTGGTCGTGCGATGGTCATTGATCACCGGCAGTGTATTTTCAATAAATTCGATGGATGCGGAGCAACCCAAGCCAGAGCAAACATGATGACTGATGTCCGTCAGGCGATCCCGAATGAGGGTACCGACATTTTGATCAAAAGATCTGATGGTGCCCTTGAGCGTCACCGATTGTGGGATTACATTGAAGGCTTCTCCGCCATGAACAGCACAAAACGACAGGACACCTGCATCGGTCGGATCGGTATTGCGGGATATGATTGATTGCGCGGCGGTGATGAGGTTTGCCATAGCGACAATAGGATCAGCGCTGAGGTGGGGAATGGCTCCGTGACCGCCCTTGCCGCTAATTTGAATGGTGAAGGATGATGAACCTGCCATAATTGGACCTTCCGCAACACCCAGCCATCCAACCGGTTTTTCGTTCCACACATGTAAGCCAAAAATGGCTTCTGGCAACGGGAGCCCCATTCCACCATCGGCAATGAACGCTTCGGCACCACCTGCGCCTTCTTCACCTGGTTGAAAAAACAACCTGACCTTTCCATGCAATTCTGCTTTGTGTTTCTCGAGCAAATGGGCCACAGACAAGCCAATGGCAACATGGGCATCGTGCCCGCAGGCATGCATGCAACCGGGAATCTCCGAGATGTAATCTACCGGGTTTTGTTCCTGAATTGGTAAAGCGTCCATATCAAATCGTAACGCGATGGTTGGCCCGTCAAACGCGCCTTCAATCTCAGCAACCACACCGGTTACACCGAATCCCCCGGACACTTCCAAACCCAGTTTCGATAACTCGGAAGCCACTAATTTGGCGGTATTAAACTCCTTGAATGCCAATTCAGGATGCCGGTGGAGGGTTCTGCGATTGAGACGGGTGTATGGGAATAATTGCTGAGCTTCATCAAGAAGGTCCATCCTACCTCCAATTGATAACATGGAATCGTTCTTCGAATTTTCGTTTGCCTGTCTGTGGATCAATCGGCATGCGATCTTGCATTCGTTGGCGGAAATTGCCGTAATCGCCGATCTGCGAGGCATGCTGGCGCAATGCTTCCATTTTGATCTCAAAGGTTTCGCTAACATCCAATACCAAGTTAGGAGAACCTGTCAGCGATACCCAAACCTCCTTGGGGGAGTGGGGTTCAAGCCCTTGTTCGAGTAATTCGGGAAAAAACAATTTGTTGCCACCGGCCGGAAAAATTGCGTCGATGGTTACTTGCCCGGCAGCCCGGTGATCTGGGTGATTGATGCCCCAAGGCGTGAACAGGTATTGCGGGTCACATGTCACAATCACGTCCGGTTTGTGTTGGCGGATCTTTCGTACAATTTCACGCCGTAACGCTATGGTAGGGGCAACCATCCCGTCTTCCACATCCAAAAATTCCAGCCCACTAACGCCGATCACATCCGCGGCATTGCGTTGCTCTACAAACCGCAGTTTGCAAAGCTCGTCCCCTTCAGAATGAGGCACATGATCATTGATGCCTTTGTCGCCGCAGGTGATCAGCACATAATCGATCTGGTGCCCGTTACGGGCCCATCGGGCCAGGGTCGCGCCACAAAAAAACTCCGGGTCATCAGGGTGCGCCAAAATCACCAGTACCTGTTGGTTTGCTGGCCATTTGAGGGATGGATCTTCCATAATTAGTTTTCCTGTTTTTGTTTGGCACCACAAGTGCATGTGCCGCCATGGCTGCAACCGCCTTCACTTTTTCGGCGCAATGCTTCCAGCTCATCCCATGGTTCCAAAACTGATTTATGAAACTCGCGTATCACCAATCGCTCTGGGCGTTCATTGGGGTCCTTTTTTTCGTTTTGGCTGCCAAACAACTCAACCAAAACAACCTCTCGCAATGGGTAGGCATCCAATACTTTTCCTTCGCCATCGGGGGTAACCACTCGCTTCCCTCGTTTGGGCAATTCCTTGCGGGCTGCCACATATTGTTCATATTCATAAATAAGGCAGCAGCGTAAACGGCCACACATGCCAGTGATCTCGGTTGGGGTAAGGGAGATGCCCTGTTCCTTGGCCATTTTGATCGAAATTGGGCTGAAATCGGTCAGGAATTTGGAACAACAGCGGGTTTCCAAACCGCAGGCACCCATGCCGCCCAAGATCTTGGCTACATCCCGTGGGCCCAGCTGGCGAAACTCCACTTGGGTATCGTAGTGGGCACGTTGCATATCCTTTTTCAAGGACTTTAGATCGTATTTGTCTTCACTTTCTGAACTGAACATAAAAGTGAGTCGGGAACCGTCGAATGCGTATTCGGCCTGAATGATCTTGATCCCTTGCAAGCGCAATTCTGAGGCACGTTCCCGGCACAAGATCATTGCGGCGATCTGCTTTTGGGCCCAGGTTTGGCGCAATAACAAGTCTGCTGCCGAGGCTTTTCGTTCCAAATATTTCCAGCCACCTTCAGGTGGAACTTCCGGATCGGCAATAAAATTGACAATTTCCCCGATCTGCCTGCCACGGGCGGTATCGACGATGACCGGGTCGCCTACCTTCAAGCCTTCAATTGGCGCGGCATCGAAGTGGTAGATCTTGCCAATCTTGTTGAATCGGATACCTACAATATTAGGTAACATGGATCAAACGATCTCGATACTTGGTGCAGATTCGGTCAATGCCCGAATGCTGACCTGCGCGGCAACTTGTTGGGCAATGTTGAGCAATGCCATGCCAGAATCGCTTTCAGGTTGTGAAATGACGATCGGTTTGCCAGAATCGCCGCCAACGCGCACAGCGGGGTTCATTGGAACATCTCCCAGGAAAGGTACATTGTAGTGGGCGGCCATCTGTTTGCCGCCTCCGTTACCAAACACATCCATTTTGCTGCCATCGGGCAAGGTCAGGTAGCTCATGTTTTCAACCACCCCCAAGATGGGTACCTTGAGTGTGTTGAACATTTCCAACCCGCGGCTGGCATCTTCAATGGAGACCGTTTGGGGCAAGGTAACAATGACCACACCTGAAAGTGGCAATGCTTGCGCCAAAGAAAGGGGTGCGTCACCTGTTCCCGGCGGCAAATCCACAATCAGGTAGTCCAATTCACCCCATTCAACATCGGTGATGAACTGGCGAATAGCTGAATTAAGCATGGGGCCACGCCAGATTAGTGGGCGGCCTGGCTCTACCAGGTAACCCATGGACATCATCTTGACACCGTGTGCCTGGGCAGGGACAAGTTTGTCTCCGATTGGTTGGCCCATGGTGGGTGCGCCTAACATGGTGGGCAAGTTCGGCCCGTAAATGTCCGCATCCAGCAGGCCAACACGCGCGCCGCTTTTTGCCAACGACACGGCCAGGTTCACCGATACGGTACTTTTGCCAACACCACCTTTGCCAGATGCAACCGCGATCGCGTTTTTCACGGTGGCGCTCACCAATCCGCGCAATTTTCCATCGTTGGGCACATCTGAATCCAGTTTGATCTCTACCTTGGCAGCCCCTGCACCTACAACCGCGTCACGGGCGTCCTTTTCGATTTTGTGCTTCAACGGACATGCGGGGGTTGTCAGCATGATGGTGAAGGCAACGTCACTTCCTGTTACTACAACATCACGGATCATTCCAAGAGAAACCAGGTCTTGGTGCAGGTCAGGTTCCTGCACGGTTCCCAGCGCTTTAAGTACAAGGTCTTTATTCATTGTTGGGTATCTTCCCTCATTAATATGTAAAAAATGCAGATTAAAATTATACCTTAATCTGCATTTTTTATCCGAATTACACTGTTATCAGGCTTTGGCTGCCTTGGCGGCGGCTTTCTCTGCTCTTGCGGCTTCTTCGCGGGCAAAATTGAGCGGGCGAATGCTCTTGTAATACGTGGCCGGCTTCATCAATTGCTCTTTGTTCTTCAGGCTGCGGGTGTATGAGGCTACCTCAAAATCGTGATCCATCTTGATGGCATCGAACGGGCAGTATTCCGCGCACATTCCGCAGTTCATACAAATGTCAGTATCGATGTAAAACTCCGCAGGTTGGGGTACCGGGCGTCCAGTTGCGGGGTCATTCGAGCGAACGATCCAAATACACTGGGGCGGGCACGCTTTTGCGCAAATGCCACAAGAGGTACAGCGAATATTCTTTTCACCATTCTCGCCTTCGTCGTAAACCAAAAACGGGTTTACGCGGAATTCTTCAGCCATGATAACCTGCTGTTCAGGATATTCAATTGTAAAGGTGCCTCTCGCATCCTTACTGGAGCGGAATTCTACTTTGGCGTACCGTTTGATCAGCCACCGCACATCCTCTGTGTATGATTCTACAAAGCGGTTGAGGGTAACACTAAGGCCTTTGAGTAATCCTAATCCGTACATAATTATTCTCCTATCGATCCAGTTCGCCCAAAACAATATCGACCATACCGAGGATCGTTACGAAGTCGGCGATCTTGGTTCCTACACACATCTTCTCTACTGAAGTGATATTGACGAACGATGGTGTACGGATGTGGTAACGATACGGGTTACCCTTGCCGTTGGAAATGATGTAATAGCCAAGCTCACCTTTGGGTCCTTCAACCCGGCCATATGCCTCTCCGGCTGGAACCTTGATTTGGTAAGTTGGTTTGTTGGCCAGAACCGGACCTTCAGGTATATCCTTAAGGGCTTGGCGCAAGATGCGCATTGATTGCTTGATCTCTTCAATACGGACCAAGTAACGGTCCATCAGATCACTGTTGTGTTTAAGTGGGATATCGAATTCGAAGCGGTCATAAATGCCATATGGCTCTGCTCGACGAATGTCGTAAGGGATTCCCGCAGCACGAAGGGTAGGGCCAGTGACGGAGTAGGCGAGGCAGTCTGCCGGGCTCAGGTAACCAATGCCTTTCATGCGGCTTACAAAGATCTCATTCTCGCTCAACAACCGCTCAAATTCTTCGATCTTGCGCGGCAAACGATCAAACACCAAGTCTTTGATCTTTTGCATGCTGGCAGGGTCAATATCGCGAACCACGCCACCAAAGCGGTGGTAATTACACATCATGCGGCTGCCAGATACCGCTTCAAAAATGTCCAGCATTAATTCTCGTTCTTCAACTGCATATAAGGCGGGGTTAAAGTAAGCGCCCAGGTCATTCCAAAGCATGCCAAACAGTTACAGATGGTTCTGGATACGGCTCATCTCTCCCATGATCACGCGGATATATTCTGCGCGTTCAGGGACCTGAAGCCCAAGCAGGCGCTCTACCGCCAACGAGTAACCCCATGCGTTGTACATTGAGTTGAAGTAATCCAACCGGTCTGTGAAGGGATAATTCTGAAGCCAGGTGTTGCGCTCGCCGATCTTTTCATGGTTGCGATGCAGGTAACCCATCACCGGCTTAAGGCTTACGATCTGTTCACCATCCAGCACTACTACTGCACGGAACACACCGTGAGTAGACGGGTGCTGTGGCCCCATATTGACCACAATGTGGTCGGTCTTGATGCCGTCCTTTTCCTCGGTTTTGTACTTTTTAAGCGCAGTGTACAAAGCTTCTTCAGGGTCGGTAGGTGTCCATTTTTCAGGATCAAAACCTGGCTCAAAATTGATGTTGTCGCCGTAATCAGTTCGGGCTTCTGCATACTTGTGGTTGCCTTCAGGCCAGCGGCTTTTATGCGGTTTTACTTCTTCCTCATAAAATGCTTCCTTCCAGTCCTTCCGCATGGGGTGGCCTTCAAAGCCTTCCCACATCAAAATTCGGCGAAGGTCGGGATGACCGGAAAACTTGATCCCGTACAAGTCCCAAATCTCTCGTTCTTGTAGGTCTACACCAGGCCATACTTCAATCAGGGATGGCACTTCGGCGGGGTCTTCTCGTGGTATTTGAACCTTAAAGACCAATGCAGAACCGCCACTGGACCTGTATGCGTGGTAAACGACCTCATATTGGTTCGTTTCAATGTAATCTACACCGGTAACAGAGGATAAGAGGTCATAGCCATATTTGTCCCGCAGCTCGGTAGCTACGGAGACGACAGCTTCTTTGCTTACGATAAAACCTGAATAGCCAGGGCGGTCATCCGCCTTGACGGCGCTGGGAAAAAGTGCAGCGAGATCGATCAGTTCTTGGGTAGTTGTAGTTTGCATTTTCAATCTCCGGTTTAGGCTTCCGCGCGGATTTCGGCAGGTTGGGCTGCCAATTGTGCGGCTTTTTCCTTGATCTCAGGGATGCGGCGAGGATCGATCAGGTCTGGTCCCAAAAATGGAACGGCGATCTCGACGGAATCGGGGCCTTTTTGGTACCAGCGAACTTTGCTGATCGATTGGTTGTCGATCTTTTCTTGCAATTTGATCATGCCGGCGACCAATGCTTGTGGTGTGGGAGGACACCCCGGGATGTATACATCGACCGGTAAAAATTTGTCGATGCCGGCGACGACGTTATACCCTTCTTTGAAGGGGCCACCACCTGATGCGCAAGCGCCCATTGCTACCACATATTTGGGTTCGGCCATTTGGTTGTAAAGGCGAACGATGGACGGCACCATTTTTTTGGTCACGGTACCAGCGACGATCATTACATCGCATTGCCGCGGGCTGGGGCGCATTACTTCCATGCCGAAACGGGCCATATCGTACCGGGCGGCTTGGGCGGCGATCATTTCGATGGCGCAGCAGGCCAAGCCAAACATCATTGGCCATAACGATGAGCGCCGGCCAAAATTGTAGAACCGGTCCAATGTGGTTACCGCTACTTTGCCATCCAAATCCTCGGGGATGTTGAATTCAGGCAGGTTTAGTTCATTGATGCTCATAAATTCTCCTCTATCCATTCGATCAGGATCTCTTGCAAGATCCTGTCATTGACCAATTGGGGGTCATCGTCAAACTGTGGGAGGGCAAGGATCCAATCTCTGAGAGTGTTGAGAGAAATAGTATCCAGAACTTGTTCAGGATGGTACGCCTTCAACAATTTCACGATCTCGTAGGTAGATTCCCAACCAATGGTGTTATCCACATCTGGAATTATAGCCGAAGTCTTTTGGCTGGTTTATAATTACGTAGAAATATTTGATCATAAATAATGGTTTGTGAAAAAAGTGACAAATATCATGGCCAAGACCACCACCAGAAACCTCATCCTTGAAACAATGCAAAGAAACCCCAATGCTACCAGCGGGGATATTTCTCGTAAATTGGGAATTGCCCCCGCGACAGTACGGCATCATCTGTTGGTCCTGGCGGAAGAAGGCCGTATCCGTATCTCAGGAGTCTCCCATGGTGATGGTGTTGGGAGACCGTTTCAGCGTTATGAAGTGAATCTGCCGACCGCGGTTCCACTATTATCGGGTTTATTGTCGGCGGTGCTCGCTGGGCATCCAGAGCCTGATATCGCGATACAGGTGATCTCAAAATTTTTGCTGTCCTCTATCAAGCAACGCTCAACGCCTGCCAAAAACCTGACAATGCGATTGATCTATTTGGTAGACCAATTGGGTATTTTGGGATACAACGCCAGGTGGGAGGTTCGCAGCCCTGCTCCGATCCTGATTTTTGAAAATTGCCCGTACCGGCAGGTGGGCAATCGGGACCCAATTTTGTGCAATGCCGATATGGAACTGGTCCGTCATTATTTAGAACAGCCCGTTGAACAATTAACCCGTTTTGAAGAGGATGAATTGGGCAGGCGTATTTGCCGTTTTCGTATTGGTTGAAATGCCAGAAAAATTTAGGGATGGTAATCTAACCGGGTGGTATCAATGTTGGCTGCCTTTAAAAAATCTGCCGCAATTTCATCTTCCCGATACGCAATGCTATATACAATACGGCGAATACCAGCGTTAATGAGCGCCTTGGTACAATGAACGCATGGAAGGTGGGTTACATACGCTGTTGCGTTGCGTGTAGATATGCCGTGTAAGGCCGCCTGTATGATCGCGTTCGTTTCAGCATGGATTGTCCGAATACAATGGCCGTCTACCAACAAGTGGCCAACTTGGTCGCAATGGTCTTGGCCGGCGGGTGAGCCATTAAAACCGGTGGTTAGTATTTGCTTCTCGTGAACCAATACGCAACCCACGAATGCGCGGTCGCAGGTCGAGCGTTCAGAAACCGCGAAGGCGATCTTCATAAAGTAGGTATCCCAATCTGGCCTCATTGTAATCTCCTCTGTACGAATGGTGGTGTGAATCTATTAATGAATGAATGTGTTATAGCATAAAATAATTTAAGTGAAGGGAATTTGATTCTATGGATAAAACATCTTTTTTCTCTCGTGAGAATGTAAAAATGACAACACTAAATATTCATGGCGGTATCCCACTTGGGATCGAGATCATGAAAAATCAGGCGATCGGGGTGAATGGTGCCTATTGTGCCTGGGGAGAGAGCTACAATAACCAGCAGTTACCCGCCTTGGTTTCAGATCGGATGCATGGGAATTTTCCGGCTGAGGATGTGATGAATTTGGATGAACTTGGATTCCTCAGCAGACATCACATTCCAAGGTTGAGCGAGGAAGAGAATAAGCAGGTTGAGTATTTGGTTGGGACCCACCTGATAGAAGCAGCATTGGAAGCGAATGGCTGGAATGCCCAGGAGGTTGACGCGGTTTTAATTGGGACCAGCGGACCCGTGAGTGCTGATTTCTTGCTGACCATTTGCCAAAACGCCGGTATTCGGGCTGATGCCATCAAAGTAGATGTACACAAGGCATGCGATGGATCGATGGGCGCATTGCAGTTGGTCTTGAACGAGTCACTTGGCGACACAGGCAAGCATAATTTGGCCAAGGAATTATTTGGAAAAAAAGTACTTGTTGGTGGCATTGAGGGGTTAAGCCGGTTTACCTGCGAATCGATGGACAAGAATGCCTTGCAACTATTTGCCAATGGCGCGGGAATTTTTGGTTTGATCCCCGGGAAAAGCATGAAGTTCCTGGCTGGCAGATCCACCGAGATCTTTGATGAGGAGGGTTTGTTGCAGGTACGTATGTACTATCCGCATAGCCGAAAAGCTGGGGCCACGGGCTCATTGGTAGAGGTTACCGAACAAGATGGCAACCACTTACGCTTGGCTGGAATGATGCATGAGCCTTCGGAGGACAAGCCGATCTTGATGGCAGGTTTGATGGGAATGGTAAAGTTATTTGTGCGCAACGGTGTGGTTGCGGTCACCGAGGTTTTCAATGAGTACACTGACCTGATGAAAAAAACCGGCCATCCAGAGCGCAAGATCGACCTTGGTATTGTTCATCACGCGAATTTTAAGATCAACCAACTGAAGGCCAAGCATTTGGCCAAAGAAGGGATCCATTACCCCATGCCATGGACGCTGAATGATTTTGGAAATGTTTCCGCTGCCTCATGCGCGATCGCCTTTTTGCGCCAGCTTCAAAATATTAAACCGGGTGACCATATATTGTTCGATGGTTTTGGCGCAGGCTCTTACTACGATGTGATAGTGGCTGAAATGGCGCCACAGCTTGCCTAAATTAGCATAATCATGCCAAATTGACCGATCTGAGGTTGCCTGTTGGAGCAACCCCAGATCGGTTTTTTTATCTTGAATGGTCGATCACTCTACCGTAACACTTTTGGCAAGGTTTCTGGGCTGGTCTACATCCAAACCGCGATGGGTAGCGATATGGTAAGCAAATAATTGCAACGGTAACACCGTGATAACAGGTGAAAGCATCCACGGACATTTTGGAATCCACATTACTTCGTCGGCCATTCCCGCGATCAGTTCATCTCCATCTGTTGCAATCGCAATTACCCGGGCTTTGCGCGCTTTTGCCTGTTGTATCTGGCTGACCATCTTGTCGTGCCAAGGATCTTTTGGGGCAATACAAACTACTGGCATATCCTCATCGATGAGGGCGATCGGTCCATGTTTCATTTCACCGGCAGGGTAGCCCTCGGCGT
>SXGT01927086.1_pt1 | contig 48646 bp, 46 predicted proteins | sample 3176221 | NCBI WGS metagenome assembly SXGT01 (sample SAMN11356862, study PRJNA531348) | freshwater metagenome | isolation source: freshwater sample F1-120 | place: China: Fuxian Lake, Yuxi | collected 2017-12-25 | reverse complement strand
GTATCGTCTTCATAGAAGAACGTTGCGTTCCACGAGCGATCGGAGAGCTGCAGCAGCGGGCCCGTGATCGTCGGGTTGCCGAGACCGTCGACGACACGGCCAATGAGCGCGTCGCCAACCGGCACCGCGAGGATGCGCCCGGTCGCCTTGACCGCGCCGCCTTCTTCGATGTCTTCGGCCTTGCCGAGCACGACCGCACCGATCGAGTCTTCGTCGAGGTTCAGCGCGAGACCGAGCGTGCCGCCTTCGAACTCGAGCAACTCGTTGACCGCCGCGCCGGGGAGGCCCTGTACTCGGGCGACTCCGTCGGCGACCTCGAGCACTCGACCGACCTGCTCTTTCGAGGTCGTGGGCGAGAAGCTCGTGACGTGCTTGCGCAGCGCGTCGGCGATCTCGGTTGCGTTGATCGTCAGTTCTGACATCAGATGGATTCCTTCAACTGATCGAGCCGGTGCCGAACGGTGCCGTCGATGACCGTGTCGCCAACTCTGGCGACGAGACCACCCATGACGTCGGGGTCGACAATGACCTTGACCTCGACGCGCTTGCCGGTGGCTTGGCCGAGTGCGGCGGCGAGCCGTGTCGTTTGTTCAGCGCTGAGTGCCACCGCACTGCGAACCTCGGCGACTTCGTGACTCCGAGTTTCCGCGGCGAGCGCAACGAAGCGGTCGACGATCTCCGGGAGTTCGCCCGCTCGCCCGATCCCAACGAGGAACGCGGCGATCGCGCGGCTCACGATCAACGACTTGCCGCCACCGAGCAGTTCCTCCACAACCGCCATGCGGCGGTCGGCCGGAATCGTCGGGTCGGACAGCGCCATGCGCAGGTCGTCGTTCCCTTCGAAGGTGCGCGCGAAACGGAACAGCTCGTCTTCGGCGCCTTCGAGGAAACCCTCGGCGGTGACGATACCGAGGATGGCCTGGGCGTACGCGTCGATGCGCGCCTGGTCCATCGCTAGTTGCTCCCGACGCTGTTGATGTAGCTGTCGATGAGGTCCTGCTGTGCGCCAGCGTCGAGGTTGCGCTCGACGATCTTGCCCGCCAGGTCGACCGACATCGATGCCACCTGCGTCCGCAGGTCGGCAAGTGCACGGTCCTGGGCCAGCGCAATGTCGGCCTGGGCACGAGCGCGAATCTGAGCCGCTTCGTTCTCGGCGTTCGCGAGCAGGTCACGCTTGACCGTCTCGGCATCGGCCCGAGCTGCATCCACGATGCGGTTCGCTTCGTTACGAGCGTCAGCGAGCTGGGCCCGGTACTGCTCCAGCTCCATGTTCGCCGAAACCTTGGCCGCCTCAGCCGCTTCGAGGTCGCCGCGGATCTTGTCGCTGCGAGCCTGCATCGTCTTCTTGAGCTGCGGCAGCGCGAACTTGCCGACGAGCAGCATGACGACAAGCCAGGCGATACCGCCCCAGATGACCTCGGACCACTTCGGAATGATGGGGCTTTCTGACGAGTAGCAATCTTCGAGCAACTCGTTGGCAAGCCCGTAATCACCCGAGGTCGAGGCCTCGATGAGCTCTTCAGCTTCGGCACCCTTGCATTCGCCGACCTGGAGCGCCTTGTCGCCGGCCGCGTGCGCGGGGTTGGCCAGGGCGAGGGTCGACGCAGCGGTCACGAGACCGACTGCGAGCAACGTACGGATGCGCATGGCGCGTCCTTCCTTCTTTCGTGGACCTGTTCGGATCGAGGTCGGACTAGAGGAACGTGACGACGAAGCCGATGAGGGCGAGCGCCTCGGCAAAGGCGATACCCAAGAACATCGTCGTACGGACCTGACCGGCCATTTCGGGCTGACGGGCCATGGCCTGGACCGACTGGCCAACGAGCGTGCCGATGCCGATACCGGGGCCAACAGCCGCGAGGCCGTAGCCAACGGCGCGCAGGCCGCCTTCGATGTCGCCTTCGATTTCTGCCAGCGTGAGCAGTGATCGCACTGGTGTTTTCTCCTTGTTCGCCAGGCGGTACCGCGCCTGGAGTTGGTTGATCAGAGGTTTGGGTGGGACGGTGGATCTAGTGCTCTTCGCTCGCCGACTCACCGATGTACACGGCGGTCAGCGTGGTGAAGATGTAGGCCTGCAAGACCGCGACCAGCAGCTCGAACACGGTCATGAACAAGAGCATGAAGAATGCAAGCGGGCTGAAGGCGAGTTGGATCGGGCCGCTGTTGCGCACCCAGAACAACTCGTGGGTCATCAGCGCGAACACGGCGATCAGGATGTGACCCGCCACCATGTTGGCGAAGAGACGAACGGCCAGCGAGAAGGGTCGAACGAGGAACTTCGAGACGAACTCGATCGGAGCGACGAGGAGGTAGAGCGGCTTCGGCACCCCGGGCGGGAAGATCGCTTTGAAGATGTAGAGCGGGCCCTGGTGCTTGAAGCCGACACCGACGTAGACGAGGTAGGTGACGAGCGACAAGAACAGCGGGATTCCGAAACGAGCCGTCGCCGGGAACTGGATGAACGGCGCCGTGGACCAGATGTTGATGAAGAAGATGAAGAAGAACGTGCAGGTGAGGAACGGCGTCCACTTCTTGCCGTACCCGTGTTCGTCACCGATGACGGGGATCGAGATCTGCTGTTCGATGGTCTCGTAGGCGAACTCGGCGGCGTTCTGCATGCCGACGGGCACGAGCGCCTTCTTGCGGGCTCCGCCGAGGAACAACCACATACAGAGCAACGTCGAGATCAAGGCCATCATCGCGGTCTTGTTGATCTCGTAGATGGTCTCGTTGAAGAGGATGCCCTTCCATTGGAAGAGCTCGCTCACCCCGTGGGGGAAGAGTTCGGCGAGGATCACGCCTGCTCCTTGTCGGTGTTCGCGGACAACTGGTCGGCCATACTCGAACGAGCGGGTTTGAGGCCCGGGTACGCAAGCGTGAGGCTTACGTGGCGCATCTCCCAGAACAGCAATCCGAGGTGGGCGCCGACGAGGACGATGCCGAAGGTGGGAAAGTGCACCGCATCGATCTGCTTCACGACGAATCCAAAGGCCGTGATGATCGCGAGGCGAACGGCAAAACTCAGCAGCGACGCGCTCATGAGCGCGCCGGTGGAGACTTTCGCAGCGCGGCCGAGCACCGCAGCCGCGAGGAGGAAGTTGATGGTGACGACGCCGAGAGCGAGGGTCGCTCCGAGCGCGCCGGCGCCGCCTTGGAGCACCGCGGCAATGATGACGACGGCCGGAGCGGCGTAGATCGCGTGCTTGGCGAGGTCACGAGCGATCGTCGATTCGATCTGTTCGTGACTGCCGGCGACGGGTGCGTAGAGGGCGCTGTTGTTCATGCCGACCGCATCTCGTGGTCGGTGCGGCCGACGACATCGTTCGATTGGACGACGTCGACCGCTCGGTGCGCCATGCGCCGCCAGGGCTTGTCGGCTTCGAGGGTTTCCATGCGGGCTTGATAGCGGTACCAAAGCGTCGCGGCACCGCCAGCACACCCGACGATGATGCCCATGACCGTGAACAGGGGCGCGGCGTCGAGTTTGGCGTCGACGAGGCTGCCCAGCAGGCCGAACAGGGTGGGGCCGCTCGCGAAGGTGACAGCCTGACCAAAGGCATCGGCGTCGCCGGCAACCTTGCGGCGCCGCTCCCCCTTGGTGTTCGCCCGGTGCCCCAGGCTGGCCAGTTTGCGCACGCGACCGAATCCCCTGCGTTTCCCAGCTCGGTGCCCCGTTGCACCGACGCTTGTGAACGTTTTCGCAATCTAGGGACCGACTTTCACGGTTCGCAAACCGAAGCCTTCACATCCCTGAAAAATCTCGCCGCCTGCCCCGACCCAGGCGGGGACACCCCCCCTCCGGGCGCGAGGCGAGACCACAGCGCGCCCGCGCCCCCCGTCGGAAGCCGAGCGGGGACAACCCAGCCCCCGGGCGCGAGGCGAGACCCACACGCGCGCCGCGCCCCACGTCGGCAGCCGAGCGGGGACACCCCAGCCCCCCGGGCGCGAGGCGAGACCGTCACGCGCGCCCGCGCCCCCCGTCGGAAGCCGAGCGGGGTGGTTACGCGCGTTTGCGGCGGTCGGCGAGGTCGACGACTTCGGCTTCGATCGGTTCGGCGCTGGGGTGGCGGTTGCGGGTTCGTCGGTCGCGGCTGGCGCGTACGTCGGTGTGGAATGCGGCGTAGAGCGCGAGGGCCATGGCGAGGACTGCGAACGGGACGAGGGCGTTGAGGTTGATGCCGCCGCCGGAGCCGTCGTCGGTGAAGGTCGGTGCGAGGGCGAGGCCGGAGAGCAGTGCGGTCCAGGCCCACAGGATCGCGACGGCGCGGCGGGGTCCGTGGCCGAGGCGTACGAGTCGATGGTGGATGTGGTCGCGATCGGCGACGGACCATTGGCGACCGCGCAGCACCCGGCGGAAGAACGCGAAGGCGGCGTCGATGACGGGGACGCCGAGAATGACGACGGGGATGACGAGCGGAGCGAAGAAGAAGTAGGTGTTTCCCGAGAACGCGAAGTCTGTTCGGCCGCCGACGGTGATCGTGGGTACGGCGAGCAAGAGCCCGAGAAACAAGGCTCCGCTGTCTCCCATGATGATGCGGGCCGGGTTGAAGTTGAGGGGCAAGAACCCGACGCACACGCCGATGGTCATGATGGCGATGAGCGGTGCGATGTTGGCGCCTTCGAGCCGTCCTTGATCGAACAACCGGTCGGCGAACAAGAAGAAGGCGGCACCGGCAATGGCGGTGATGCCGGCGGCAAGTCCGTCGAGTCCGTCGATGAGGTTGATTGCGTTGGTCAGTACGACAACCCACAACACGGTCACGAGCGGCGCGAGGTTCGGCGAGAGCACGACGGTGTCGAGATCGCCGAGGTTGAACGGTACGCGGAAGAAGAACATGGTCACGCCGAAGCGAGCGAGGATCGACGCGGCGAGCACGATGCCCGCGACCTTGGCCGGTGGCGAGACGTCGGTGCGGTCGTCGAGGAGTCCGACGCCGACGATGACGATTGCGGCGAGCAGCACGCCCATTGGTTCGGAGTTGTCGGTGAACATCTGCTCGAACTGCCGCATCTGACTCGCGACGCCGAGCGCGGCCGCGAAACCGATGAGCATTGCGAGTCCGCCGATGTCGGGCATGGCGGTGGTGTGCATCGAGCGTTCGTTGGGGGCTTTGACCCAGCCGATCCGGCGCGCGACCGGGATCGCGGCGAGGGTCGCAACCCCGGTGACCGTCGCGGCCACGATCAAGACGACGAGATATCCGAGCACCGTCGGTCAGCCTCGCACACGATTCGTGGGCAGTCCCGAATGGTCCGCCTGGCTGTGGGTGCGGCCCGCGGATCAGGGATAGGGCGTGTACTTCGAGCAGAGCGCGTTGGCCTGCTCTCGCACTGCTTGTAACACCGTCGGATCGTCGGCGCCGCGCAGCGCGGTGGCCATCATCTCGGCAATCTGCACCATTTCGTCGGGTCCCATGCCGGCCGTGGTGACCGACGCGGTCCCGAGTCGAAGACCGCTGGTCACGAACGGTTTCTCGGGGTCGTTGGGGATCGCGTTCTTGTTGGTCGTGATCCCGGCAGTGTCGAGGGCTTCCTGGGCGATCTTGCCGGTGACTTCGAAGGGTCGGAGGTCGACGAGCATGAGGTGGTTGTCGGTGCCGCCGCTGATGATGCGAAATCCGTGGCTCGCAAGCGCGGCCGCGAGTGCGGCTGCGTTGGCGACGACGTTGGCGGCGTAGTCACGAAACTCCGGTTGGCTCGCTTCGTGAAAGGCGACCGCTTTGGCGGCGACGACGTGCATGAGCGGCCCGCCTTGGAGCCCTGGAAACACCGCTTTGTCGATCGCGGCGGCGTACTCCTGTCGGCTGAGGATGCAGCCGGCGCGGGGCCCGCGCAGCGTCTTGTGGGTGGTGAAGGTCACGATGTCGGCGTGCGGGACGGGGCTGGGGTGCGCTCCGCCGGCGATCAGGCCCGCGATATGTGCTGCGTCGACCATGAGCAGTGCATCGACCTCGTCGGCGATGGCACGAAACGCGGCGAAGTCGATCGTCCGCGGATAGGCGGTTGCGCCGGCGATGATCATCTTCGGTCGTTCGTTGCGGGCCAACCGTGCGATCTCGTCGTAATCGAGTTGCTCGGTGGTTTCGTGAACGCCGTAGGCAACGAAGTCGTACATGCGGCCGGAGAAGTTCACGGGCGATCCGTGGGTCAGGTGACCGCCTTGGTCGAGGCGCATGCCCATGACTTTGTCGCCGGGCTGGAGCATGGCGAGGAAGACGGCCATGTTGGCGTTCGCGCCCGAGTGTGGGTGCACGTTGGCATGGTCGGCACCGAACAATGCACAGGCACGGTCGCGCGCCAGGTCTTCGGCATCGTCGACGACATAGTTGCCGCCGTAGTACCGCTTGTGCGGGTAGCCCTCGCTGTACTTGTTCGTCAGCACCGATCCCTGCGCTTCGATCACGGCACGCGACGTGAAGTTCTCGGAGGCGATCAGTTGGATCGTGGTGTTCTGCCGCTCGATCTCGCGTTGGATGATCGCGGCGATTTGGGGGTCCGTGGATTCGAGCGGCGTCGTCATGTCGGGTCCTCGTTGGTCATGAACGCTGGGTTGGTTCGGCCGGGTTGACCGGGCCGAGTTGCTGCGGTGGATCGACGCGCGCGTGGCGGGTCAAGGACGCGGTTCGTCGTCGATTGCGGTGATCTGGTCGATCCGACGTTGATGGCGTCCGCCTTCGAACCGCGTCGTGAGAAAGACGTCGAGAATTTCGTCGGCAAGGCCCGTCGCAACGATCCGACCGCCGATCGCCAACACGTTCGCGTCGTTGTGTTCGCGGGCCATGCGAGCGGTGTAGAGATCGTTGCAGAGCGCGGCGCGCACGCCGCGCACCTTGTTGGCCGCAATCTGTTCGCCTTGACCACTCCCGCCGAGCACGATCCCGCGGTCGGCCGCGCCCGATGCGACGCGGCGTCCAACGGCGGCGCAGATCGGTGGGTAGTCGACGCTGGCTTCGGAGTCGGTGCCGAGATCGTCGACCTCGTGTCCGCGCTCACCGAGCGCGCGGACGAGGTGGGTCTTCAGCTGGTATCCCGCATGGTCGGACCCGATGGCGACGCGCATGGCTCTCTCCTCCGGCTCGGAGCATAGGAGCCCCATCCGAGTGCGGTCGGGCTGTGGAGTCCGTATGCTCGGGTCCGTGCGGAGCCGGAGATTCGTTGGCCGTTCGATGGCCGTTGGCATGTCGGTCGCCGTTTGGTTGGCGATGGCTGGGGCTCCCGCGAGCGCGGCCGAGGTCGAGGTCTCGGTCGTCGATTTCGACTTCACCCCGGCGTCGCTCTCGGTTGTCGCAGGCGACACCGTCGTGTTCGTGAACACGGGTTCCGCGACCCACCAGATCGTCGCATCCGATTCGAGCTTCGATTCGGGTTCGTTCGGACCCGACGAGCGATTCTCGGTCATCGTCGCAGACGCGCCGATCGCGTACTCGTGCGCTCGCCACGTGAACATGACCGGGACGATCGCCATCGAGCTCACGGGAGGGTCCGCCACGATCACATCTGCGCCGCCGACGAGCGCGCCCACAGTCACCGCTGCTGCGACGACAGCGCCCGAACTCGCGGTCACCGGTGGCGAGGACGCGACCCTGGGCGCGGTGGGAGCAATCGCGGTCGCGTTCGGAGTTGCGGCATTGACGGCCTTGCGTCGACGCCGTCCGCGCGTGGGTGCAACGTTCGACGGCGAAGCGATGTTGCCGAGCCGAGACCTCGACCGCAGGTCGCGGGTTCGCCGCCCGCCTGCGGAGTTCTGACCCGCGGCCCGGCTACGGGTTCGCGCGGTCCGAACGCAGCGCTCGCAACACTGCAGCAACTGTGTCGCGGGCACGCAACCGCGATTGTCGATCGGGAACGCGAGTCCAGTCGAGGTGCGCTGGAACCTCGACGATCGTGCGCCCCGCGTCGCGGGCCGCACGCAGCAACCCGAGCGAGAGATCCCGATCGTCGACTCCATCCAACGCCGCGACGAGAAATCCGCGGTCGTAGGCCCGCACCATTGCGGTGCTCGTCGCCAGTCCGGTGCGGCGCCGCAGAATCCGATTCGCCCACTTCGACATGACGAGTCGGTGCTGGGGTACCCCGCTGACCCGTCCACCTTCGGCGTACGGCGATGCGATCACGATCGCGGTCGAAGGCGTGCACGCCGACACGAGCCGGCCGATGTGGTCTGGTTCGTAGGTCAGATCGGCATCCATCGTCACGACGATCGGCGCGTGACAACGAGCGAATCCGGCTCGCAACGCACCGCCGAGGCCGACATTGGTATCGAGTCCGACCACGCGCACGTCCGGTCGAGTCGCCGCGAAACGCTGGGCGATCGACCGCGTGCCGTCGATGCTTCCGTCGTCGACCACGATCAGCTCGTGAGCGAGTGCGCTGCGTTCGCAGTATGCGACGATCGCGACGAGCGACTGTTCGATCAGTTCGGCTTCGTTGAATGCCGGCACCACGATCGAAACGATCGGGCCGTTCATGCTGCCCCTTCGACGTCGATTTCGCGGAGCAAGGCTCCACCGAGCGACTCGGCAACTGAACGCAACGGCACCACCTCGAACTCGTCGGTGAGCCGCCGCAGCCAACCCTCGACGAGGCGACGTTTCGTCGAACTCGGCATCTGCATCGCCGGGAAGAAATCGAGCGAACGCACCTCGTCGCCGCTCAACAGGTCGAGCGGATGCACGAGGATCGAAGGCGAGACGCCGAGGCGCCGACACAGGGCCAAACCCGCAGCGAAATAGGCCGAGGCCGCCTTCGGCGATCGTTGCGCGAGATACAGCACGTACGACACATGAAACGGAACTCGAGCACCGGGGAGCACCGTCACGGGCAGCTCCAGCAGGCTTCCGGCGGAGGTCCGCCATCGATACGGCTTCAGCGGCCGGGTGGCATCGGACCAAGAGCCGAACAACGCCGAGCGTTCGGCTCGTTGCTGGTCGTCGAGCCGCGTCTGGCGGAAGTAGTACGCACGCGCGAGCGGACCGATGACGGTCGGCAACGACGACGCGTCGTATTCGTAGCCGCGTTCGGCCAGGACTTCGAGCAAGGTCGGCGACATGGCGTATCCGGGGCCGCGGAACGCACGCGGCCACACCTTGCACGCACTCTCGATGGCTGCTTCGGCGCGCGCCATTTCGGTCACCACAGCGTCGCGATCCGCTGTGTGGATCCACGGTTCGTGATGAAACGAGTGATTGCCGATTTCGTGCCCCTCGGCGACGAGGGCCGATAGGGCCGAATGGTGCGCTGGGATTTCTGCGTCTTGGCCGACGATGAACCAGGTGATCGTCACGTCGAGACGGTCACACAGCCCCAACCCGTGGTGAACCGCGCGGTCCAGATACGACGGCAGCGACGTCCACTCGGCGCCACGAGTCTTCAGATACGCCCACTCGTTGTCGAGATCGAGCGACAACGACGCGATGGGACGGCGGCTCACGGCCCCATCATGGCCGAGACAACAGCCGATCCCGGTCACTCCGGCCAAGTTCGGCGAGCTCCCGTGCCGCCCATGTGCCCAACGCCACCGTCTCGTCGACGTTGAGCGTGGCGTGGACCAAATGTGCGCTCGAGATCGCATGCACCCGCGGATGCACTGTCAACGGCGGAACTCGCGCCGAGTAACCGACACCGGGGACCGCGAACACATGCGGCGAACGCGCAACGGCAAACCCGCGGACGCGGCTGCGATCGAACGCTGGATACACCGTCGCAAGCGCGTCCAACCATTCGCGTTCGAGGGTCGCGTCGTCGGTGTTGAACACGGCGGAACCGGCCGCGGCGTAGCGCGGGAGATAGATCAGTCCCCGGCCCGAGCGCTCGTCGGCGTCGATGAGCGCGCTCATGTCGACCACCGCGGTCAACGGGCTGGGGGCGGCCAAGTACGTCAGGTAGTGCGGCGACAGCGGTCGGTCGAGCACAACCGCTGCACACACGACGCCCATGGAACGCACCGCCCCGAACGCGTCGGCGCCGATGGGGTCGATTGAACGAATCAACGGCGCGACGAGGGGTGCGGCGAGCGTCACGACGACGTCATCGAAGTCGACGGTCACACGGGCATGGTCGTCACCTGCCGTTGTCACGGCGGCGCCCGAGCCGTCCGCGTGAGCGTCGATGGCCACGACCGGAGCCCCAACTCGGATCTCGACTTCGAGCTCACGGAGCAGCCGTTCGAACTCGCGCAGCGCGTGGGCATATCCGCCGCGCACATATCCCATCTGCTCTCGTCGCTCGACCCCACGCCGCGCGCCATCGAGTCGACGGAACGTCGCCCACAGCAGCGAGGCGGCAATGTCGTGATGGTCGTCGCCGAACTTGGCTCGAAGTTGTGGGTCCCAAAACCGCTCGGTCGCGCGTCGCCCGGACCAGCGACGCAACCACGGTTCGACGGCGGAACGCTCGATACGTTTCCAGTCACGGCGGCGGGCGTTGATGCCGATCGTGGCACCGATCCGCAGCTTGGCGGCAGCACTCAACCCCGGTAGCGCAAGGAACTCGCGCACGGTTGTCGTCGGATGTACCCGATTGCCGTCCCAGTAGCCGGTGGTCGTGGGCCGAAACACGAGTCGCGATTCGACGCCTGCGTCGGCGAGCAGCGCGCGTGTGGAGCGATCGGAGGCGAGCGTGACGTGGTAGTAGCGATCCCAGGTGAGATCGTCGATCGTCCACGAACCGGCGAGCCCGCCCAGCGATGTGCTCGCCTCGAACAACGTCACGGAGCGCCCCGAGCCAGCGAGTTCGCGAGCAATCGCGATGCCGAGCATTCCGCCGCCGACCACCGCGACGGTTCGACGGCGGCTCACAGTTCGGCGACGGTACCGCCTGCGAGCGAGTACGACCGCCCGCACGCTCGACACGGCAGATCGCCGGAGGGCACCGAAGCCCCTGGAGCGAGACGCCGGACAGGTTCGCCGCACCGGCACACGACCGCGACGACACGCGCCGGGTTGCCGACGACGAGGAGATGGTCGCCGACCGAACGGGTGACGACCGCACCCATGCCGACCATGGCGAATCGCCCGATGTCGGCGCCGGGACCGATGCGGGCACCTGCACCGATCGTGGCGCCATCGCCCACTGTCGTGGTCAGCGTCTCGGGGCCGGGCGCGCTCGACCGCAGCGCTTGGAGTTCCGGGTCGGTCGCTCTTGGGTATCGATCGTTGGTGAACAGCACGCCTGCACCCACCATCACGCCACGCCCGATGACGACTCCCGTCGGGAGATACACCATCGCGTTCAGTTTGACGAGATCGCCCACGATCACGCCGGGACCGAGGTAGGTCTTCTCCCCCACGATGCAGTCGCGACCGACCGACGTGTCCGGGCCGCGTATGTGCGCGTGATCCCACACCGCAGTGCCAGCCCCGATCTCGACGCCCGCCTCGATGATGGCAGTCGGATGAATCTGCGCCGAGCTCACGAGGCGAGCTCGACCCGCCGTGCCGGCGGCGCGATGGGCACAAAGGTCTGCGTCACCAACGAGCGGTAGGCGGCTTCGATGACCTCGACCGACGCCAGCGCGTCGTCGACACCGACCGCCAGCGGTTCGCGCCCGGCCGATGCCGCAATGAAGTTGCGCAGTTGTTCGCCCATGGCCGCGAGTTTGTCGTAGCCCTGACCGAATCGAATCCACTCGCCCCGGTCGATCCGCAGACGCGACTCACGCCAGCCGATGTCGATTGCACCGTCGGTGCCGTGCACGCGCAGAAACCACGGCTCGTCGATGGCCAGGCTCCACGACAACTCGATGCGTCCGGTCGCGCCGTCCTCGCTCCTCGTCAACACCGTGGCGTTGTCCTCGACGTCGACCGGTTGCATCCGCGGGCCTTCCATGGCCATGACCTCGGAGATCGGACCGGCGAACCAACGAACGAGATCGACCGAGTGCGTTCCATTGTCGATGATGACCCCACCGCCGCTCCGGGCACGGTCGCTGTTCCAGCGTTGGTCCATCGGCACGACGGACGCGAAGGTGTTTTCGACTTGCACGGCGTCGCCGATTTCGCCTGCGAGCAGGCGACGGCGGGCCTCGGCAACGTCGGCCACGAACCGAAACTTGGCGGCCATCGACAACAGCGCGCCGCTCTCGCGAGATGCGCGCACGAGTTCAACCGCAGTTGCGCTCGACAGCGTGAGGGGTTTTTCGCACAGCGTCGAAATCCCGCGCCGCAACGCCATGCTGGCAATCGACGCGTGGGTGTCCGGCGGCGTGCACACGATGACGGCGTCGGGTTCGACGGCGTCGAGCATTGCGTCCGGGTCGGTGAACGTCGGGACATCGAACGGTCGCGCGGCGCGGTCGGCTGCAGCCGCGTCGGTGTCGACCACCGCGGCCAAGGTCGCCTCATCGGCACGCGTCGAGGCGATCAGCCGGAGGTAGGTCTGGGCGATCCCGCCCGCGCCGACGAGCGCAAGGCGCACGGCAGTCACGGGAGGTCTCCCGACCGTGCCGTGCCGCGGAGTCGATCGACGGCGCTCGCCACTGCGCTCGCCACGTTGTCGGCGTCTCGTTCGTCGTAGCGCTCGTTCCACGACAGCACCAGCACCCGATCGAGCCCCGCGTACGTCCCCACGAAGCGCGACGGTGCGTAGTCGATCGCCTCGGGCCGAGCGAGGGTGAAGGGCCAGCGGCTCGAGCCGAACGTACGTTGTTCGGCGAACACTCGCAGCGCGAATGCCGGGCGCTGGACGTAGCGCGGCGCCGACTGGATTCCTTCGAGGCGCAGTTCGCCCGCGAGCGCGATCGGACCTCCGGGCACGACGTCAGGATCGACGTCGAGCGCGAGCTTCCAGTAGGTGTGGCGGTCGGCCGGGTCGACGACGGGCGTGCGAATCCCGGCCACGTCCCGAAGGCGTTCGACGGCCCGCTGCGCGGTGGCTATCCGACGATCGACCATCGCATCGATCTTGCGGAACTGGACGAGTCCGACTGCACCCTGCAACTCCGACAGTCTCGAGTTGAGCGCCAGGAACTCGTGATCGGGGTTGGGTTCGCCGTAGGGCCAACCCTTGTTGACCCACAAGCGCATGCGGCGGGCGAAGTCCGCATTGTCGGTGACGACCATGCCGCCTTCGCCGGTCGTCAGGTGCTTTCCCTGTTGCAGCGAAAAGCATCCGATGTCGCCGACCGACCCAGCCACTTTCCCGCGCGACTCGCTCAGCCAAGCCTGGGCGGCGTCCTCGATGAGCATGGCAGCGCGATCGGAGCAGAGCCGCGCGAAACCATCGAGATCGCAGGTGGCACCGAAGAGGTGCGTGACGACGACGGCGCGGGTGCGCTCGGACCACACCGCTTCGACCGTTTCTGGGGTCACGAGCAACGACGTCGGGTCGACGTCGGCGAACACGGGAATCGCACCTTGTGCGAGGATCGGCGCCAGCGCACCGAAGTCGGTCACCGGCGTCGTGATGACTTCGTCGCCCGGTTCGATGTCGCAAGCAACGATGGCGGCGTGGACCGCCGCCGTCCCCGAACTCGTCGCGATGGCCGCAGCAACACCGAGGCGTTCGGCGACGGCATGCTCGAGCGCAGCAACATGTTTGCCTTTGGTACTCGTCAGCGTGCCCGAAGCAATGACGTCGGCCAATGCGGCAAGTTCGTCGTCACCGAGGCTCCGACCTGACGCATCCTGGTCGGAGGGCAGCGCGAGGGCAGGGCGCGCGTCGTCGCGTGCATCGGTGCCCAACCCAACTCCCTCCGCATCCCCGGAGCGTGGCCAGATGCCACGCAGAGTGGCGGGATTCTAACCGGTCCCTGCGGCTCCTGTCATGGCCAAGCCGACCGACCGCCCCTACCCTCGCGACTTCGTGACACCTGTCGAACTCCACGGTCGCGATGTCGTCGTGTTCGGAACGCGCCCCGAAGCCGTGAAGCTCGCGACCGTCATCGAGTCCTTGGGCGAGCGCGCCGTCATCGTGCACACCGGCCAGCACTACGACGTCGGATTGGCGGCCGGTTTCTCCGCGGCCCTGGGCCTACGAGCTCCGGACCACCAACTCCACATCGGCGGGCGCTCCCGCTGCGCCCAGGTCATCGACGCGACCAGGGAACTCACCGAACTCCTCGCGGGGAGCCGAGCTCGATCGGTCGTCGTGCAGGGGGACACGAACAGCGCGCTTGGCGGCGCGCTCGCCGCCACCGCGACGGGAACTCCGATCGTGCACGTCGAGGCAGGGCTTCGCAGCGACGACCGGGCCATGCCCGAGGAGCACAATCGCGTCATCATCGACCACCTCAGCGCGCTCGCCTGCGCCCCGTCCGAGCACGCGGCACAAGCCCTGGCCCGAGAACTGGGGACCCAGATCCATCCCCGCATCGTGGTCACGGGCAATCCCGTCGTCGACGTCTTGGTGCGTCACCGTCCGACGCCGGCGACCATCGAGCGCGCGACCGCCCGTTACGACGTCGCCGAGCGGCCGTTCGTCTTGGCGACATTGCACCGGCCCGAGAACGTCGACGACGACCAACGTCTGCGCGCCCTCGTTGGGGTGCTTCGAGCTGCACCGGTGACCGTCATCTTTGCGGTCCATCCCCGTGCATCTCGACATCTCAGGACGGGCCGCTCCGTCGACGGTTCGATTCGCTTCGTCGACCCGCTCGCCCACGATGATTTCATCGCGCTGCTCGCCGCTTGTTCGGTATGTGTCTCCGACTCCGGCGGGGTGCAAGAAGAGGTCAGCGTCTTGGGGAAGCCGGTCATCGTCGTCCGCCGCAGCACCGAACGTCCCGAAGTCCTCGGGACCTTCGCGACGCTCGCTCCCGGCATCGACGACGTGACTCGTGAACTACGGCGTCATCTCGACGACGACGGTTCCATCGCCGATCGCCTGCGCAGCACGGTTTCCCCATATGGCACCGGCAATTCGGGTGCCAACATCGTGGCGGCGATGGATTCCGAACTCTGACCGGTCAGCGCGCCCACACGTTCATCGTTTCGATCGCGGCGCGATCCCAGGAGAGGTGCGACACCGCCGCGACTCCACGCCCGGCCAACGCCGCTCGCCGTTCGGGGTCTGCGGCCAGCTCGCGCAATCGGTGCGCCTGGTCGTCGACGTCGCCGATCTTCACGAACTCGATGGCATCCGCAGCGACTTCGCCCAGCGCGCCCGTGGACGTCGCCATCACGACGGCCCCGCACGCCAGCGCTTCGATCGGGGGTAACCCGAAGCCTTCGTAACGTGACACGTAGGCGACCACGGTTGCGGCCGCGAAGAGCGCGGGGAGATCGGCGTCGGGGACGTACCCGATCGATCGGACACCCTCCGGCACCGCGACCGTCGCGACGGCACCCCCGGCCAAGACGAGCGGGATCGCCGCGTTGCGGCACGCGGCAGCGAGCACGGGCACGTCTTTTCGCGGTTCGAGGTTGCCGACGTGCAGTACCCAGTGCTCAGGGAGGCCGTAGGCGACGCGCACTCGAGCGACGTCGCTCGCGGACGGAGGAACGAATCCGGGACGAGGTGCCTCGTGCACAACGACCGAGTCGCGACCGAAGTGGTGACGGATGCGCTCGGCCGTGAATCCGGACACGGCGACCAGCGTGTCCGCATTGCGGCAGGCGTATGCCGTGAGCCGCCGCTTGATCGATGCCGACGCACCGAAAGCCCAAGGCGTGTCGAACTGCGCGAGATCGTGCACGGTCGCGACTCGATGCGCACCGCGCGACATCCACGGGATGTCGACGTCGAGACCATGCACCACGTCAGCCGCGACCGGCCGCGCGCTCTGGATCTTTCGCCACAGGCCCGAATTCGCGCGAGTCGGACGCGCCACGATCGGCGTCGGGAGCAGGTCCACCGCGCCTCGATCGACGATCGCTTCGATCGACCAGGGCTCGGCGCCGACTCGCGCGATGCCCGCGAGCAACTCTTGTACGTAGGTCTGTACGCCGCTGCCGTCCGCGAACAGCGCGGCGGCGTTCAGGACGACTCGGGCGGACATGCCGTGAACGCAACGATCGCGAGCACCCACAGATAGAACTCGTTCGGGAAGATCTCGAGCCACGTCGCAACCACCGATGCCGCAATGGCGCCAATGACGTTGGCCTCGATACCCATTGCGAACGACCGGTCGGGAGCCGTCATCCGCGGCTCGGCTCTTCGCAGGGCAACGACGATCGTCAACAGCACCAAGACGTAGAGGAACAGACCCGGCACACCGATTTCGTACAACGCCTTGAAATACTGGTTGTCGGGTTGATACAGCTGCTCGAGATCGACCGAGCCCTGGACTTCGAGGAGCTTCTCGGCCGCCGCACCCGTCGTGCCGATGCCCCGACCGAACGGCGCGTCGAACAACTTCGTGAGGTTCGAACTCCAACCGAGCGTCCGGTCGTTGAAGCTCTCGCTCTGGAACGCCGACGAGCTAAAGGCGCCGGGGAGCGCCAGGATCCCGAGCAGCACGAACGGGGCCGGGATGAGCAATGCTCGGTAACGACGCGCGGCGAGCGCCGTGAGGCCAACCGCGAGCGCCAACCATGCGCCGCGCACGAACGTGAACCCGAGCGCGAGCAACAGCACCGGTAGCACGGCGAGGAACGCTTGGTTGCGCGCGCGCCGGAGGTCGTCGAGCGCGATGGGCAGGCCGACGAGGATCACCAACGTGAGGAAGAACGCGAAGTTGAACGGAGTCGGAAACGACGAGATCGAGCGCAAGTAGCTGCCCGTGAACCGGATGTTCTGGTTGTACTCGAGACCGAGTGCGTGCAGCGCTTCGTGTCCGAGGACTTGTTGGGCGATTCCCCACAACGAAGTCAGGAACCCCGCCAGCATCAACAACGAGACGACTCGGTCGCGGTCGCGTGCGTGCAACGGAGCGAGCCACGCTCCGAGCGCGGCCAACAACCAGAAGTAACCGACCTTGACGCCGACCGCAGCCTGGATCGGGTCGTTGAGCGCAGCGACCAACCCCGCCGACACCAAACCGATACCCAGGTACGCGACGATCGGGCCGAAGAACATCGGCTTGCGTCGCGTCAGATGTGGTTTGCCGAACCCGTCGAAGGCCGCCCAGATGAGGGTGTAGATCGCCAAGCCTTCCTTCCACCCTTCGGCGAAGGGCGGTCGGCCCGGAACCATCAACAACAGACCGTTGAAGGGCACGAGGCCGACGAGGAGCAGGATCCCGCGTTGTGGGCGCGCGGCAACCGCCACCAACACGGGCGCAACCACGACGGCGAGCAACAACAGCGGAAGCGCATGCATCGTTGCGGTAGTGACACTGCCGAGCTCGCCCTCGGACACGACCAGCCCGAGCATGGCGATCATCACGGCGGCCGTGAGGCTGAGTGCGAGGAACGGGCCCCGTCGGATCACACGCGGCGGCGCGGTCGTGGAGGGTCGATCGAGCGTCGACGAGCGGTTCAACGCCGCACGGCTCCCGTGCCTGCGCTACGACATCGGGTCGTACGAGTGGTCGGCGCCCGCATCACCCGAGGGTATCGGACCCCTCGGCGCAGCACTGGCGCTTGCCGCGGCGTCGGATCCCGATCGGCCATTGGTCACGAGCGGCGATCTCGACGACCCGGTGGCCAGGTGACTGCCGCCTCCGCCTCTACACTCCGCCGCCGTGGACCTTGCCGATCACTTGCGCATCATCGCCCAGAACTGGTGGCGAATCCTGATCGTCACGATCCTGGTCGGCACCGCGGTGTTCGGCTATTCGAGTTCGCTCGATCCGACCTACCAAGGCCAGATGTTGGTCAACGTGTCCTACGAGGACATCTTGAACAACGTGCAGATCAGCGAACAACAGCTCAAGCTGCGGGCCGACATCTACGCCCGTCAGCTCGGCGAGGAGTCGCTCGCCAACGAAGCGCTCGACTTCGAACTCGAACCGAGCGGGTTTCTCTCCGATCCAGGTCGCGAAGACACCTACACGATGCGTGACGAGTACGGCTTGACGGCCAAGCAAGCGCTCTCGCAGATTTCGACGTCGACGTCCGACCAGAGCGGTTTGGTGCTCGTTCGCGGTACCGGCGAAACCCGCATCGAGGCAAAGGACGTCACCGAAGGGTTCGTCCTCGCACTCATCGACCGGAACTCGACCGACCAGCGCGAGCAACGCGACGCCGAGGCGTTCGCGATGCAAACGGCGATCACCGCAACGCAAGACAAGCTCGACGAAGAGCTGGCCAAACCCGTTGCCCAACAAGACCCCGGCATCATCGCGGTGCTCAACGAGGACCTTGCGTCGCGCCGACGAGCGCTGCTCGAGATTCAGCAACGTCCTGTGTTCGAGATCAAACCACTCGGCTTGGTCGCCACGGTCGGCGAATCGCCCGTGGCGCCCCGTCCAGTCTTCTATTCCATCTTCGCGGCGTTGTTCGCGCTGTTCCTCAGCGCTGAACTCTTCGTGCTCCGGCGGGCCCTGTCGGACCGATTCGGGCGCAGCAACGACATCGAGAGCATCGCCAAGTTCACCGGTCTCCCGGTGCTGGCACAGATCCCTCGGGGTCGCGGTCCCGAGATCGTCGAGGCGTTCCGCACGCTGCGAACGAACCTCATGTTCCTCGAAGGTGCCGGCCGTCCTCGCACCATCGCGTTGGTGTCGCCGAACCCGGGCGCCGGCAAGTCGTTTGCCGCAATCCACCTGGCCGAGTCCGCGGTCGCAGTCGACGCCGCGGTCGTCATCGTCGATGCCGACCTTCGTCGCCCCGTGCTGCACGAGCGGCTGCGCGTCCCGCGAGAACCCGGGCTCTCCGACGCCCTCCGCGGCGCGCCGTTGACCGATGTCGTCCACCGGGTCGACGGCACCCCCAACTTGTTGGTCATGCCCAGCGGGAGCCCGGTCAGCGACACCGTCGGCGTGCTCGGCGGGAAGGCGTTCCGCCAGATTCTCGATTCGCTCGATTCGGCCGAACTCGTTGTGGTCGACACGCCGCCCGGGGCCGTCTACTCCGATGCCCTCGCAGTGTCGGCGCAATGCGATGCCGCGCTGCTCGTCCTCGACGCGAAGACCACCCGGCGCCGGGCAGTCAAGCAACTCATCGAGGGTCTCGAACGCACCGGCGCAACGTTGATCGGTGTCGTCGTGAACAGCGCTCAACTGAGTCGGCGCGACACCTATGAGCGTGCCTGAGGGACCGCGGGTCACCTCGATCTCCCCGCTTCGTCTCGCGATCGTCCACGAGAAGTTCACGGTCGACGCCGGCGCGGAACGCTGTGTCGAACAGTTCCATCACCTCTGGCCCGACGCGCCCATCTTCACCACCGTGTGCGATCCGTCGACCCTGCCGGGCACGCTGCGCGACGCAGACATCCGACCCAGTCCCTGGTTGAGCCGCCTCTACGCTGGTGGTGATCGATACGCCCATCTGTTGCCGCTGCTCGGCCCGGCGCTCGCCCGCCACGACCTGCGCGACTACGACGTGATCGTCACCAGCCATCACGCCTTCGCGAACCGGATTCGCCCTCGGCCCGATGCGACGGTCGTTGCCTACACGCACACGCCAGCGCGTTGGCTGTGGGATCCCGAGATGCGAGCCCACGAGGTCGGAGGGCGACTCGGCCGTTACGCACTCGGAACCTTCGCTGCGACACAACGACGACCCGATCGGCGCGCCGCGCAGCGAGTCAATGCGTTCGCGGCCAACTCGACCGAGGTCGCCGCACGTATCGAACGCTGGTGGGGACGCGAGTCGGTGGTCGTCGCGCCACCGGTCGACACCGAGTTCTTCACCCCGATCGACCAAACCCGCGACGACTTCTTCCTCGTCGCCGGACGGCTCGTGCCCTACAAACGCCCCGAGGTTGCCGTCGCGGCCGCGCGCGAGGCCGGCGTGCGGCTGGTCGTCGCCGGCGACGGCCGCGCGCGCGAGCGCTGCGAATCTGTGGCCGGTCCCGACACCGAGTTCATCGCGACTCCAAGTCGCGAGACACTGCGTGACCTGTTCCGCCGTTGTCGCGCCTTGTTGTATCCGGGCGTCGAAGACTTCGGGATCATGCCGGTGGAGGCCCAGGCCTGCGGCGCACCCGTCATCGCCCTCGACGCGGGCGGCGCACGCGACACGGTCATCGACGCGATCACCGGCGTTCGGTATGCCCGAACGGCCGATCCGGTCGGTCAACTCGCCGCGCAGTTGCGTGACTTCGACGACCGCAGGTTCTCGCCCGATCGCATCCGCACGCATGCCACGACCTTCGGCATCGAGCGCTTCCGCGCAACGATCCGAGCGCTGGTCGACACGGCGAGCGCCAGGCCATGACCACACTCGCGATCGTTGTCGGTGCGGTCGACCGACCGTCCGACGCGATCGTCGTTCGCTCGATCCTCGACACGTTCTCGGAGACGATGGATCGGATCCTCGTCTTCGCACCGCCGGGTGCAATCGCCACCGAGGCTGAACGGCAAGGCTTCGAATCCGTCGTGATCGACGATCTCGAACCGCTCGCGACCACTACCGCCGCAGCGCGGTCGGCGCAGCGCCGCGCCGCACGTGCGGCCCGCCGTCATCGAGCGCGCGTCCGAACCGCGCACACCGTGATCATCGTCGGCCCCGAAGCGCTTCCGTTCGCCGATGCGGCAGCCGCCACCGCGCACGTCGCGGCGGTGTTGTTGCAGCCTGCGCTCGGTTCCGCGCGTCGCTCCCTCAGCCGTCACCGGCACCGGGTCGATGTCGTCGCCGTCATCGACCCGCGTGCAGCGCTCGGACTCGGCCCGGTTCCCCCCGAGGTCGTACAACTCGACGCGGTCGACGTGATCGGGTCCGCCCTCGACGCGGCGCTTTCGGCCCCACCCACCGACCGGCACGCTCCCGCCATCGTGCTCGCAGTGCCGGACTACTTCCCGTCCCTCGGCGGAACCACGCGCCAAGCACACAATCAAGCGACCGGCGTTCGCACCTCGGGAGGGCGTGCGGTGGTGGTCACCCAACGCATCGAGCGCCGCTGGCCGCGCAGGCAGCGGGTCGATCGGGTCGACGTCGTGCGGCTCGGTCCTGCGTCACGCCATCGGGTTGCAATGAAGCTGTTCGTTGCCCGCGCCGCGCTGTGGATGCGAGCGAATCGCGACGACATCGACGTCGTCAATGCCGTCATGTACCCCGACCTCGCGGTGAGCGCTGCGCTCGCGGGGCTCGGCGAACGATCCGTCATCTGCTGGGCCGGGCTCGGTGACGCCTCCGACACGCTCGCGCGATCCGGTTTCGGTCCGCGTCGCCTGTTGGTGGAGGTCCGAAGGTCGTTGTTGCGTCACGCGAGCCACGTCGCGCTGACACCCGCGATCGCCGATGAACTCCGGGCGGTCGGCATCCATGAGCGGGTCCAGGTCATTCCGATTCCGATCGACCTCGACCGGTTCAGGAGACCCACGGACGTCGAGCGACGCGACGAACGCCACCGGCTCGGGCTCACCGAACAGGATGTCGCCATCGTGTACGTCGGGCAACTGCGCGCGTTGAAGCGTGTCGATCGGCTGATCGAAGCGTTTGCGGACGTGCACAAGACGCACCCACACCTGCGGTTGTTCGTCGTGGGCGGTTCACGCGACGACCTCGAGGACCGAACCGACGAGTTGCGGGCACTCGCCCACTCGCTCGGGATCAGCCAGTCCGTATCGTTCACCGGTTTCACCGACGCAGTGGAGCCCTTCTTACGGTCGGCCGACATCTTCGTGTTGCCGTCCGATCGCGAAGGCCTGTCCAACAGCCTCCTCGAAGCCATGGCGTCCGGAATCGCGTGCATCGCGCCCGCTTCGGCCGGCGGCGATCAGGTGTTGACTCCCGACACCGGCATCGTGCCCGTCACCAACCAGGTCGACGATCTGATCACCGCGCTGCGAACCTTGTTGGACGACCCGCAGCGTCGACACCGCATGGGGCTCGCCGCCGCCGAAGCGGCCTCCGGCTACTCAGCCGAAGCGATCGCTGAGCGCTACCGAGCGTTGTACGAAGGCTTGGTACGCGGCCGAACGCGCTGACGCACCGATTCAGCCGCGGGCGGCGAGAATGCGGGCGCGCACGAAACGAGCAACCACGCGGGTCTCGACGCACGCGTCGGTACCAGCCGGCGCGAGGTGGGCCGCCGGACCGCACAGGCCGCGCCGCACCAGGCGATCGACGTCCGTGTCGTCCATCACACCCTTGAACACTGCGAGCGCCGGTTTCGCAGAACCGTCGGCGCGCACCAGGCCCATCCGATCGAACGCCAACGACGACCACGGGTTCAGATCGCGATAGGTATAGAAGAAGATGTTCCCGGCGAAGTCGAACTCTCGCCACGCGTCGAGTATCTGACGTACTCGCAGCGCCTGCACCGTTTCGTTCACCGAATGCTCGTCGCGCCCGGTCCCGAAGCCGGCTTCGGTCGCCCAAATCTGTTTGCGACCGTCACCGAAGTGCGCCATCACGGCGTGGGTCTGTGGCAGCGTCGAAAAGGTGTTCCAATCCCCGTGGTGCATCGGCGCGTAGGGAAACGAGTACGGGTGCATGCCCACGGCGTCGAGGGCAGGTCCGGCGCCTTGTGCGTACATCACGAACAAGAAGTTGCGCGGTGCCATGGCGTCGCCGAACACGTCGGTCGCGGGGGCCAACCCGCCGTTCATCACGAACGCGTCGGCATCCGCCGCGTGGATCGCATTCGATGCCGCAATCAGCAATCTCGCGTAGGCGACCGGGTCGGGGGCGGGCTGCCAGAACTCGCCGAGGTTCGGCTCGTTCCAGATCTCCCAGTGATGCACCCCCATCGGCGCGTAGCGACGAGCGGCTTCGTCGACGAAACGGGCGAAGTCGCCAACGTCGGTCGGAGGGTGATGTCCGTTCGTCCCCGCCGCACGAGCCCACGCCGGCGTGTACGCCGGAACGGCGAGCACCGACAAGCCGCGAGCCTTCGCCGCAAGCACAACTCGATCGGTCGGTCCCCAGTTCCAAGCGTCGCGGCCGCCACTTTGGATCGATGGCCAGTCGAAGTCGACGCGAATCCATCCCGCGCCGCTCCTCGCCATCCCGTCGAGATCGGCTGCGAGTTGGGCGTCGGAGCCCCACAAGATCGTGTGACCCTGCGCGAACCCGGTCTTCGCGCCGACCGAGCGCGGTGAAGGGCCGGTCGCCCGGGGTTCGGGCGTCTCGGCGACGCCGCGTCCCGTTCCGAGCGGGCCGGCAACGATCACTGATGCAATGAGACCCAGCGCGCCGAACAACTGCACCAGGCCGCGGCGACGAAGCACCAAGACCACTCTCCACCCTCCGGTCCCACGAGGCCTTCCGGACCACCTCTCCTCGGCGGCGCCGGGCCGGACCTGAGCGCCGGGCACCGCCGAGGCGACCCGGGGCGTTAGCGTGGCCACGCTCCGAGACCGGTCGGATCGGTGTGCGGCGTGTGCAACGACGCACGTTCCGCCGAAATCGGCCGTTCGGACCTTGCCTCCAGCACCCCAACCGACGCACAATGGGCCACCCTCCGTGAGAGCCGCGCCCGAATTCGCGCGGCTCGCATACCTGCCAACGCATTTCCCGCCGACGAAATCAGAGAACCGTTTGTCCGGATCTCGGCCCGAGCCGCACACCCCACGCTCGTCCCGTGGTCGCGCCCGCGACGTCGTTCGCGTCGTCGCCGCCACCCCGCGGCCGCGGCGCGCTGGCACGTGGACCGCTCGCGCGATCGTCACCATCGGCGACCTCACGGCGTTGGTCGCCACGGTCGTGGTCGCCGGAACCAGGCCTGCGACCTGGGCTTTGGTCGCGACCTACCTCGCAGTACTCGCAGCCATGGGCACCCACCAGTCCCGCCTCTCGCTGTCGGCGCTCGACGACGCGCCCCGGTTGGCGCTGGCCGGCGCCGTGGCAGTGCTGCTCGTTGCCCCGTTCGCGGCCGACGGCGCCGCCATTGCGCAAGCCGGACTCGCCACGATCGGCGCGGTGGTCGTCGTGCGGGCCGCGACCTACGCCATCGTCCGCGCCCGTCGGCGCCACGGGCGGCGCGAACCCACCCTCATCGCCGGCAGCGGGCACGTCGCCATCGAGATCGCGCACGTGATCGCCCAGCACCCCGAGTACGGATTGAACGTCGTCGGGTTCGTGGGTGCACCGTTTCCGAACCTGCCTGCGCCGCTCCTCGGCGACGTCGCCCACCTCGACGAACTCGTCCACGAACTCCATATTCGGCGGGTCATCGTGGCCTTCGGCCCCACCCGCGAAGTGGAGCTGATCGGCGTGCTCCGAACCGCCGTGCAACGGGCCGTGCAGGTCTTCGTCGTCCCGCGCCTGTTCGAGATCGGCGTGGCCCCCCGCAGCGTCGATGTCGACGACGTGTGGGGAATCCCGCTGGTACGGGTCCGTCAGGCTGCGTTCACTTCGTGGAGTTGGAAGGTCAAGCGGGCCATCGACGTCACTGCAGCCGCATCCTTGCTCGTCGTCACGGCGCCGGTGATGATGCTCGCCGCGTGCGCTGTGCGCCTCTCCGGATCGGGGCCAATCCTCTTCCGGCAACACCGGGTTGGTCAGGGCGGTCACGAGTTCGAGGTGCTGAAGTTCCGCACGCTGCCGGCCGACCACGTCGATCGCACCTGGAACGCGGCCAACGTCGACTACACGGGCTTCGTCGGCCGCTGGCTTCGCCGGCTGTCCGTCGACGAACTCCCCCAACTCTGGAACGTCGTCCGTGGGGACATGAGCCTCGTCGGGCCACGTCCCGAACGCGGCTACCTCGTCGAGAACTTCAACACGACCGTGCATGGCTACAGCGATCGGCACCGCCTTCCCGTCGGGTTGACCGGATGGGCACAGGTCCACGGCCTCCGCGGCGAGACCTCGCTACGAGAGCGAGTGCGCTTCGACAATCAGTACATCGAGCACTGGTCGCTGTGGCGCGACCTGACGATCATGTTGCGCACGGCGGCGGCCGTGTTCCGGCTGCCGCACCGGGGGTCGGTCGCCGACCACGTCACCGGCGAGCACTTCGGCATTGCGGCCACCAGCCGCACCGAGACGCCCGACGCCGGCGACGAACGCGGCGCGTAACTCGATCAGGCGCCGATCTGCACCTCGAGTCCCGATTCGGTGCGCAGCGGCGTCACCGGATGACCCGGCCCGGCCCTGCCGGAATCGGGAGCCGCCGCGGGCGCCGGGTTCGGCCACCTCACCACCACCGATCGCGGCGTGCAGCCCCGTGCACGCCGTCGTCAGGGGTTGCTGGCAACGCGGTGGCGTCGTACCGACTCGGCCCGACTCGGCCCGACTCGGCGCATTCGTCGCCGCCCGGCGGGGGCCCCGGTCGAGCCGGCCACGAGGGTCGTCGTCGCAGTGACGGAGGGGCGCCAAAAAACGATCGACCGCGCGCCGAGCGGCGCGCGGTCGATGGATCGAAATGTTCGTCGGAGCGACGACTCAGGCGACGGCACCCTTGCGGCGGCCGCTGCGCACGAGCACCGTGCCACCGAGGGCGAGACCGCCACCGATCAGCGACAACTGCAGCACGTCGCCACCGGTCAACGGCAGCGAGCCACCGTCACCGTTGCCCGAGCCACCGTTGTCGGCTCCACCGGAGCCCGGGTCGGGTTCGCCGTACTGGGCGAATGCGCTGCTTGCCGGGATCATCGACCCCAGGATCAGACCACTCACGGCTGCGGCACGAACCAGGTTGTTGCGACGCATGTCGATTCTCTTTTCGTTCAGGATCTTCCGCCCGGCACGAGCCATCACGGCTTACCCGCAGTGTAGACCCTCGGTGTCCGGATTGTCCACAGGCCGCGCGGCCTATTGTGACACGAAAGCGTCGAGGCGCACACGCCGCCCGCTGCGATCGTCCCATGTCTGGTCACCGGCGCTCCACTGCGACGGCAGCCACCGCGACGACGGGTTGACGTACAGCGATTCGTCGACGTCGCCGACCTCGAAATGCACAGTGACCTGGACGTTTTGGCCACGTTCGAGTTCGATCAACGCCGCCACCACCCGATGACGCTCGCCGTCGCTGCCAGTGGCCACCAAGGGGACCCGCTCACCCGCCACGGTGATGTAGTTGTCCTGGGCGAACGCCGGCAACTCGACGGTGATCCAGCCCTGATACTTACCCGGGGCTGCTCGCGGAGTCCCGGGGTACGGACCTTCGACGTAGCGCGGCAGGTCCTCGGGAGCGAAGTTCGCCACGGTGACGTCGATCGTCATCTCGACGTTCGGGCCCTCGGCGTCTTCGCCGCGCAGTTTGGCGTCGATGGCGACGAACTGATCGAGTTTGTTGCCCGCACGGTTCTGGAGCCCGAGACTGATCGAATCGCGCTCGGTTGCGCCCGAGACGCCGGCGCCAGCCCAACCGGCTTGGACTGTCGGATCCGCGGCGAACGCCAACAAGTGCCGGCCTGACACCGCGGGGCGCAGCGCGTTCAGCAAGTCCGTCGCGCTCCAACTGCCGGTTTCGAGGGCGGTGATCGCGGCGCGTGCGATCTTCGACAAGCGGTCGCGTCGAGCGATCTGCGCGTCGCTGCCTTGATCGTCCAGGGTGCGGTACTGCTCGAGGAAGATCTCGCGCTCGACGTTGTCGGCGTTGTACTCGAAGCCATCGACGGTCACCGGACCGGTCAAGGCAAGCATGCTTCGTAACGCAATCGGGTCGATGACCATCACCCCATCGAGGACCTCACCCTGCCGGGCCTCCCACATCGCCAGTGCATGCGCGCCCACGACGTCGAACCGGGTCGTGGTGGCGAGCTCGCGAAAGTCGTCGGTCGGCTCAGCGATCGCCCAGCGGGCCTCGAAGTCCTCGTCGGTGATTGGCACGGTGCCCGGTTCCAGCACGAGATCCTGGGTGGCTTCCATCGGTCCGAGCTCGAAACGGCCGTCGCGCACCTCCATCACGCCAGCGGACAAGAACGCGCCCGAACCCATGCGCATCTCACTGTTGTTGGCCGCCAACACGAGGTACCGCGACGGGCCTTCGAGGAAGTCACCGACACCTTCGCCCGCGGCCGCGAGATCCGACACCGCGCCCGAGATATCGGCGAACTCGTCACCGAACTGGTCGCGTGCGTCTTGGAGGGGTCCGTACAAGTTCCGGTCCGGTCCGAGATCGATCGTCTCGAGTTCGAGTTCCGCACGCTCGGCAATCGCACCGAGTCGACGGAGCAAGGTGATGCGTCCCCGTCCGGCGGGCTCCACCTCCTCGATCACGACTTGCGTCTCGTCGAGCGCATCGATGCCAACCGACAACGTGCGGTCGGCCGCGTTGGTCATGGCTTCGACCGAACGGACCTGGCGACCGACGAACGGTACGACCTTCCACGGCTTGAGCAATGGGCTCGAAGCGCGATCACTGGCCGTTGCGAAGTGGGCCTGCGCGGCGACGAACCGGTCGCGCCCCTCGCCCTCGAGCAAGTCCGTCGCGCCCAGATCGGCCTGGGCGGCGCGCAGCTCGTCGAGACCGCGGTCGACCGCGGCTTTGGCATCGAGCAGCGTCTTGGTGCTGACAGCGCCCCAGGCCGCAAGGACGACGAACGTCCCGAGCAACCACCACTTCCGGCGCGGTCGACGGAGAGGGGCACGGCGAGGGGAACGGGATTCGTCAGGTCCCGGCGCGCGCAGGTCGCTCGCGTCGGATGCATCGCTCATGGTCGCAGGCTAGGAGCGAACATCGCCCTTCGACGCGCGTTCGCGGGCCTCTACGATGCGCGTTCGTGGGCGACGCCGATTCGAGTTCCGAAGAACCCGAGTCCGCGCCTCGCTTCACCACGCGCCACCTTCGCGCCGACGTGGATCTGGACGCCTGCGCCCGTCGCATCGTCCGCGAGATGTACCAGCGGCGCGACACGAAGCGGAACTACAGCGCGTCGGCGGGGTTCGCATTGTCGAGCCGCCTGATCGGCGACATCGCAACTGCCCACAGCGAGCTGGTGACGCCCGGCCCGGCGGCGTTCCCGACCCCGACCGACCTCAGCATCGAGGAACAACACGTCTACCGCGCGGCCGCCATTGGTTACCGCACGGCGTTTCCCGAACCATTCGTGCTCGCACCCCTTGCCGACGACTGGGAAACGACTGACCCCGAGACCGGATACCGCTGGGTCGCAAGCACACCGCTCGCCGGCATCGACGAGTCGGGTCAACATCGGATCCGTCACGTTGCGATCGGACGAGGAGCAGCCGACCTCGATGCTCCGACATACTTCATGCTCGCGCTGCGCACCGACGGCTGGGCCGACGAGGTGCTCATCGACCCGGCAGCGCTGCTCGATGCCGATCGCCGCGACCCGTTACGGATCGACGCCGAGGTCCGAGCCGAGGCCCGAGCCTGGGCCGGCACGCGAGCCGAGGCACTGATCGCATTGGGCCCAGACCCAAGGCCACGGATGGGCCGAGACTGTCTCGGCTGCGCCTACGTCGCGAAGTGCACGGTGCACCGATGACGAAATCCCTGCTCGGCGACATCCCCGGCATCACGCCGTCGGGGTACTCGAATCTGCGCCGATGCCGTCGGTTGTTCTTGCTGAACAACCTCTTGCGAATACCAACGAGCGACAGTCGCTTTTCGCCCGACCAAGGGCTGCTCGTCCACGACATGTTGAAGGCCATCCATCAGCAGGGTCGATGCGACGACGCCAACCATGTCGATGCCGTCCTCGCGGCGCACGGCGTCGACAACGATCACACCCGAACGATGATCGAGCGTCACATCGTGCGATGTCCGCGGCAGTTCGAGCGCGCTGGTCACGAGGTCGAACTGGCAAGGTTCTTGCGCCACCCGCCGGTGATGTTCATGGCCCACGCCCGCATCGACGCAATCTGGGTCCACGACGGGATGCTCGACGCGCGCGACTACAAAACCGGCGGACGTCAATTCGACTTCGTCGCCGACGATCCCGCGGCGCGCGTGCAGGCGTTCGTCTTGGCGCGCCACCTCGATCGCGTGGGCGCGACACGGCTTCGGATCCGCTACGAGTATCTGGCGCCCGAGATCGACGAAGACCCCGAGCCCTTCGAACCCGATGCCGACGACCTCGCCGCAATTGCCACCGAACTCGCCGACACGGTCGCGGCATTGTGGGCGGCGAACGGCGAGTTCGTCGGAGTCAACGATCCGGTGACGTGTGGCTCGTGCGCGTACCGGTCGATTTGTCGCGACACCGCAGCCGCGGGCGAACCCATGTGGCCTGCGCTGGGCGTTGTCACGGATTGATGCGCTGCGCCTGATCGGAGCCCCATCGGTGGCCCCGGCGCCGAGTCGGTCCGATGCAGACGTCGGCTCGTAATCTCGCAGCCCGATGGATCCGCACACCCCTGTCGTCGTCAGCGTCGGCCAGGTCGACCAACGCGATGTCGAAGCCGACGCCATTCGTTCCCCCGTCGGCTTGTTCGTCGGCGTGGCGTGTCTCGCCGGCGACGAGGCCCGCGGCCTGTTGACCGCCATCGGCGGCTTCGGTCGGTGAGCACGTCGACGCCTCCGCCTCGAGGTGCCGTGATGCTGCGTGGCTTCACCCGTCGTTGCGCGCGGTGTGGCTCGGGCAAGCTGTTCCGTCGGTGGGTCACGATGGTGCCCGACTGCCCTCGATGCGGTCTGCATTTCGAACGAGAGTCGGGTTACTGGGCCGGCGCGCTGGCGATCAACTTCGTCTGCACCGGCGGTCTGCTCGTCATCGCGTTGATCGTCGCGCTCGTGGTGACGATTCCCGAAGTTCCCGTCGCGCCGATCCTCGCTGTGTTGATCCCGATCGCGGTGCTCGGCCCGATTGTCGGCTATCCGTTCTCGAAGACGTTGTGGTTGGCGATCGATCAGGCCTTCCTCCAGCGCATGGACCCCAACGAGCGGCCGACCTGACCAGCCGCAGGCCCGGTCACGGTCGGCGAGCAACCAGCATGCGAGGACGACCGGCCAGGTCGGGCTCGGTCGCTGCGTCGACGAGACCGTGTTCGGTGGCCAGCCCGACGACATCGTCGCCCTGCGTCGCGCCGTGTTCGATCACGACCACGCCACCCGGCCGTACCCATTTGCGCGCGGCACCGAGAATGGCCCGGATCGCGTCGAGGCCGTCATGGCCCGCAAACAACGCGAGGGCAGGCTCGTGGTCGACGACTTCACGAGCGAGGCCGTCGCGTTCGTACTCGGCGACGTAGGGCGGGTTCGTGACGAGCACATCGATGGTTCCCGGCCAATCGTCGTCGAGCGCGTCGAACCAATCGCCCGACCGGAAGTCGACATTGGTCAACCCGTTCCCTGCGCCGTTCAAGCGTGCGACCGCGAGAGCGGCGGCGGAGACATCGGTCGCGACTACGTGCCAATGCGGTCGGGCCCGAGCAAGCGCGAGCGCAATGGCGCCACTTCCGGTGCCGAGATCGACGGCCCGACGCGCGTGATCGGGCGCACGCCGCAACGCGATCTCGACCACCCATTCCGTCTCGGGGCGAGGAATCAGCACGCGAGCATCGACGAGCAGATCGAGATCGCGAAACGGCCACTCGCCGAGGATGTACTGCAGCGGCTCGCCGGCGAGTCGACGCTGCACGCTTTGTTCGAGCGCCGCAATCTGGCGAGCGCTCGGCGCAACCCGCTCGATGTCGGTCCACGCCGGACCGGCGTGGCCGCTGATGTGCTCGCACAACCAGCGTGCCTCGTGCTCCGCCGACGCAATCCGGCCAGCACGGAGCTGTCGCTCGAGGTCGACCCGCCAGGCGCGCCAGGCGACTTCGGTCATCCGTCGCTCTGGCCCAGCTGTCGTTGGCGTTCGTCGGCCGCGAGCGCGTCGATGATCTCGTCGAGTTCGCCGTCGAGCACTCGATCGAGCGAATAGAGCGTGAGCCCGATGCGATGATCGGTGACTCGGTTCTCTTTGAAGTTGTAGGTCCGAATCTTCTCGGAGCGGCCACCGCCACCAACCTGATTGCGCCGCGCCGCGGATAACGCGGCGTCTTGACGCTCCTGCTCGAGTTGCAACAAACGTGACCGCAGGATCTGCATGGCCCGCTCACGGTTCTGCAGCTGGCTTCGCTCGTCCTGACACGCGACGACCAGACCGGACGGCTTATGGGTGATCCGCACCGCGGAGTCGGTGGTGTTGACCGATTGGCCGCCGGGACCGCTCGAACGGAACACGTCCATTTCGAGGTCGTTCGGATCGATCTCGATGTCGACTTCGTCGGCCTCGGCCAGCACGGCCACGGTTGCCGCGCTCGTGTGGATCCGGCCCTGGCTCTCGGTGGCCGGGACCCGCTGCACCCGGTGCGGGCCACCCTCGTACTTGAGTCGCGCCCACGCCGCGTCGCCTTTCACCATGAACGTGAGGTCGCGGTAGCCGCCGAGGTCCGATGGCTGGCTGGTCAAGACCTCGACCTTGAACCCGAGCCGATCCGCGAGCCGCGAGTACATCCGGTAGAGGTCGCCCGCCCACAGGTTGGCCTCCTCGCCGCCCTCGGTGCCCGAGATCTCGACGATCACGTTGCGACCATCGTTGGGGTCGGTCGGCACGAGGAGTTCTTTGATTTCGTCTTCGAGTCGCTCGATCAACGCGACCTTCTCGATGCGTTCGGCATCGAGAAACTCCTTCATTTCAGGGTCGGACTCCCCCGCCAACATCTCGTTCGCCTCGGCCAGCGCGGCCTGGGCATCGCGGTAGGCCACGTAGGCGCTGACGACCGGACGCAACTCCTTTTCCCGCCGACCCGCATCGCGCGCCGCCCGCCGATCGCCTGAGGCGTAGACACCGGGCAGATCCGCTTCGAGCTTCGCAAGCTCCGCGACGAGTTCATCGAGTTGTTCGAACATGAGTCCGCCAGGTTACGGGCGACCCCCACACCTTGGTGGACCCCAATCGTGCATCCAGCCCGGAAAAAACTGCTCAAGTGCGCGTCCGAGCACGCCGTTCACGAGTGTGGGCGAGTTGGGACCAGAGCCAGGGATGGCTGCCATGGACCTCAACCCGACACGGACGCAAGGGGGTACGCACCCCCAACCCACGCCGGCAGTCTCGTCACGGCCGTCGGAGTCTCGTCACACGCCGCCGTCCCGAGCGGAGATTGCAACCGTCGAACGCACGGCATGGTTCGATCTGAATGGCGACGGACGGATCTCGAATGATCCCGCAATGTTCGGCGGTGACGGATACCTGATCGGCGACGGCAACTTCGACGGTCGGATCAGCCGCGGCACCGACTCGTGGTACGACGCGCGAGGCCGCCCAGTTCCGCCACCGCCACCGGGAGCGGGGGAAGTCGAATCGCCCGCGCCGAGCGTGCCGCCGCCGCGAGCCGACGCGGCCCGCGCAGCAGCGGCGCAGGCCTACCGCGACAACTGATCCGATCCCAGCGAGTGGAACTCGGCGGCGATGTCGGCGCGATGCGGGTTGCCCTCGAGCGCACGATCCAACTCGCCCAACGTCTCCCCAATGAAGGTCTCGCGTCGGGCGCCGAGGCTCTCGCCGATTGCGATGTCCCACAACTTGGAAATCACTGCGGAACCTGAGAGCCGCTTGCCGCCTTCGCCGATGAGCGTGCGGTCGCGAATCTCGGTGAGGACGGTGCGCAGGTAGTCGACGTGCGGCGTCTCGTCGGCGCGGATGTAGCTGACGATGTCGGCAGCCGAACCTTCGCCGGCAACCAGCTCGGTGTCGCTGAGCACGGCCTCGGCATGGCGAAACGTGTGAAACGCGCTGATCTCGATGAACAGAATGCCGAGCATGCGGCGGATCATCGATTCGAATGCGGGATCGAGATCGTCGTGCACCCGAAACGCCTGTTGGGCGGCCGCGATCTGTTCGGGCGTCGGCGGGGTCGCCGGTATACCCAAGCGCGCCAACAGCAGGGCCGTCTCGTCTTCGGTGACCGGTGTTTCGAACGCGACATCGCGGGCCGCGAACCACATGTCCCGATGCCCGGCTTCGTCGTCGTGACCGGCTTCATCACGGGCGTGCGCCTCGAACAACGCGTCGAGATGGGCGAGCGCAGTGCCGTCGATCGAGTCGTCGAAGAACCGCTGGAGATCGCCGGCGTGCGCGTGGCGAATCATGGCGCCGAAACCTTCGACGGTGCCGATGCGCGTGAGGGACGTGATCGTGAGATCACGAACCCCGGAGCGGAGGAGGTACTTGGACTGGGCGACGTTCGGGTAGGTCTCGGGCCAGGTGTCGAGTGGCGCATCGAGAATCTCGGTTCCGAACGTCTCGCGGTGGTGCTGTTGCCACGCCGCGATCGCCGGGCGACGCGCTGACATGCGCGGGCTGACGTACGAACCGTCTGCATCGAAGCCGCCGTGGCACCGCCGGCCACCCGCGATCAACGGCGCCGCAATCGGATCGTCGGTCAAGAGTTCGGTAGCAGTCCAGTGCAGTTGCAGGTTGCTCATCGGTCCTCCCCAGATGTCGGGGGCAGTGTACGACGGCGGCCTGCGAACCCCTCGGGCGACGGTCAGGCGGTCACGCCGCCCCGAAGGCGGGACGCGGCATCGACGCTGACCGGCGGGCGTCGACCTCGGCCAACTGGGTTGCCGTCATGCTGGCCCGCAGCGACGCGAGCGCAACCTCGAGCTGGTCGAGCGTCGGTTCGCGTGTCGTCAAACGCTGCAGCAACAGGCCCGGTTTCATCGCGGCGCGCACCCAAGGGCGGTGCATGTGGCGCGCCGCGTTGCGAATCACCTCGTAGGAGATCCCCGCAATGACTGGGATGAGCACGACGCGCGAGCCGATGACCCACAACAGGTTCGGGGTCGGCACGAACGAGTAACACGCAATCGCGATGACCATGACCGTGAGAAGAAAGTTCGTGCCACACCGAACGTGCGCCGTCGTGAACTGGTTCGCGGACTCAGGCGTCAGTTCGACGCCGTTCTCGTATGCCGCGATCGACTTGTGTTCTGCCCCGTGATACTGGAACACGCGGCGGATCTCGGGCATCAGGGAGATCAACGCGACGTAGCCGAGGAACAGCGTCAGGCGCACGACGCCCTCGCCGACTTGGAACGGCACGAACCCGACGAGGTTGTGCAGGCCCTTGCCGATGAGCGCAGGCAGCACCAGAAAGATCGCTGCGAACAACACGAGGGCGATGACCATCGTCGCGCCGACGGCGCCTTCGGTGAGTTTGGCGGCCTGCTTGCGGTTCTTGGCGATGCGCCGTTGGATCGCGGCGCGAGCTTCGGCACTGTCAGCATCGCCGGCCAGGGTCTCGAGTTCGGCTTCTTCCGCCGCGAGTTCGGCCGCAAGTTGTTGGTTTGCCGACCAATGCAGCGCGCGATACCCGAGCGACAACGACTCGCCGAGCGACATGACACCACGCACCAACGGAACTCGGCGGTACCGCTCCGACCAGTTCGCCACGGGCTCGACGCGGGTCGCGATGGTTCCGTCGGCTTGGCGCACCGACACGGCCCAGGCGTCGGGGCCGCGCATCATGACCCCTTCGATGACCGCTTGGCCGCCCATGGCGCGCGGTTCTTCGGCACCGCCAGCCACGGCGGGCTACTTCTTCTTGTCGTTCTTGGCGTAACGACGCTGGAAACGCTCGACGCGACCACCGGTGTCGACGAGCTTTTGCTTGCCCGTGTAGAAGGGGTGGCATTCCGAGCAGAGCTCGACGCGCAGCGAATCCACCGTGGAACGGGTGGTGAACTCGTTGCCGCACGAGCAGTGCACGCGGCATTCGATGTAGTTCGGGTGGATTTCGGTCTTCATATCTCTCGCAGTCTACCTTAATAACTTAGGCTCTGAATGTATGATCTATTCTAAAGAAGGTGACGGATACATGAATAACCATTACCCTAAAGGTGTAACCATTTTTAAAGGAGGTAACTTACAAGAAGTAATTAACGACCTATCCGAATGTGAGTTCTTTATTGGTCTAGGATCAGGATTATCTTGGTTGGCTTGGGCTTGTAAATTACCTGTTGTTTTGATTTCAGGATTTAGTGAAAAATGGGCGGAAACAACTTTAGACACATACAGAGTTATTAACGAAAGTGTTTGCCATGGATGTTTTAACTCAGAAAGATTGGACGCTGGTGATTGGAATTGGTGTCCACTACATAAAAACACGGATCGGATGTTTGAATGTACAAAAGAAATTACTTCGGAAGTAGTTATTGGTGAAATCGATAAATTACTTAATAGTAATCCATTACCTAAATTTGATTGGGGTTGGATGAATAATGGTGACGGTAATTGTAATTATCACAAACATGTAATGTATAATGAAATATTTGAACAGAGATTATACGAACGATTCTTTGAAGTTGAAGAGGGGGATATCGTTTTAGATATTGGATCAAGTGTTGGACCTTTTACATATTCAATCCTACATAAAAAACCAAAACACATATTTTGTATTGAACCAAGTGAAAGTGAATTCACAGCATTAATTAAAAACACGTTAGGGTATCCCGTAACACATATAAATAAAGGTCTTTCAAATTTTAATGGTGTGATTGAACACGATAAATTATTTGGAGGTGAAACACATATGGAGTCTATTACATTTGATAAGTTTATTAAACTTTACGGATTAAATAGAATTGATTTTGTTAAAACAGATTGTGAGGGTGGTGAATACGAAATGTTTAAACCTGAAAATTTAAATTTCATTAAAAAAAATGTTAAAAAAATTGTTGGTGAATGGCATTTAAGAACACCAGAACATAAAGTAGAATTTAGAAACTTTAGAGATAATATCTTAACTCAGTTTGATAACATACAAGTTTTCTCTGTGGATGGTGTTGACATTAAATGGGATTTGTGGAATGACCATTTTATTGAATATTATTGTGAAGTAATAATCTATATAGATAACAGAAAATAATATACTTTGTTTTATTTGTTCTTGTAAGTTTAATTGTGTCATAACATAATTCCAAATTATACTATCATCAGTGCCCCTTTGATTGAAAAGTTCTGCTGGTATAGTTAATTCGCCTTTGTAATGTTCTGTCGCACCTAATTCATCATTAGTTTCTATAAGAATGTATGAAACCTTTCCGTTCCCGTTATCAAAATGATAATCGTAAAAATTATTTAAAGGCATAACTGTAATTTCTATACCATCAGGTGCAGTATAAGTAATACCATCTATTGTATTGCCGATAAACTATTTAGGTCTTCCACAATAGGACTTTCATCATACCACGTCCATCCTTCTACAGGATATGTATAAGAGTCTTTGTTTTCTCTAAGTAGCTCGTAATTTGGCCCATATACAAAATTAGGTGCATATTGCCAATTGTCATCTTCTAGTTTGTAAAATCCTGATGTGTCTTCCATAATTATCCTGTTATTGTCCATCCTTTTGATGTTACTATTAATTTATCTGCCGCAGTTAAACCTGCTGTTCCTGTTGCTGTAGTTATATTTATTGTTTTTCCTGTAACATTTCCTTGAGCCGCCATATCATTAAATAGCTGTACTATTTGTGCTGTACTCATATTGGTATTAGCTATATCTATTTGAGGTGATATTCCTGACCATTGTCCTGCTGAAGCATTCAAGAGTCTTACTTCTTGTACATCTGTTCTCCTAGTTGAGTTTGATCCCCCCAATTGAAGGAGACTTAAAGGTCCGGAGAATGAAATTGCAGATCCACCTGTAAATCTATTCTGTAGTAAACCAGCTGCACTTATTAAAGGTGTTGCAGTTAATGATCCTATTTTGTTAAAGTTTGTAAGTGTTGTTAAATTACTACATCTAAAAAACATAGCCGCCATATTTGTTACTGCTGAAAACTGAGTAGCCCCAGGTAAAACACAAGTTTCAAGACTTGAACAATTGGAAAAACATCCACTAAAATCTGTAACAACACCTACAGTATTTGGTAAAGTAATATCAGTTAATTGTATACAATTTATAAACCCGTTAGCAAAGCTAGTACATGCGGACATTGAAGTGGGTAAAGTAACAGACGTAAGCGATGTACAAGTATTAAAACAACTACTTATTGTAGTAACAGCATTTAAAGTTGAAGGTAATGTTATACTTGATAGTGATCTGCAATTCTGAAATGTAGATCCAAGACTTGTTAAAGCATTCATAGAAGTAGGCATTGTAATGCTAGTTAATAGATTACAAGAAGAAAATGTCAATGCCATTGATGTTATTGAATTTTGAACACCTGGAGTCCATGATATTGTTTTTAAGCTATAACAATTCACAAATGAATTAGCAAGCGATGAAAAAGTGTATCCAGAAGGAATTGTGACTTCTTGTAATTTATAACAACTATTAAACGTTGAGAGGAAATTTACAGCACTTGCTCCTGGAGTAGGTAATGTAATTTTAAGTAAAGACACACATAGTACAAATGCGCTATTAATATCAGTCATGCTTGGACAACTTATAGGTAATATACAAGATGTTAATGCATAACAATTAGAAAAGGTAATTCCAAAAGTATTAACATTTATATTTGACGGGAAAACAATACTTTTTAATGAATAACAATTCTGAAATGTAGATGAAAAGTTATATATAGATGCTGCATTTCCTGTAGCAGGGAAATATACATTTTGTAAATTAGCACAATCTTTGAAACAATTTGAGAAAATAGGAATTGTGATAGTTGGCATACTTGTAAATTTTACCCATTCTAATTGTATACATCCATTAAATGAATTAGCTAGGTCCGTAACAGAATTAATAGAGGGTAATGTAACGGATCTTAAATTATCACAATATTGAAAACAAAAATTCAAAGTAGTACAAGAATTTAATGAGGTTGGAAGAGTAACAGATGTTAAATTACTACAACTATTAAATGTTGAACCTAAATTTGTAATGCTTGTAGAATTTGAAGGAAATGTAATTTCTAGTAGCTTAGGACAAGTATGAAATGCAAAATTGTATGAAGCTGCAGCAGAATTAGAAGTTGGCATAACAACTTTAACTAATGATCGACACTCATAAAACATACTTGCCCATGATGCCCAAGTCACTGTTGCTGGTAATTTTACAAATTGTAACTTGTTAAACATAGATAAACTACTTGTAGAATTAGATGAATTAAAATTAAGAGGAGTTGCATTTTGTGTACTATCACCATAATATGCTTCTAATACATTACATATTTGAGTACTACTTGAATTATCACTAATTAAAATAGCCATTATATTACAGTTACTTAAAACTGATACTCCAATTCCTGTAAAATAAACTCTAATTATAAATGTTGTATAACCTAAAGAACAAGGTGTTCCTGATCCTGGAGTGTATGTATGATTAGTATTTATTTGTGAAATAGTTGTAACTGTATTACTATTACCATCTCCCCAATCTATAAGTATATTTTGAGCACCTGAAGTTCTTGTAAATGTTGTTCTAATTGAACATGAAGCATCTCCAAGATCACAAAATAAGAATTGTACTTCTGTTGATACATCTGTAATTACAGGCCAATCTGATGGTCTAGAATATGCTGCTGGCCCCGTTGTTCTACTAAAATAATTTTGTACTGGTAAGTTAAATGCCATAATTAAGTTGTTGAAGATATAGTTATTTCTCCTGTTATATTTGTTTGAGGTGGAAATAATGAATAAAATATGCATGATCCTGCAGCAACGGTTACTTGAGTTTGCATTCCGCAAGTTGTTACTTCAAGATAAATAGATCTATCAGGAGTAAAATCGACTACTGAAGTAGCTGTTATATTTTGATTAGAAAATAAATAAGTATAGTATCCACTTATAAGTGACCAACTTGCGGAAGACAATGTTTGATTTGTTAGTAGTATTGTAGAACTTCCTCCTCCTTGTATAGTTACACCATTAATTTTCATAATATCCTTTCTATTTATTTATTTTATATCTCAACCCAAGTATTGTCTGGGTCAAATCTCATAATCCATATTGTTGGTGTGTCTGAACTTTGATGATAAGCATGACCTAAAATCCGAACATAATCAGCAGTAGGCACTGTAGTTGCTAATTCACCAGTAGAAGTACTATCTCTTATGTAAATAGGAAGTCCGTTGTCAGCTCCTTGTACAAAAGGTGCTAAATCGTTATTTGCATCTTCAACTTGTAAATGCCCTTCTAAAAGAATTTTACCAGTACCTGATTCTATATTAGCAGCTTCAACATATATCCCTAACATTTTTGTTGATGAAGCGGTTTTTTGATCAACCATTTCCCAAGTGCCATCAGTTCTTAAAGAAACCAAACTATAAAGGGTTGGTCCTATAGTTGTGTATAAAGTTCCTTCAATAACATCACCTTCATAGTAGAATGTAGGTGTAAGTATTTCATTAAAGGAAAATTGCCTTTGTGCTGAAACTATATTTTTATACCATAAAGAATATAAATTACCATAAGCTAAAAAATCAGATAACCAATTAAATGCTATTACACCACTTGGTGCAGTCAATTCACCAAGTTCTGTATCAATGTTTGGATAAACTACACTTATTGTTATTAGTCTATCATTTATTGTTAGTCTACTTCCATTAAAAGTTAAATTATTTTCAGCAACTATTCCACCACTACCATCTGAAGTTAAAACTTCATTATTACTTCCAGGTACAGTTGGTGAAGTTCCTGATGTTCCATCCGTACCATTCGTTCCTGAGGTTCCATTTGTACCATTCGTACCTGATGTTCCATTAGTACCATTCGTACCTGATGTTCCATTAGTACCATTAGTACCTGATGTTCCGTTAGTACCATTTGTACCTGAGGTTCCGTTAGTACCATTTGTACCTGAGGTTCCATTAGTACCATTAGTTCCCGAAGTTCCATTCGTTCCGCTAGTTCCATTAGTACCATTAGTTCCTGATGTTCCGTTAGTACCATTAGTTCCTGAGGTTCCGTTAGTACCATTTGTACCTGATGTTCCATCCGGACCATTCGTTCCTGAGGTTCCATTCGTACCATTTGTACCTGAAGTTCCATTAGTTCCGCTAGTTCCATTCGTACCGTTAGTACCTGAAATTCCTGATGTTCCATTAGTTCCTGATGTTCCATTCGTACCGTTAGTACCTGAAATTCCTGATGTTCCATTCGTACCGTTAGTACCTGAAATTCCTGATGTTCCATTCGTACCGTTAGTACCATTTGTTCCTGACGTTCCATTTGTTCCTGACGTACCATTAGTTCCTGAAATTCCTGATGTTCCATTCGTACCGTTAGTACCTGAAATTCCTGATGTTCCATTCGTACCGTTAGTACCTGAAATTCCTGATGTTCCTGACGTTCCATTAGTTCCTGACGTACCATTAGTTCCTGAAATTCCTGATGTTCCATTCGTACCGCTAGATCCGTTAGTACCTGATGTTCCACTTGATCCTGATGAACCTGTTGAACCACTCAAAATTGATTGTAAATCTGATATTGTTGCGTAATACGAAGAACCTTCAGGACTCTGTGAAGTATCCCCTGTTACAACAACGTGAAACAAGTCATTTACTGTGACTGCTGAAACTCGAGTCCTATCGGTTAATCTATTATATATTGGCATCTTAGTCTATAAATATTTATGATTTGAAAAGTAGGACTGTGTATTAGAATAATAATTATATTTTAAATTTTATCATACCAAAAATTTTATACTAAACAATGATTTATGTTTGGTGTTAATGTTGGTGTAGGGGTTTTATAATTACTCTGACTTGGTAAATTTATTACCGGTGTATATCCACATGGATTGTAAGATGGTGTAACTGTAGGTGTGGGTGTATTACTTGGTGTGACACTAGGGGTTTTGGTTATTGTAGGTGTTGGTGTTGGGACTTTACAAGGATCAAAACTTGGTGTAGGTGTTACTGTACTTGTTGGTGTTGGTGTTTGAGTTTTTGTAGGTGTAACAGTCGGTGTCCTTGTTGGTGTGGGTCTTGGTACATTCATATAGTATGTACATTTTGTATTTAACACAAAAATTGTGTATGATCCGTAAACTTCTCTTGGGGGAAACAATAATGTTGGTACAAAAACAAATGGAAGTGTTACTTCACCTAAATTAATAGAAACATCGTCTATATCAGGTTTGAACATAACTTGAGCAATTTTTCCTTCGTTTGATATACTATTAATAATAATTTCTATTGCCATCTATAAAATTTGATATGTAAAGTCGTTAATAAAACATGATGAGGTATCACAAACAGGACAATCAGGATCGAACATCATAAATGGAGTTTTTAAAAGTTTGAAATTGTGTTTAACTTCAGATGCAAATAATGGTTCAGTGTAAAATCTGAATTGTGAAATTGCACCATCAAAAGTTCCTGCAAAATTTTCCTCAATTAAAATGTGAGTTTTCAATTTATTTAGTGTAGTTGCACTTAATATATTTTCAGAAAAACATTCAGGGTCTTGTATATACATGCCCTCTGTTGTTGCTGTACAGGCAGATAAAGTCAAATTTTCATGAAGTCCTTGAGTTCCTCCACCCCAAGACATATTAAAAGGAACCGCAACTTGTTTTTCTTTATCTGTATCTAATGGTCTTGGGATTACCTCCTCAAAATTTTCAACAACATAAAAAATTCTACCATTTATATAAATTTTTAATCTACCCATTCTAAATTTAGTATCGTCTAACCATCTTTGATTTAACTGTACTATTTTAACTTGAATGGGTATTTCATAACCGTTTGTGTATGGTGGTGCAATTAATGACACCGTATTATTTGCTAAACTTTGAAGGTATTCGAGTCTTGTGATATCATCTAAACCACCAAACCATTTCAAATCACAATAATCGAAATAAGTATATCTTTCCCATACCACATTTAATAAAAACCAATGCTCAAAGTTCAACCAATCAGGATTTACTTGTAAACAATAAGGGTATATTGGGGGCGTGCAAATATCCACAATTGTGTATCCTGTAACATAAGTTTCATCTGTAATACAAGTACCGGTTGATTCGCATTGGCCGGTAAGTTTTATTGCCCTTATACCGATACCAGGATTTTTAGGGTCACCACACAATCTTAAAGAAATATTATTTGAAAGGGCGTCCCACATAGGATCTTTCTCACATGTATCTTCAATTGAATTAAATATTTTAGATGGTTCTTTAGGTGGACAACCACAAAGATCACATCCACATCCTGTCGCACAAGGTTTTGTTGGGGTACAGGTAATGACTGTAGGATATGTATCACATAGTGGGGTTGGTGATGGTTTTGGTGTAGGTGTTGGGGTTGGCAAAGTTATACCAGTACAAACGTGGTCAAAACACATCCATCCACAAGTATCACATGGATCTAAGTTACATCCACATCCACAAGTTAATTTTGTTTCAGGATTTCCATTACATAAATTACACCCATAATTTACATGTGGATCCCAAACACCACCATTTGGTCTTGGTGGATACACATATATACATCTACTATTTTTAATTTGGTAATCACAACACGCACATGTTTCCTCACAAGTTAAACCTGAAGTGACTCTTGTATAACCAGTATCACATTTAGGACTTCCGTCTGCATAATGATAAAATTTATTTTCTGCTCTAGCCCCTAAAAAGAAAAAAGTGTTTTTATTATTTGGATAAATTTGATTGAGTGTTGTATATCCAAGTGGTGGAGTGTATTCATTCACAAATCTAGGTTTCAATAACATTTCTACTGACCAACCTTTATTCATTCTTTCAGGTAAAATATCGTAGTCGTAACCAAACAATTTGTAAAACCCTTGATAAAATCCACCGTACAATTCTACATACCTTCCTATTACAGGTGCGGTTTTTGAAACCATTTGGTATGTTGTATATAAAGGTACTCCTGAAAATTTATGGTTATCAGGAACATTGGTTGTGGTTTGTATAAATTTCATTCTTCTGTCATAAGACAACCTATTAAATTTTTGACTATCATTGAACAATCCATTTGTGTACTCTATAACATCTCCTTTGATTTTTTTGACTAATCCATTATCCACACCAGTCAATCCAATATCACACAATGTATCGGCGGTAAAACAGTTAAAATTTAAATCACTTGGATCATAAAAACTTTCTGATACAATAACATTGTTAGGATTATACTCACCATAAATTAGATTTAGATTTTGAGTTGTAAGAGGACTATTCAGATTTAAATTTACTGGTAATTTTTTTCCATTTTCTACACCTATTATATAAGGAGAGAAAACTACTTCTTGATTGTAGTCTACTTCATCGGACGCTATACACATATCTTGCCCATCATAAATGACTTGCAATTTCAATTTCGGACTGTTATATTGATTTATATTCTGATATGCCATTCGTTTTACTTATAAATACCACAAGTCAAAGTATTTATTAAGAAAATTCGAACATGATTCAGTTGAATGAGGAGTATTTCCAAAACCCATATTATTTTTATCTTAAAGATAAAGGAGACAAAATTGCCGTTTATTTTTCTGTAGGTAACACTTTAAGTGAGTCAAGAAAAAATGATGAAGTAATTGTTGTTGACAAAGAAATTTTTAATCAGATACAAAAAGTAATATCAAATATTTTAAAATCAGGTAAAAAATTATCTAAAGAATATATTCATAGACTTTTAGATTCAAAGGCAAAATCAAAAAAACAACCCGACGGTGAAATAGGTGAATTAGTAAATCCTGACGGTTCATTAATAAGTTCAAGTACTCCTATTCTAAATCAAAGAAATTTGGCTAAGAAAACTATGGATCAAACAGTTAGGATGTCTCGATCGAATCAATTTCCATTTATCAGAGTGTATTACGGTGAGTCTAAAGAAATTGACGGTAAACAAATCAGTGAAGTAGATCAATCAGAATCATTTGGTTATGAGGAGACGGAAGAGGCAAAAACATATGATCAGGCAAACAAAATAATGAAAAAAATGGGTGTAGAAGACCCCTTTGAAAGAAATAAAAGACTCAAAAGATTAGGCTTCGACAAAACTTTGGACAAACAACTTAAAAACGAAAAAAGAAGAGGTAAATGCAGAAATTGTTTTACCAAAAGAAGATTGTCTGAATTAGAAAAAGAAAAAATGGAAAACTTAATCGATGAGATACTTCTTTCAAAAAAAAATAAAGACAAAGATGTTGTTAAAAAAACTAAAGAGGGTCAGGGATCTTCAACCGTTGAAAAAATTTTAATACGAAATATTGAGTCGATCAAAAGATTAGCAGATAAAGAAGGTGTTGATATAAATAAATTGATTAACCATTTGAAAGTAGGTGAATAGTAACTTATATAACAAAACTATTGAGTTACCAGTTGAAGTTGTGGAGTATCTCCAAACTTGTTTTGACCATATTCCAAATTCTGATTCTTCAATCGAAGGTCATAAAAGGAATGAGGAACTCAGAGATACTGGTTATGTAACATACCAACAATTGGGAAGAATAAAAAATTGGTTTGATAATTATAATGGGGATGGTAAAGATGCTCCTTATATATTAAATGGGGCAGATTACATGAGAAATTGGGTTGAGACGACTATCCAAGATTTAAGAAAACAGGATACAACTCATACTGAAGTAGAAAATATAAAACCAAATGAAATAGATGATAATTTTATCAAAAATTTAGGGCCTATTGCTGATATGTTAAGACCTTCTAAAGAACACAGTACTTTTACTCAAGATGTAAGAATTAAAGAAAGTCTTAACAGAATAAACCAACTTATAAAAAAAATAATTTAAAATGCAAACAGAAAGATTAGATTTCACCCAACCAGCTAACGATTTGACGGCAATTGCGGATTTACAAAGAAAAAGTTTGATTGTTAAAAACGATTATAAAATTGTAAATCAATATTCAGCAGTCAACAAAGATGCCAATTCTGATGGAGATGAATTTGGAAAAGGGACTGGTGTTTTTCTTGACACATCAAATGGCGGTTCGTCTGTTGATATTGTGGAAAGAAAAAATGAAATTAAGGTTAATGAATATCAACCTGACAAACCTTACACCACACCATCGGCATAATGAAACTTTACAACACCTTCAATAAACTTATATTAGAAGTAGCGTCAAGAGAACAAATTTCAGATGCTATAAAGAACCGCAGAGTATGTGCCATTTATTATGATGGTGACGAACCTGGTGGTCGTGGTTTGAGGGTGATTGAGCCAGTTGCATTTGGTCTTACAAAGAAGGGTAATCCTGTTGTAAGAGCATGGGATAGAGAAGGAGCATCACACACGGCATACTTAGGTGAGAAACCGTTACCTAGTTGGAGGTTTTTTAGAGTTGACAAAATGCAGTTCATAAGACCAACACAAGAAACATTCGATACGCCAAGGCCTAATTATAATCCTGATGGGGACAGAAGTATGGAAAGAGTTTTTATAAATGCAATTTTTTAAATTTTAAAATATGAACAACGAAAACGACTTTATGCAGAAATTGATGATTTCTAAAAAAATAATGGAGAGACATGATGACATTGGTAGGGGAAATACAAGAAACATAAACAATTCACAATCTTATGAAAAACCATTGTTAAAGGAATTTGACACAGTTTCAGCTTCTTACAATATTCCTCAGGAATTTATGGAAAAACCACACACTAATGTTTCTGAATCAAAAATTTTAGGGTCTTTAGAAGAACGAGTTTCAAAATCCAAGTTACCTGACGAAATAAAAAAATTAATGTTAGAGCATCCAATTGTCCAACCATCAAGTGAGTCAAATACAATTTTGTCTGATGAACTTGTAGAAAGGGCATCAAGACTTATGGGGACAAACGCAAAAGGTAGCCCTTACTTAGATGATACACAAGAAACAAAAAAAACACAACCTCAACAGAGTTACGGTATTAACATTAATGAAATAAAGAAAGTTGTTAGAGAAACAATAGAAGATGTTTTATCTGAAAATGGTCTCTTGATAGAAAGTGAAAGTAAATCATCAGACATGTTTAAATTTAGGGTTGGACAACACTTGTTCGAAGGTAAAGTGATGAAAGTCAAAAAGATGTCAAAATAATAATTTTATTAACCCACTAACAAGTGGGTTTTTTGTTGATTATTATTAGTTTTTGATTTATCTTTTTACAAAAAAAAATATGCCAAAAATTAATGTATTAGTTTTACCTTCAGATACAAGTGGTGTCGGTAAATTCAGATCGGTATCGCCACATGTTAAACTACAAAATTTATATCCTGACGATTTCCATGTCGATATAGATTACACTCCTAAAATAAATGATGTAAACTATTGGAAAAAATATCAAATAATTCACTTCCACCGAAGTTTTGGAAATATTGATCAGTGTGCCAATATAGTTAAAGATCTGAAAGATATGGGTATCATTATGATTGCGGATATTGATGACTATTGGTTACCAACTAAAGAACACCCTATTCATCAGTTGATTGTTGAAAACAAAATGAACCAAAAAATTGTTGATAATTTAAAAGTTGCTAGTTATGTAACTACCACTACAGAAATATTTGCCAATGAAATAAGAAAATTCAATAAAAATGTAATTGTTTTACCTAATGCAATAGATCCAGCTGAACCTCAATTCAATCAACCAACATTACCATCAGATAAAATAAGAGTAGGTTGGTTAGGTGGATCATCTCATTTGCATGACCTTAAACTTTTAGATGGTATGGTATCTAAATTAAAACCTATTCAAGATAAATTACAATTTTATGTTTGTGGTTTTGATATAAGAGGTACGGTCACTGAATTAAACAAACAAACTGGTGAACAAAAACAAAGACCTATCAAACCTGAAGAAACTGTTTGGAAACTATACGAACAAATTTTTACAGACAACTATAAAATTGTATCACCAAATTACAAAATATTTTTAGATAAATTTGAAGATGTTGTATACTCTAATATTGATGATGAACCCTATACAAGGGTTTGGACTCGTCCTGTCGATTCATACGCAGTAAATTATTCAAATTTTGATATATCGTTAGCACCTATAAAAAATCATATTTTTAACAGAATGAAATCTCAACTTAAAGTTATCGAAGCTGGTTTCTATAAAAAGGCGTTGATTGCGTCAAATGTAGGTCCTTATACGATTGATTTAAAACATGCAATAAAAAATGGTCAGTTCACAGATGGTAATGCTTTATTAGTCGATGAACATAAAAACCATTCCGATTGGTCGAAGTTCATTAAAAAATTAGTTGATAATCCAAACATGATTACTGATCTTGGAGAAAGACTCTATGAAACAGTAAAAGACAAATATCATTTAGATACTGTCACAAAAAATAGAGCAGAATTTTATAAATCTTTAATTAAATAAAAATGATCAATATACCAATTACAAAAATTTTATTCTTAGATATTGAGACTGTCGGTGCATGTAAGGATTACCAAACATGCATACAGTCTAATCCAAGAGTAGCCCAACAATTCGATAAATATTTCGATTGGTTTCTTAAAAGATTTCCTGAAGACAAAGAATCGTCTATTGATATATCAACAGAAGAACACATGGATATTATATTTAAAAAAAGAGCGGCTTTAGTTCCTGAATTTGCAAAAATTGTTTGTGTATCTATGGCATTTATTTTAGATAACGGAGAAACCAAAAGACAAACATTTTCAGGTGATGATGAACATAAATTGTTAACGGAGGTTAGAGATCTTTTAAATCGTTGTCATAAGTTAGATTTTTATTTATGTGGACACAACCTAAAAAACTTTGACATCCCTATGATGGCAAAACGAATGATTATAAATGGTATTATGCCTTCAAAAATTTTACCATCATATGACACAAAACCGTGGGAAATAAAGGCAATTGATACAAAAGAAATTTGGCAATACGGAGCATACACCGCAATTGGTTCTTTAGATTTAATGTGTGCTTGTTTAGACATCCCAACACCAAAAGATGGTGAGATAAATGGGAGTATGGTTCACGAAGCATATTGGAGTCAAAGTAGATTAAAAGAAATTTCAGACTACTGTGAACGAGATGTAGATGTGTTGGTAGATGCAATTATAAAATTAAAAAGTTTAAAATAATGGAAAATACGGAAAATAACAACGAAGAGGAATTAGACAACATTTTGAATTTTATTGATTTGTTAGATAATGATAAAGAAGTTGACTATGATCAAATATCAAACTTTTTGGGAATAGATTTTGATGAATTACAAAAAAATATTTTTGATGAATCTATTTTACTTGACCTGAACTATTCCAAATCAAATGTTGATGCTATTGATCCTGAATACGCGTACCTTACTGATTCTGGTTTTGATTTATATTCAACCAAAGAAGTATTGATTGAATCTTTGGGTCGAGAATTAATACCTACAGGATTACATTTTGACATTCATGATGGTTATGAAATACAAGTTAGATCGAAAAGTGGTTTGGCGATAAAAGACGGTCTTATGGTCTTAAACTCTCCAGGTACGGTTGATCAAGGTTATACAGGAGAAATACAGGTGATTCTCTTTAACACTAGCAACCAATCCAAGTTAATTAAGAAGGGTCAAAAAATTGCACAAGCGGTCGTTTGTCCCGTCGTATCAGGTAAGTGGATTAAACTAACAAAAAAAGATAAAATAGAACCCAAGGATAGAAACCATAATGGGTTTGGTTCAACAGGTATATAAAATGAAAGTAGATGTTTGTGTTCATGTTTTCGGTAAACCTTATCAAACTTTAATTACACTTAAAAGTTTGATTGATACATGTGGAGAAAATATAGACAAGATCTATTATATCGAGGAAGCAAAACAACCACAAGACTACGATTTTCAGATAATAAAAAATAATTTAGGTTACTCAAATTTAGAAAGGTATGTTACCAAACACTATTTGAGTATTAGTCCTTCAGATAAATTTAGATCCACAGTGGATCCT
>SXGT01230230.1_pt1 | contig 48667 bp, 40 predicted proteins | sample 3176221 | NCBI WGS metagenome assembly SXGT01 (sample SAMN11356862, study PRJNA531348) | freshwater metagenome | isolation source: freshwater sample F1-120 | place: China: Fuxian Lake, Yuxi | collected 2017-12-25 | reverse complement strand
CGTCGAGATCGACGGCGCCGTCCACGACGACGCGGAGCGGCCCGAACGGGATGCGAGGCGCACGACGATCCTCGCGCGCCGTGGCGTCCCCGTCGTTCGCCTCGAGAACGCACGACTGAACCGGGAGACCCTGCGAGAGGCGATTCTCCCGTTCACATGCCCCCTCTCCCTTCAGGGAGAGGGGGACGGGGGGTGAGGTCTGCGCGGGCTCGCCCCACCGCCTCCACGCAACCTCTTCGCGCGCGAAGAGCGACGGGGGGCACCCTCGCTCCAAGATTGCCTTACCCGATCGGCATCGGCTCCAGGGCCGGCGCTCGTCCCGCCCGTAAACGCGCGTTGACACCCCCACATCCCCCGGGTAGCGTGCGCCCCGATCCGCGGGTTTGCCGCGAAAAGGCGCCATTTTTGCGCGCCGGTCCGACCAGGGAGCAGTGGCGATGAGGAAGCATTTCGACGGTTCTCTTCTTCGACTGACGGCAAGGCTCGCGCTCGCCGGCGCGCACTCGTTCCTGCCCGTCGCGCTCCTCGGCGCGAGCGCCACGCTCGTCACGGCGTGCGCCGACGAGAACGATCCGAAGACCTGGGCCAAGCAACTCCAGGACCCCGCCGGCCGTGTGGGCGCGATCAAGCGCTTCCAGACCGCGTTCGACGACCGCATGTCGAAGGCGGGCAAGAACAAGGAGGATCCCCGCGTGAAGGAGGTCCTCGACGCCGGCGTCGAGCCGCTCGCGAAGACGTACACGACGGCGACCCTCGACGAGAAGACGCGCAAGGACCTCATCAAGCTCCTCTCGGAGATGGCGGATCCGCGCGGAACGCCCGCGTTCGCGAAGGCGCTCAACGACTTCGAGCCGGGGAAGAACGAGGAGGACGTGCGCTACGCGGCCCTCGCGACGAAGCGCCTCTCCGAGCAGAACAAGCTGACCGACCAGACCCTCGTCGATGCCCTCTGGGCGTGCTTCGTGAAGTTCCGCCCGTCGGTCTCGAACAAGAGCATCAACGTGGTGAAGGACCTCCGCGACAGCGTCGTCTCGGTCAAGCACCCATCGTACGGGCCCAAGGCCATCGAGAAGCTCGCCCAGCCGATCATCGACCCGAAGGACCCGACCGAGGGCATGGACAAGGTCCAGTTCTGGTACCAGGTCTGCATCCAGATTCTCGGCGCCCTCAAGTACGGTCCCGCGGCGAAGCCGCTCGTCACCGTGCTGCTCACGCCCAACAAGCTCGATCTCGCGGGTGCCGCCCGCCTCGCCCTGATGAAGATCCCGGACGAGGCCGAGGTGCAGCTCGTGGCCGCCGCCAAGGGCACCGATCCGGACTTCGCCAAGCTCGCGAGCGAGTACCCGAACAAGGGCCACGTCCCGTGGCTCGCCGAGGCGCTGGCGTACATCTCGCGCGAGAAGACGCGCGACGCCGCGATCGAGCTGCTCAACGCGGCGGACAGCGACGCGAACCGCACACTGATCTCCATGAACCTCGTCCACTTCGCGTCGGACAGGAACGACAAGAAGGTCCAGGACGCCTTCTTCGGCGCCTACTCGAAGATGGGGAACGAGGCCGTGAGCCCGAACGGGAACGCGCACTCCGTCTTCTGGAGCGTCTCGGCCCAGCTCTACGATCCCGCCGTGACGGACTGGCTCCTCAAGGAGGGCACGACCGCGAAGGGCGACGCCGCCGCGGTCTGGCCGCAAACGGCGCTCCCCTCGGCGTTCAAGCTGATGCCGCTCGACAAGGTGAAGGCCGTCGACGAGGCGCTCTCCAAGGCGCACCTCAACAAGCAGGAGAAGGAGCGCTTCGGCGCGTCTTTCAAGGCGGCTTCCGACACCGTGACGAAGTGCGACAAGAACATCTCCTGCTACCTCGGCAAGCTCGACGAGCCTGTCCCGTCGTCCCCCCCGGCCGCCAAGATGGGCCACCTGAAGGCGACGTACATGATCGGCTGCTACGGAGACGACAAGGCGCGCGCCGACCTCGCCGCCAAGCTCGAGAAGGTGACAGACGACGCCATGCGCCTTGCGATGGTCGAGGCCATCGACCACCTCGCCCCCAAGGGCGACGCGCAGATCGCCGACAACCTCGAGAAGCTGTCGGCCCAGGACGCGGCGGCCAACAAGAACGACTCGGCCGGCGTCTTCCTCAAGTACGCGCTCAAGCTCAGGTCGCGCGCGACCGCGAAGTAGGGCCGGCTTGATCCACATCGAAGTCCTCCGCGGCATCGCCGAGAAGACCGTGTGGGACTGGTCCGGGGACACCGTGCGGATCGGCCGCGCGGAGGGGAACGATCTCGTCCTCTCGGACGGGCACGTCTCCGGCGATCATGCCATGATCCAGCTCGCGGAGGACGGGTGGCGGCTCGTCGACCTGGGCTCCACGAACGGCACGGCCATCCTGCGCGGGCCCGGCCCCACGCTCAAGCGCCTGCCCGTGGACGAGTCGGTCGGGCACACGGCGCGCCTCGAGTCGGGCGACATCGTCGAGCTCGGCGCGCAGGACCGCATCGTCAACCTCAAGTTCACGATCCTCGAAGAGGTCGAGAGCAGCGCCAACAGCGCGCACGTCCTCGCGATGCGGAAGATCGCGGATCTGGGGGCCGGCTCCGTGGTCCTCGTCGAGCGCGACGCGAACCGCCTCCGAACGCTCTACGAGGCGCAGAAGCGGGTCGGCGCGGCGGGCGACCTGAACGAGGTCTTCGTGGCGATCATCGACGCGTGCTTCGCGCTGGTGCCCTCCGCGACGCACGTCACCATCGTCGTGCAGGGCGAGGACGACGCGAAGCCGGGGATCTCCGGCTACCTCCCGGTGATGACGCGCGTACGCGGCCAGGCCGGCCACGCGGCCGCCCCGATCCCCATCACGCGCAGCGTGTTCCGGAAGGTGCTCCAGGAGCGCGCGGCGGTGCTCGCCGCCGACGCCCCCAACGAGGTGGGCTCGAGCGAGTCGCTGATGGGCGCGAGCATCCGCTCGACCCTCGGCGTTCCGCTGTGGAAGGGGGAGGAGATCCTCGGCGTCCTCCAGATCGACAACCGGGAGAGCCCGGGCATGTTCACGCCGCAGGACCTCGAGGTGGTCGCGGTCCTCGCCCACAACGCGTCGCTGGCGGTGGCCAACGCGCGCCTGCTCATGAAGCTGCGCGCCGCCGAGGAGCGCCTCCGCAAGGAGAACCAGTTCCTCAAGGGGCGCGAGCAGGAGCGCCGCATGGGCCCCCGCGTCACGGCAGGCGCGCCGGAGATCATCGGCGCGAGCGCGCCGATGCGGCAGCTCGTCACGCAGCTCGACAAGGTTGTCGACACCAAGGTCACCGTCCTCGTCGAGGGCGAGACGGGCGTGGGCAAGGAGCTCATCGCAGCGAGCGTCCACTACCGTTCGCGCCGCAAGGACAAGCTCTTCGTCGGCCAGAACTGCGCGGCCATGCCCGAGAACCTGCTCGAGAGCGAGCTCTTCGGCCACAAGAAGGGGGCGTTCACCGGCGCCCACGAGGAGAAGAAGGGCCTCTTCGAGATCGCCGACGGCGGCACCCTCGTCCTCGACGAGGTGACCGAGATGCCCCTCTCGCTCCAGTCGAAGCTGCTCCGCGCGCTCCAGGAGGGCGAGGTGCGGCCCGTCGGCGCGACCGTCGAGAAGAAGGTCAACGTCCGCATCGTGGCGGCCACCAACCGCAACCTCGAGAAGGAGGTCGCCGAGGGCCGCTTCCGCGAGGAGCTCTACTACCGCCTCGGGGTGTTCCCCATCCGCGTGCCGCCCCTGCGCGAGCGGCGCGAGGACATCCCGATCCTCGCCGACCACTTCCTCCAGCGCTACGCGAAGGAGCTCGGCAAGCCCGCGGCCGGGTTCAGCCAGCAGACGATGGAGCTCCTGCAGGCGTACGACTGGCCCGGCAACGTGCGGGAGCTGCAGAACGAGGTGCAGCGCCTGATGATCCAGCTCGACTCCGGCGGCTTCGTCACGCCCGAGCTCCTCTCGCCCCGCGTGCGACAGGTCGAGGGGATGATCGAGCGCGTCCGCCCCACGAAGGGAACGCTCAAGGAGATGATGGACCAGGTCGAGCGCTGGCTCCTCATCGAGAGCCTCCGCGAGCACGGCAACAACAAGACGGCCGCCGCGAAGTCGCTCGGCATCACGCGCGAGGGCCTGCACAAGAAGCTGCGCTCGTTCGGGCTGTAGCTCGGGTCAGAGCGCCGCGAACGGCGTCATCCCCACGGCGAGCGGGACATCCGCGAAGCGAGCCCCCTCGGGATCGGTCGCGTCGGGAGCGACGTCGCAGAGCGGCACCAGGGCGAACGCCCGCTCGCGCAGGCGCGGGTGCGGCAGGATGACGGGGCCGTCGTCGATCGCGACCCCCTCCCACCACAGCACGTCGAGGTCGATCGTGCGCGGGCCCCACCGCTCCCTTCGCTCCCGGCCCATGCCACGCTCGATCGCGAGCAGCGCGTCGAGCAGCGCGACCGGCGTGCACGTGCACTCCACACGCAGCGCCGCGTTCAGGTAGTGGGGCTGCGGAGGTCCGACCGGCGCGGTCTCGTAGACCGGGGATCGACGAGAACGGGAGACCGCCGGGAGCCGCTCGATGGCCTCGCACGCCGCGCGCAGGTTGGCGAGCCGATCGCCGAGGTTCGACCCGAGCCCTATCACGACGTGCGTCTGCATGGGAGGCCGGGCGCCTCTCAGCGCCCCCGCAACCTGGGGACGGTCACGCCTTCTTCCCGACGAACTGCGCGGGGTTCGTGAGCTTGCCCTTGAAGTCGCCGTTGACCTTGCCGTCCTGCACGAAGAACAGGAACGCCCCGTCGCTGATCCCGTCCACCTTCGCCTCGACCGTGATGACGGCGCCGGCCGTCGTCTGGAAGGTCACGCCGTGCAGGCTCGCACCGGTCGCCGTGGTCATGTGCAGGCCCGTGTCCTTCACGACGAGCGCCTGGGCGTCGACGCCCTCCATCTTCGCGCCCGAGATCGCGGACGCGGCCGTCACGGCGATCTCGAAGTTGCAGGCCTTGTTCGACTTCTTGGTGTCGCACGTCCACGTGAGGTGCCAGCCCCCGCCTTGTCGGTACTCGACGAACACGCCCACCCCGTCGCCGGGGACGACGTTCAGCGTCTGGTCGGTGTCGACCTCGATGAGGAGCGGCGACGTCGGGTTGGCGCTCGGCGCCGGCGACGTGGGGTCCGTGGCGCTCGGCGTCGGGACGGTGGACGTGCCCCCACGGCGGTGATGGTAGCCCTCGCTCTCCACGTAGCATCCTCCGAGGACGAGCATGGCGGCGGCGAGGAGCGAGAGTGTGGCCTTCGAGATCATGCTGGAGTTCTCCTAGCGACGGGGTCGCCTGGTCGAGGAAGGAGGCGGGCCGCTCGGCCTGGAGACGGGCGGCGGCGAGATGTGGACGGCAGCGGGCGGCCGCGCCATGTGGGTCGGCGGGCTGGAGGGACGGACGGGGGCGATGTGCACCGGCGGCGCCCTGTGGGTCACGGCAGGGCCCTGGGTCATGTGCGGCGCGGGCATCGGCCGGTCGATCCGCACGGGGGGACCCGAGAACGTGGGCCCGCTCGGTCTCGCCATCGACGGAGGGAAGGGCTGGGTCATGGAGGGCCGGGGCGCGAAGTCGTGAGGTGGCGAGGGTGACATCGGCGCGGCGACACGCGGCGGGGGATCGATGCGCGAGGGTCCGCGATCGCGCGGCGGATCGTAGGAAGGGCTTGGCGAGCGAGGGGCGTACGACGGATCGAAGGACGGGCTCGCGCGCGAGGCGCGCGGCGGATCGTAGCCCGGCGGCGTCGTGTAGGAGGGGATGCGGTGGTCGGGCGCCGTTCGCGGCGCGCCCTCCCACCGGGGCGCGGTGGCGACGGGGTCGAGCCGCGAAGGCCGGGGCGATGCCGCCCCCTCGGCCCGGAACGCCGGCGCCGCCGCCGCAGGGAGCCCCGCCCCGAGGGGCCGGCTCGCTCCGACCGCCGTCGCCGTGTGGGGCTCGGCGTACGCCGTCGCCCGCGCGAGGCCCACGTGATCCTTCGGCGGCGCGGCGATCTGCTGGATACCCAGCTCCCGGTGCGGATCGGGACCGGCCACCCTCGTGCGGGATCGCCCCCCGACCGTGGGCGACGCCGGCGTATGACCACCGACCGTCGGGGAAGCCAGCGAGTGTCCTGCGACTCCGCCGACCGTCGGGGAAGCCGGCGTGTACGTCCGCGTACCCGCCTCGGCCTGCGCGACGGCCGGACCGTTGAGAATCCGCCCGCCAACGCCCGGATGGAAGACCTCCTGGCTGGGGCAGTACACGTACCGCTGCGCGGGCGACGACCCGTACCCCCACCCCCAGGCGTAGCCGCCGCGCCAGTACCAGGTCGGCGCCATCGGCGCCCACCCCACGTACCCGAAGCCCACCGGGCCCGTTCGCCACACGACCCACGCGCCGGCGTACCGTCGGCCCGGGATCCAGGCCCAGCCACCCGGCGTGTAGGCCCAGCGTCCGTAGTGGAACGGCGCCCACCCCCAGTCGTAGTCGCTCACCCAGACGTACTCGTCCTGGTACGCCCAGTGGCCGGCCGTCGCGTAGGGGACGAAGTCCGGACCGACGACGTGGCGATGGGGGATCCATACCGTGCCGTACGTCTGGTCCTCCACCCACGCGCCGTACTGGGCGAGCGGCTCGCGGAACTCGGTGAGCGCCGTCGCGTCGGTGTCTGCGTAGGTCGTCTCGTCGACGCCGATCGCGATCTCGCCTGTGGCGGCGCCCGCCGCCGGGGTCCCGTCCGCCGTCCCCTGGGCTTGCGGGGTCGCGGAGCTTGCGGCCGCGAGCTCGGGCGACGGCGCTGGCTCGACGAAGTTCTGCGGCGCGACCGCCTCCGGCTCGTTACCCCCGCACCCGACGAGGAGCACACTCGCGCCGAGGAGCGCGACGACTTCCAGCCAGCCGGACGTATGGATGCTCATGGGTCGCCGCCCTCCTTGGGTGAGGAATCGCCCGGTCGTCCAGGGTTAAGATAGACGGTCCCTCGAATCTTCCCATCCTCCGGGCTCGATACCAGGAAAAGTCTCAAATTACGGACGGAGGTCACAGGACCTTGCAGGCACGTGCCGGACCAGTCCGCGGGGAGGCCACGCTCGCGTAACCATGCGTTATTGCGCTGCTTTTTTGCGTGAACTTCTGTTCACCTACCGGGGTGTGGCCGCGGGTTGGCGGTGGGGATGGTGCTCGGGGGGCACACCGCAGGCTACTTCGGCGTCAGGATGACCGTCCCGAGGAACTTCTGCCGGCCGATCTCGTCGATGGTTCGGGAGGCCGCGACCGTCGACGTCTCGCCGATGAAGACCCCGAGGAGCGCGGCGTCCACGAGTTGCCCGAGCGGCACGCTGGTCGCGTTCTCGCTCACCAGGCGCAGCACCACGATGCATCGCTTGCCCCGAGCCGAGATCCGCTTGATCTCGTCCTCCACCTGCTTGATCTCGCGCAGCCCGAAGTTCCGCGCGTCGATGACCTGGATCTCCTGGCCCAGCTCATGCGCGAGTCGAGCCAGGCCCCAGGCGAGCTCGATGACCACGTTCGGGTAGGCCTTGCTGCTGCCCACGAGCGCGAGTGACATCCAGTCGTGCTGCTGGCACCGGAGCCACAGCCGCTGCCAGGTCGGATCCTGGCTGGTGGACGCCAGGCTGAACGCGCCGGATCCGGCGCCGGGGTGCATGGGGTTTTGGTGCATCGGCCCGGTCGTCGCTCCGCGGCGGCATTATGGGGCTTTCTGCGCTTGCGATGCAAGTATGGTGCGTCGGCCGCACGTGCTAGAATCCAGGCGGTTCCGACGGTCATGCGCCCCTCGCCCCTCGCCGCCGTGTGCTCGCTGCTCCTGGTCGGCCTCGTCACCGCGGGTTGTATCATCCGCGTGACGCGCGCCGATGACGACCCGCTGCCGAACGGGGGCATCACGGGCCCGCCAGCGGACTGCCGCGGGGGACCCAAGGAGGGACCTGCGCACGACGGCGTCGAGCCCGCCGGCCCGCGGTTCGTGGGGCGCTTCGATCTGACGAACCCGGCCCAGGCGCGCTTCCAGTGGTCCGGGACGGAGATCCAGGGGCGCTTCGAGGGGACCTCCATCCACGCGTCGATGCGGGTCCCGATCGTGTACTTGCAGGTCTTCGAGGACAACTGCCAGCAGAGGATCGCGGATTACGAGAAGGCCCACGCGCTCGACGTCACCGACGAGACCAAGGCCCTCTGCAGCCCGTTCTCCCCGGTCGTGAACGCCGTGTGCGCGCAGGACAAGGCGTGCGCCGCGACCCACCGCGCCTGCTGCAAGGCCGTGACGACGCGCATGGTCGTGAAGATCGACGACCGGCCGGAGGGCCTCCTGCCGGTCTCGCAGAGCTTCACCGACTACACGCTCGCGGAGAACCTGCCCTTCGGCATCCACACCGTCAGGCTCCACCGCGGCGTCGAGGCGTTCGCGGGGGTCTTCGAGTTCAACGGCTTCACGGTGCCGGGTGGCAAGCTGCTGCCGGCGCGGGTACGGGACCGCCGCATCCTCGTCATCGGCGACTCCATCACGTGTGCGTACGGCATCAAGGGGGCAAACGCGCAGTGCCGCTTCTCGTTCGACACCGAGGACACGTTCAACAGCTACAGCGTCGTGGCCGGGCGAGCGCTCGACGCCGACGTGGAGATCGTCGCGTTCTCGGGCCGAGGGATCTGGCGGAACAACGACTCCGAGTGGGAGGGGACGATGCCGCTCCTGTTCGATCGCACGATCCCCTCCGCCGCGCAGGCGCTCAACCTCTCGATGGATCCGAACGACAAGACGAGGCAACCCACCGAGGTTGCAAGGCCCGACCCCGAGAAGGACGCCGAGGGCGACAAGAACATCGTCCGCCACGACTTCGCGAAGGCGCCCAAGCCTCACGTCATCCTCGTCAACCTCGGCACGAACGACTTCTTCGTGGGGCTCCCCAGCCCGATGGTTCTGTTCCGCAACCAGTACCTCGCCTTCGTGCGCGATCTGCGGGGGAAGTATGGCTTCACCGACGCGCACATCATCCTCGCGATCCCGCCCATGATCAGCGACGCGCTCGACGATCAGCCGCGGAGCGCGATACGGGCGGTGCTCGAGGAGGTCGTCGCGCTGATGAAGGACCCCCGCGTGTACATGATGGAGTTCCTGGACCAGGGCGTCCGACGTGGCATGGGCTGCGACTTCCACCCGAACCTCGCGACGCACGCCATCATGGCGGAGCAGCTCACGGGCGCGATCCGCGCCAAGACCTGCTGGTGAGCGCCGCGGGCGGCCGTCTCGCCCCGAACTCCCCCCGGGCGGCGGGCCTGTGGTACGCTATTCGCCCGCATGGAATCCGATGATAAGCGCGTAGGCGAGATCATCGGCGGCAAGTGGCGCGTGGACACGCTGCTCGGCGCCGGCGCCATGGCTGCCGTCTACGCCGTGACCCACCGCAACGGCTCGCGGGCGGCGCTCAAGATCCTCCACGCGTCGCTCGCGATGGACGACCAGGTGTGCGAGCGCTTTCTCGGGGAGGGGTACCTCACCAACGCGGTGAAAGCCCCCGGCATCGTCAAGGTGTTCGACGACGGCATGACGGAGGACGGCTGCCCCTTCCTCGCCATGGACCTCCTCGAGGGGGAGACGCTCCACGACCTCCGTCAGCGGCGCGGTGGCAAGCTGAGCACCGAGGAGACGCTCGGGATCGCCGACAGCCTCATGGAGACCCTCGCGATCGTCCATGTGAAGGGCATCGTGCACCGCGATCTGAAGCCCGAGAACGTGTTCATCACGGACGACGGGGAGGTGAAGATCCTGGACTTCGGCGTCGCGAAGCTCCACGAGCAGGGCGCGTCCAGCCTGAGCATCATGGGCGCCGTCCTCGGCACGCCCTCGTTCATGGCGCCGGAGCAGGCCCTCGGCGAACGCAACCAGGTCGACGCCAAGAGCGACATCTGGGCCGTCGGCGCCATCATGTTCACCCTGATCACCGGCGAGGTCGTGCACGTTGCGCCCACGATCGCCGGACGTCTGCTGATGGCGTCGTCGCAGCCCGCGCGCCCCATCCAGAGCGTCGTGCCGGATCTCCCGCAGGACATCGCGCTCGTCATCGACACGGCGCTCCAGTTCAAGAAGGAGAACCGCTGGCAGCGCATCGACGCCATGCGCGCGGCCCTCGCGCACGTGAAGAAATCGCTCCCGCCCACGTCGGCGGGCGACCGGAGGTCGTCGATCGCGCCGAAGCCGGAGACGGTGCGGCTCACGATGACCGGCGGCAAGCAGGCGCCGATCGTGCCCGCCCCGGTGATGGCGTCGTCTCCCATGTCCGAGACGATGAAGATCTCGGCCAGCCGGAACGCGCGCGCGATCCTCGCGGCCGCCGCGGAGAAGACCTCCGCTCGCCCCGGCATCACCCCTCCGCGTCACTCCGCGCCCGCACCGGAGGTGAGCTACGGCGGCGCACCGCCGCGCACCACGATCATCGGCTCGCCTCCGATCCAGCTCACGCCGCCCGCACCTCCCTCCCCGGAGGGCCGGCCGCCCGCGCACGGGCGCACGGCGCCCATGGTCGGGGGTGCGCCGCTGCCGGGCACCCACCCGCAGCCCCGAATGGCGCCTCCCACGCCCATGGGCGGCCCGCAGCCTGCGCCGGCGCCTCCCTTGCCGCGCAAGGAACCACCGAAGCCCCCACCCGTACCCCGGAGGCCCGCGGATCCCTTCGCGCCAGGCACTGCGGTGCTCCCCCCCGGGGTGCCGGTCCCGCCCGCCTTGTTCACGGGCCCCTCCCAGCCGAACGGTCCCCCCCCCCAACCGCGCGCCGTCCAGCCGTCGTTTCACGACGTCACGCCCCGACCGGCCTCGTACCACGAGCAGCTCGCGCCGCCCCGGCCGCGGGCGCCCTCCTTCAGCGATCAGTCGGCGAGCCACTCGATTCCCGGGGTCGTCCCCCACGCGATCCCGGGCGATCCCACGTACGCGCCGCTCGAGTCGAACGTGGACGATCTGGTCTTCGACAAGCCGCGGACCGGGAGCCGCCTCGCGATCTCGATCGCCTTCGCCGTGGTCGCCGCCCTCATCGGCTTCGCGACGGTGCTGTTCCTCAAGCGCACGCCGGCGCCGGTGAAGACCCCGGCGGCCGATCCCACCGCGCAGAGCCACCCCGTCGTGCTGGCGCCCCGGACGCCGGAATCCACGGCAGGGGCGACGGGGCACGGCGCGGCCCCGATCGTCGCCACCGTGTCCGCCCCCCCGTCGGCGACGGTCATACGGTTCGAGGATCTGCCCGTCTCCCCGCCGGCCGCCCGCCGCGCTCCCGCGCGCGCACAGGACGCGGGGACGAGGGGCGCGGCGCCCACCCCACCCCGGGATCCCCCGACGGGGCCGCCAGAGGACCCGTAGCTCGACGCTTTCCCCGTTCGCTTGCGGATCGGGCAAGGCTTTCGATACGCTCCTCGCATGGCGAAATGGGAGCAAGATCGCACGCTCTTCCGTCCTGACGCGAAGGTGACGATGTCACCGGCCAGCGGCGGGCGGAAGGGGGCCCAGCAGCAGCAGGCGGCGCGACCCGCCGCTCCGGACGATGACGAGATCCAGATCGGCCTGGGGGACCGGGTCCGGGAGGCGATGCACGCGGCGATGCGCCGCAAGCTCCTGAGCTTCTTCATGCTGATCATCGGCGTCGCCTTCACGATCGTGGCCGTCGTCTATGCCCCGCGCACCTACGAGTGCGACGCGCAGATCCTCATCACGCGCACCACCTCCCTCGGCGGCCCCAACGCCGCGCAGCTCCTCACGGGCGACGAGCGCAAGGAGCTCGCCAAGGAGTACGAGCAGCAGATCATGGCGCGCGACAACATCATCCAGATCGTCCAGCAAGCGAAGCTGGTCGAGCGCTGGAACGAGATCCAGTCGCCCCACCGCCGGCTGATCTCGAACATCCAGGCCAAGCTCGGCCAGCCGCGGCCGACGGACGATCAGAAGTTCGAGGCGCTGATGCGCACCATCGAGGGCCGGCTCAAGGTCGAGGTCGACGCGACGACGGTGGCCTTCCGCCTCGAATGGAGCGAGCCGAAGAGCGCGAAGGACATCGTCACCGTCGCGGTGGAGAACTTCCAGAAGAAGCGCTTCGAGGTCGAGGTCGGCGTCATCCCCGAGAGCGTGCGCGCCCTGCAGAAGCAGGTCGACGACAAGCGCAAGGAGACGCAGAAGATCGCCAAGGAGCTGAACGAGGCCGAGGCCAAGAAGAACCCCACGGGCAAGACCCGCTTCGTGTCGCGCGAGGTCGCGAACAACGAGCCTGGACAGGGCGACCCAGCCATCTTCAAGAAGCTCGAGGCCGTGCGGGGCGACATCGCCCAGCGGGAGGAGCTGAAGCGAAACCGGCTCGCGGAGCTCAACGCCAAGCTCGCCGACATGTCCGCGACCTACGCGGCCGGGCACCCGGACATGATCGCCCTCAAGAACACCCTCGCCGCGACGCAGCACGACCCGGCCGAGCTGGCGGCCGCGCGCGCGGAGGAGCGCCGCCTTGCGCAGGAGTTCGAGAACTCCAAGAACGCGAAGCTGGGCGAGAAGAAGACCGTCGTCGTGGCGACGACGGACTCGGCCGCGCCCGCCGTCCCGCAGGTCCCGCTGTCGGTCGAGGGTCTCCGGCAGGCTTACGAGCGGCTCGAGAAGCAGCTCACCGACCTGGAGGCCGACCTCAACCAGCAGAAGGTGCAGGAGAAGCGCATCGAGCTCGCGTTCAAGAACCGCTACTCGGTCACGCGGCCGCCGGAGGTCCCCGGAGGCCCGAAGAAGCCCGTGGGTCCGATGGCCGGCGTGATCGGCGCGCTCTGCACGTTCGCGCTCATGCTCGTGGCGGCGGTGCTGCGGGACCGTGCGTCGGGCCTGTTCTACGAGCCGCGCGACGTGCGCGACCGCCTCGGCCTGCCGGTGTACGCGACCATGAAGTGGTAGCTGTCGCCGCGATCGGGTCCGTGTTATCACGGGCGGCGGCCCGATGCTGACGATCCTCGCGTCCGTCGCCCTGCTGAACACGACGAGCACCGTCACCGTGGCGGCGCGGACGGAAGGGCGCATGCGGAGCGAGACGGGCTCGAGCTCGCTCGCCCAGAGCAAGGACTCCGCCCTGGAGCTGGAGGTGGCCCCCACAGCCGCCTACACCATCATCGGCAACAGCGCGAACGACTACCTCACGGCCATCTACGTGCCGCGCTTCATCCTCCCGGACACGCTCAGCCCCTCGTTCGGCGACGCCGGGGAGCGCAAGTCGCGCTTCAGCACGTTCCACAACGGCGGCTTCGCCATCGGGCACACGCGCCCGAAGTTCCGGCTCGACTTCCTCGCCCTCGGGGCGATCGGATCGATCAACACCGCGGCGCTGCTCAACCAGCCGCCGTGGCGCGGAGACAGGCTGCCGGAGACGCCGCTCATCCTGCTGCCCGCCGAGCGGTCGAACCGCTTCACCGTCGCGTTCTACCAGATCCAGGCCACGCCCACCTTCCGGCTGGACGCCAAGTGGTCGCTGACGCCGATGGTCCGCTTCAACGCGTTCGGTGGAGCCGAGTCTCAGTCGCGTGCGACGTTGCCGCTCACGCGCGGTCCGCAGACGGAGACGCGTCTGGCGTACAAGCCCACGCGGCGAGCGACGTTGACGACGTTCCTGGGCGCCGCGTACACGACCGTGCTCGCCGCGCAGATCGACGTGGCCGGTCAGGTCATCGGCGACAGGCAAGGCGCCGCCGTCTCGAACGCAGCGGCCGAGCAGTCCTTCGCGTACAAGACGTCGCGCCAGGGCGAGCTCGAGGTGGGCATCGGCAGCACGATCGCCGGGGTGCGCACCCAGGGCCTGAAGCTGTCGCCGATCGGCCACGCGCAGTACGTGTACCGGACGCCGCGCACCAAGTGGGCCGTCGTGCTCAAGCAGGCGCCGTGGCTCAACCTGTTCGCGGGTGAGTACGAGCCGCGCACCGAGCTCACCGTGGCCGCGCACGTGGATCTCGATCGACACTGGGTGTACCGCGGCCAGGCGAGCGCCATCCGCACGCTGGGCAAGCTCGAGTCGGTGTCTCGCTACACGTTCGTCGTCGGGGACACCGCGGGTGGCTACAGGTTGACGCGAGAGGCCCTCCTCGAGGTCGGCGTGCGCGCGGGCCTGCAGGACATGACGAACTCCCTCTTCGACAGCCGGACGGTCCAGCTCGTCGGGTTCGTGAGCTTCACGTACGTGCCAGAGCATCCCCACAAGCTGTGACGGCGACGCGCACGCGGGTCAGCGGCCGCGGTTCTTGATCAGCTTCAGGACGGAGAGCATCTCTCCGACGCGGTACACGCGCGCGACGAGACCGAGGACGAGGAAGACCACGCCGTCGATCGCGAGGAGGACGAGGGGGTGCGCGGAGCCGAGGAGGAAGCGGTGCATCGCGAAGACGGCGGCCGCGATGGCGAGGGTCGCCGCGATGGACGCGATGCTCCGGCGGTCGGTCGCCTTCCTGCCGAGGTAGTAGAGGAAGATGAGCAGCACGACGAGCTCGCGGACGCTGACCGCGAGCGCGGCGCCCATCCCCGCACCGCCGGGCCCGAGGCCGCGCGTGAGCGGGACGAACGCGAGGATGAGGATGGGGAGCGCGACGAGCCCGCCGATGGACACGATGGAGATCGTCCAGCTCCGCTTCAGGATCATGAGCGCGACCCACAAGAGGACGTTGCCGTACGAGAGGACGAACGTGGGGGCCAGGTACTGCATGCTCGAGGCGCCCGGCGCGAAGTCCTTCCTCAGCGCGAGGGCGATGAAGTAGTCCGCGCCGAGCGCGAAGAGGAGCGTCACCGGCACGGCCACGACGACGACGCCCTCGAGGCAGCGGCGAAGGATGGCGTAGAAGTCCTCCTCGTTGCGCTCGTGCGCGCGGCGCATCATCGGGATGAGCACGCCGCTCACGATGGGCGCGAGGAAGGCCGAGAGCGTCGCGATCTGGCGGGCGGAGCCGTAGTAGCCGACCTCCTCGCCGGGGTTGATGAACTCGAGCATGGTCACGTCGAGCTTCTGCCCGAGCGTGACGGCGATCGCGCTCGCGAAGAACGGAAAGCTCTCCCGGATGACCGCGCGCGTGACGCCGAGGTCGAGCTTGAGCTCGAGGCCGATGGCCCGCCGGGCGGCCGCGTACAGGAAGCACGCCTTGAGCGCCTCGGCCGCGAGCATCGGGAGCACGAGGTACGCGAGCGGGACCTCGAGGGTCACGAGGAGGAACGCACCGCCGCCCCAGAGGATCTTCGCGACCACGTTCGACACGGCGAGGCCGCCCACGTTCGTCGACGCCTGGAGCATCTTCGCGAAGGTCTCGTTCATCGTCGTGAAGATCTGAACAACGCCGAACAGGAAGGCCGCCGCCTGCACCTCCGCAGGCTTGGCGTGCAGGATGAGGGCGCCCGCGAGGAACAGCGGCAGCGAGAGCACGAGCCGGGCGAGCGTGAACCCGAGGAAGAAGTCCGACGCGTGCTTGGGGCGGACGGGCACCTCGCGCTGCACGTAGGTGTCGACGCCGAGCCCGATGAACACGAACAAAGTCGCCGCGAAGGACTCCGCGAACGAGTAGTAGCCGTACTTCAGCGGCCCGAGGTAGCGTGGGAGCTTGAACGTGACGATGAGCGCCACGCTCCAGGTCAGCGAGAGCGAGGCCGCGAGCTTGAGCGCGTTGAAGAACGCGACGGTGCCCTCCTTGCGGATCGCGTGAGCCGACGCACGCTCCGCTCCCTCGCTCGAGACGGCCCCTGGATCGTCCGGCGGAGCGACCGGAGGCGTGTCCGTCGCGTCGGTGAGCGTGCTGTCGGTCGATCCAGGCGCGGGGCTCGACGCGGGGGGCGGCGCGCCTGGCCTGCGCGAAGAGGGAGGCGCGGGTGCTCCCTCGAGCTTGCGGACGGACACGCGCTCAGGCGGCGGCGCCGCGACGCGCATGTGCACGGACGCGTACTCGGGGATGAAGTCGTCCGCGTCCGCGCCCTGCTTCCGGTCGTCTGTGTCGGCCATCCTTTTCGCCACACGGGAGAGAAGCCGGTGTAGGATTCACTGTCTATTGTATCTCGCGCCCGGCAACAAGATCGCGTCGTATACGCTCGACCGGATGCTCGGCGTCGGCGCCTTTGGCGTCGTCTGGCTCGCCAGGGACTCGAGGACGAAGCGAATGGTCGCCATCAAGGTGCTGCACCCGGCCGCCGCGGAGTCGTCCGAGGCGATCGAGCGCTTCCGGCGAGAGGCGTGGGTGCTCGGCAAGATGCGAAGCCCGCACATCGCCGAGATGTACGAGATGATCCAGGATCCCGCGTTCGGGCTCGCGCTCGTGATGCAGTTCATCGACGGCGAGCTACTCTACGAGTACCTCAAGCGGCAGAGCTTCGCCGTGGAGCCCGCGATCCTGCTCGGCATCGACATCCTCCGCGGCGTGCTCGAGATGCACAAGCACGGCGTGATCCACCGCGATCTCAAGCCGGAGAACGTGATGCTCCAGCCCGTCGCGAACGCGGCGATCGGCTTCCGCGCGGTGATCTTCGACTTCAACCTGAGCCGCCTGAAGGCCGGCGCGGGGCCGGGTGAGAAGGGGTCGAGCCTCACCGCCATGGGGTCGGCGATCGGCACCGTGCCCTACATGGCGCCCGAACAGCTCATCGATGCGAGGCGCGTCTCCGAGAAGGCGGACGTGTACTCGGTGGGGGCGATCCTTTTCCGCGCCGTCGCGCAGACGCCCCCGTTCGCAGGGCCGCAGAGCTTCCGCGAGAAGCTGGTGATGGAGGCGCCGCCCGTGCCGACCGGCCGCACCGATCCGATGGCGATCGGCTTCGAGCGCGTGCTGGCGCGGGCCCTCAAGCGCAAGCCGCCGGAGCGGTACGACGACGCGCAGCAGATGCTGGCCGCTCTCGAGGCGCTCGGCCAGAGGATGAACCGGCCGACGGCGTGAGGCCGCGGGGGAGCGACGGATGATGACCACCAACGCGCGCGCGAGCGGGGACGACGGAAGGCGAGGGCTCGGCTGATGGCTCGAAACGGAAAGCGGCTCTGGGTCGTCCTGGCTGCGCTCGCCTTCTACCTGGCCTTCGTGTGGCGGACGAGCTTCTCGGTGGCGGGGCGGCGATACTTCGTCCTCTTCGAGGACGCGATGATCTCGATGCGGTACGCGCAGCACTTCGCGGCGGGCGAGGGCTTCGTGTGGAACCACGGGGAGCCGCCCATCGAGGGGTTCACCAACTGGCTGTGGGTCTTCTGGATGAGCCTTGCCCACAAGATCGGGATGGCCGAATCCAAGGTGAGCCTCTTCATCATGCTCTCGGGCGTGCTGATCATGCTCGGCGTCGGGTTCTTCACGGGGCGGATCGCGCGCTTCCTCTCGGACGCGCCCTGGGTGCCGCTCGCGTGCGTCGCGGCCTCGCTGTTCTGCTACCCGCTCGTCTTCTGGACCCTGCGAGGGATGGAAGTCGGCGCGCTCACCTTGATCGTCTACGCGCTCGTGTGGTGCGTCCTCGAAAACGAGCGCAGCTTCAGCGTGGCGCGGACGGCGCTGATGTCGCTCCTCGCGGGCGCGGCATTCCTCGTGCGGACGGACTCGGTCGTCGCCGTCGGCGTGATCGGCCTGTACGGCCTGTGGACCGCGAAGAAGCGCGTCCTCTTCGCCGTGATCATGGCGGGGGGCCTCGGCGCCGCGGTGCTCGCGCAGCTCCAGTACCGCAGGACCCACTTCGACGACCGATTCCCGAACACGTATTACCTCAAGCTCTACGGCATCAAGACCTCCGCGAAGCTCAAGCGCGGCGTCTTCGTGGCGTTGCAGGTGCTGTCGATGCACCTCGCCGTGCCCCTCTCGATCGTGGGCGCGGTCCTCGGCGTGCGGTTCGAACCGCGGGCGCTCCTCGCCCTCTTGAAGAAGGAGCCGAAGGCGCGCATCAAGCTGCTCCTCTGCACGATCTTCGGCATGCAGGTCGCCTACGCGGTGTACGTCGGCGGCGACGCGTGGGAGTGGATGCTCTACGCGAACCGCTACATGTCGGTCGGGATGCCTGCCCTCATCGTGCTCGTGATGGCCCTGGTCGAGGCGATGATCGAGATGCCCGAGGCCGAGCGCGCGGCCGCCACGCGCCGCTTCTCGCTCTCGCTCGTCGGGTGGGGCGGTCTTCTCGTGGTGCTGCAGGTCTACGGCAAGGTCCGGCCGGAGACCGGGACCGCCGCGACGATCGTGTTCAGCAAGACGTCGTTCGCGGTCGGCGCGGGCTTCGCCGGGCTCGGCGTCCTCTTGCTGCTACGCGACCTGCGACTGGGGCTCGGAGAGGGTCTCGCGTACGCACGACGCAAGCTCGCCGCGCGTCCGAAGGGGGCGCTCGCGGCGCTCGTCGTGGCGGGCGTCGTGTGGTTCCCGTCGCACGCGATCCCGTTCGCGCGCTGGGCCGCTTCGAACGCCGCGCAGTACGTCGACGAGGCGCGGTACACGCGCCTCGGCCTGTTGATCCGGTCGACCACGCCGAAGGATCTCCGCGTCGCCGTCGCGGCGGCGGGAGCGACGCCGTACTTCTCCGATCGCCCGACGGAGGACATCCTCGGCAAGAACGACCGCGTCATCGCGAAGCAGACGCCCCGCGGCGTGTTCTCCCCCGGCCACGACAAGTGGGACTACGAGTACAGCCTGGGTAAGCGCGACTCGAAGCTCATCGTCGAGCTCGTCGACATGAACGACGCGGACGTCGAGTACGTCGAGAAGACGCTCGGCTTCGAGAAGCTGCCGAACGAGCTCCAGCTCCGGGGCAGCGTCACGGGCGTCGACCGGAGCATCCTCGGCGCGCCGGTCGACGACGGCGACGCGCTCGCCGCCCAGCTCGCGCGGGCGGGGGTTCCTCTTCCCGAGGCGTACTCGGGCGTCGACGTCGGCGTCATCGCGGCGTTCCTCGCCGCCATCCTCTTGCTCGCCTTCAAGACCGTACGCGACGACGACGGCTTCGAGCGCCTCCCGCTCCGAGAAGAGGAGCCCCCGCCGAGCGAGCACGTCGACGCGGAGGTCGAGCGATCGACGAAGGGGGCGAACGCGAAGCAGATCCCCACGCTCGACGGCATGCGTGGCCTCGCCGTGCTGGCCGTGCTCGTTTTCCACTTCGCCTGGACGTACCCCGGCGAGGGCCACGGCGGCCTCGCCGAGCGCATGCACGACTTCCTGTGGTCGGGGTGGATCGGCGTCGATCTCTTCTTCGTGCTCTCCGGCTACCTGATCACGCGCGGCCTCGTGGCCCCGTCGACGCGCGCGCTAGGGACGCGCCTCAAGATGTTCTGGATGCGCCGCGTCCTCCGCATCTTCCCGCTGTACTACGCGTTCGTGATCGTGGGGACGGTGATCGCCGTCGCGCTCGGCCTCGGGTGGATCCCGTCGTGGCACTACTGGCTGTACATGCAGAACTACACCCTCGCCTTCGACCCGGTGGCGCTCCGTTGGACGGCCCACTTCTGGTCGCTCGCGATCGAGGAGCAGTTCTACTTCGTGTGGCCGATCGTGGCGCTCGTGGTGCCGCGCCGGCGCCTGATCGTCGTGATCGTCGGGCTGGTCACGGCGTGCGTGCTCCTGCGCATCGGGCTCGTGTTCAAGGCGCACATCTGGGACGACGAACAGACCGTGAAGTTCGTCTACCGCGCGACCCCGACACGGGCGGACGGCCTCCTCCTCGGCGCGCTCGCCGCGGTGCTCCAGCGCGAGGCGCGCCACCCGATCGCGATCGCGTGGCGGCGGCTCAGGTTCCCGGTGCTCGTCGCGACGGGCGTGATGCTCGCGGGGCTGTACGCCGTATGCCACGGCCTGAACGACTATGACCGCCGGATGGTCGCGGTGGGATACTTCACGCTCGCGCTCTTCTTCGCGTCGGCCGTCTCGATGCTCGCCGACGGCGCAGTGAACGAGCGCGTCCGCGCGATGCTGTCGTCGAGGGTGCTCGTCGCGTGCGGGAAGGTGAGCTACGGCATGTACATCTTCCACTGGGTGCTGGTGATCCTGCTCGTGCCCCGGATCGAGAAGGTGCAGGCCGCGTGGAGCACATCGATGCAGCAGGCGGTGGGGCTCGGGATCATCGTGGGCGGGATCGTGGCGATCTACGGGTGTGCGTGGTTGAGCTTCCGGTTCTTCGAGAACCCGTTCCTCAGGTTGAAGGGGAAGTTCCACGACTGATCGACGAGGGGCCGCCTCGCGATCCCTTCGGCTGTCGGCCGTGGGCCGGGAGATCGGGTGGATCGAGACGACCGCCGGCCAGCGCCGCTACGGCAGCTTCACGCACCGCGCCCCGACCGCCCAGTGCGGCCGGTACGTCCCCGCCCCGAAGCCCGTGGACTGCTGTCCGTAGGGGTGGGCCGCGATCTCGGGCTCCTGGAAGGAGAACTGGAACCAGCCGTCACCCCTCACCCCCGCGCCCGTGTTGGGCCGGCTCCCCATGTTCTCGACCGCGCCCAGCAGATCCGCGTGCCCGAACGGCCCGTTGCCGAGAGGGAACCGGCCTGGAGCCGGCAGGTACCCTCCGAGATCGCGGTCGGCGGCGGTGGGCCGACGCGGCCACCAGTAGTCGAAGTCGTACGACGCGCGCGCCCTTCGCTCGGCGTCGCTCCCCTCCGTCCCCCATGGGTACTCCAACACCTCTCCAGCCACGGTCCGCGCCTCGATCCACTCGTCGCGGCTCGGGAGGCGCCCGCCGTCGAACGCGCACAGCGCGTGGAACAGCGGCGCGCGAAAGCAGTTCATCACCTTCGTGTCGAGCTCGTCCTTCGTGTAGGCCCGCGGTGCGCCCCCGATCACGCGCAGGAGATCCGCCGCAGGTGCCCAGAAGGCCGGCGCGCCGTTGTCGCCGACGCCCGCGCCGACGTAGCACCCGGAACCTCCCGTCGCGGAGAACGAAAGGAACTCGTCGGCGTTGGTCGGGAGCATCGCGTCCCAGGTGGTGGTCCCCGTCCCCGTCCACCACGGCGGGCGATTCTTCTCGACCCACCCGCGCACGTCGTACTTCACCTCCTCGAGGAAGGCGCGCATCCGGCCTGCGGTGATGAGGTACTTGTCGAGCTCGAACGGGCCGCCGCTCGCCGCGGGCCGCGGCACAGTCACGGCCACACAACAGTCCTCGTGCTTCGCCCCTGGGACGCCGACCTCTCCCGGCCCGCACGTGCCGCCGCCGTACTTCTGCCGGCAGCTCCGCGCGTGCGCGCACACGCCCTCGCGACACGCGTCGCGCGTGCAGTCGCCGTGCACGATGCAGGCCTTTCCCGGGGCGCACCGAGGCGTCGCCGCAGACGCCCCGCCGCAGTCCACGTCGGTCTCGCCACCGTTCTTCACGAGATCCGTCGCGGAGGGCGCCGCGCAGACGCCCCCCTTGCAGACCTTGCTGACGCAGTCGTCCGGCGCCTTGCACGCCTTCCCGTCCGCGCACTTCGGCGCAGCCGATCCGCCGCAATCGACGTCGCTCTCGTCGCCGTTCTTCACCCCGTCGGTCGCGGTCGCCGCGAGGCACACACCGTCCACGCACCGCCCGCCGTCGCACTCGGACGCGCTCGAGCACCCGACCCTGCCCCCGTCGGGGCCGGGCGTCGGCGTGATCGACCCGCCGCCGCCAGCGTCCTCTCCAGGCGGAAGCGAGGAGACGATCTGGGGTTCCTCGGTCGAACAGGCGACCAGCGCGAGGACGCCGACCGCGATCGTGAGACTCCCCCTCATGCCCGCCCCACAGCCCATTCCATGCGCACGGCGATCGCGTACGCGAGCCCGAAGATGATCGCCCCCATGAAGCTGTTCAGGCCGACATCTCCCCATATCTGCACCACGAAGGCGATGACGCCGCTGAGCGCGGTGAGGGTGCCGATGCGCTCCACCATCGTCCGGGCGAGCCGGTTGGCCCGCAGGATGAAGGTGCCAGCCACCACATAGACGAACCAGAGCCCGGTGAAGCCTACGACGCCGCCCACGCTCCATAACCATAGCACGCCGTTGTGGGGGAGGTAGCGGTACATCGGAAAGACGTCGCTGAGGTCGTACAGGTGGAGGTGCTCGATGTACTCGTGGCCGAACCCCTGGCCGAGCACCGGCGAGGTCCTGAGCGTGTAGATCAGGTTGAAATTCTCGACGTCGCGAGACTCGCTGGAGTTGTCGCGCTGCTGCGCGAGGCTGAGGACGAGCCTCGCGGGCTTGAAGACGACCGACTCGCTCTGCACCGCCGCGGCGGTGGCGAGGTACCCCGCCCCGAGGACGGCGGCCACGAGGCCGAGGGTGAACAGGCGCCGCTTCAGCTTCGACCGCGGGAGCGCCCGGTACATCATGATCGGGAAGATGCCGAGCGTCACGAAGGCGATACGGCGGTTGTTGAGCGCGATCGCCCCGAGGATGAGGAGGCCCACGCCGACGGACCAGAGCAGCGTCCTCCACTTCGGCCGCTCGATCGCGAGGAGTCCCATGATGACGAGGGACACCACGAAGAGCTGGGTGTCGGAGTGCGTGGTCACGTAGAAGCCGTCGCGATCGCGGAAGCCCGAGGCGACGACGACGTACGTGACGATGCAGAGCGCCGCGCGGGACGCGCCCACCACCACCACGACGGAGCCGAGGCCGGCAAAGTCCTCCGGACCACGAATGGCGTAGAGGATGCCCAGCGCGACGACCGGCATCGTGAACAGGTACTCGATCTGGAAGAACGACGGCGTGATCTTCCCCCCACGCGCGATGCCCCATGCCTCCACGACGAAGACCGCGCCGAGGTAGGCGAACATCACGATCTCCGTGATGCGGGGAGGCAGCGTCCCCGCCTTCTTGGCCACCCGGCGCGAGCGGAAGAGGAGCATCAGCGCGATGAGGAAGAACGCCGGGAGCGACATCCCGGGGATGTAGGTGTGCTCCTTGATGCTGCCGTAGTACACGATGTCGGCGATGCGGAGGGGCGGCTGCCACCAGGTCGGGATCTCGTCGCTCGACTCGAGGAACAGCGAGATGGCGAGGAAGCCCTGGAGGGAGACGTGGGGCGGGTACTTCCAGATGAGCTTGTACGCAACGCCCAGCACGCCGAGCACGAGCAAGGTGTTCACCGCCTCGACGTCACCGACGGTGTAGCCGAGCGCCACGCTGACGACGAAGAGCGGGGCGAGCAGCTTGAGGGTCGGCTTGCTGAGGTCCTCGAGGGGCTGCTCGCGCTGCTGCTGGACCTCCTCCGGGCGCTGGCCGAACTCGCCGTAGAGCGAGTTCACGCGGTTGCGGATCGCCTCGAACTGGTCGCCCGACGCCATGGGGCGCCGGAAGGCCTGGGGCGGGGGGGGCTTCTGGGGAGTCATGCGGGCGCGGGGAGGCGGCGAGGACCCGTGGCGAAGGGCCTCGGCCATGTTAGCATGGGACGCCGTCCTCGCTCACCGGCCTTCAGCGCATGGAAAAGCAAGTCCTCATCACCATCCTCGTGGCGTCGTTCGTCATCCCCTTCTACGCCGCGCGCGCGAAGACCTTGCGGGGCAGCGTCGTACGGGCCGTGGTCGCTACCGCGATCGCGAGCGCGGCCTGGCTCGTGGCCGTGATGTACTTCTACCCGACGACGATGAGGTTCTCGAACTAGTCGCGAGGGGCCCGAGACGCGCCGGAAAGCTCATGCGGCCACACGCCTTCCTCTTCCTCGGCGACTACTACGGCACGCTCGCGTCGACGCGATGCCTCGGGGAGCGCGGCGTGCCCATCCTGCTCGCGGACGAGCGGCGCCTCGTGCGCGCGACCGGCTCGCGGTACATCGAGAAGCGCCTCTTGTGCCCACCCGTGTCGGACGCCGACGCGTTCATCCGGTGGCTGCTCCGCCAGCGCGAGGCGTACCCCGGGGCCGTGCTCTTCCCCGCGAGCGACGAGCTGGTGTTCCTGTTCGCGAAGCACCAGGACGAGCTGAAGCAGGGCTTCAGGCTCTTCATGCCCTCGATGGACTCGACGTTCCGCATCCTCAACAAGCACCGCCTGTACGAGGCGTGCGTGGCCGCGGACATCTCGTTCCCGAAGACGTGGTTCCCGAGCGGCGAGGAGGGTCTCCGGCGGATCCTGGGCGAGATCGACGTCGAGGTCATCCTCAAGCCCAAGTCGCAGAGCCAGCTCCGCAGCGGCACGAAGGCGGCGGAGGCCCCGCGCGGCGAGGATCTCGTGCACGCGTTCAACAGGTTCGTGAAGGACAACCCGTACGGGCCCGAGCTGGTCGCCCACGACGCGGAGGTCGTGTGGCCCATGCTGCAGGAGTACCACCGTCACGCGGCCTTCCAGATCTACAGCCTGGCCGGCTTCGCCGACGCGGGCGGGCGGCCCCCGATCGTCCGCGCCTCGCGCAAGGTCCTGCAGCGGCCCCGCAAGCTGGGCGTGGGCCTCTGCTTCGAGGGCACCACCGTGAACCCGGACCTCGTGCGGAAGATCGGTGTACTATGCAAGAACCTCGACTACGCGGGGATCTTCGAGATCGAGTTCATCGAGCATGGCGGCGAGAACCTGCTCATCGACTTCAACCCCCGCCCCTACGGGCAGATGGCCTTCGAGGTCGCGCGCGAGGCGCCCCTGCCCTGGCTCCACTATGTCGCGGCGATCGGCGACGAGGCCGAGTACGCGCGCGCCTACGACCGCGCCCTGGCGTGGTCGCCGCGCGGCGACCACGCGTTCACGCACCGGCTCATCCTCGGCGCCGTCGACGGCGCCCAGCGCGTGACGGCGCTGACCGGTGGCCCCGCGAAGGAGGACTGGCGAGGCTGGATGCGCCGCCACGGCCCGAACCTGGCCGACGCGGTCCGCCGCCCGAAGGATCCGGGGCCCGTGGTCACGGACGGCCTCGTGCACCTCCTCGAGTTCGTGCGGCACCCGCGATCCTGGCTCCGGTCGTTGGCAAGGTAAATGCGGTTGGTGTACCCTCGCGCCATGTGGAAGAAGGCCGCTCTCAGGGTCGCGCTCCTCGGAGGTATCGCCCTCCCGGGATGCGCCAGCACGGGACCGTTCGTCTGGGCCGACTCGGTGACATCCGCCGAGGACGTGCCCAAGGCGGAGGTCGTCATCAGGGACAACGATCTCCTCAGGGTCCGGGTCTGGAAGGAGGAGAACCTCTCCAGCGAGCAGAGGGTCCGGCCCGACGGCAAGATCGCGATGCCCGTCATGGGAGAGATCGTGGCGCGTGGCAAGAAGCCGAGCCAGCTCGCGAAGGAGATGGAGGACAAGCTCAAGAGCGTCCTCAACCAGCCCAACGTGTCCATCGCGGTCGAGCAGCCGACGCAGTTCCCGGTCGCCGTCGTGGGTGAGGTCAAGCAGGGCGGCACGTTCCAGATCGACAACGGGGGGAACGTCCTCCACGCGCTCGCCGCGGCCAACGGACTCAACGACTACGCCGATCCCGACAGGATCTTCGTCGTCCGGAAGGGGCTGCAGCAGCGCGTGCGTTTCCGCTACTCGGACCTCCGCTCCGGCGATCCGAAGAGCGTCGGCTTCTTCCTCCGGCACGGCGACGTCGTCGTCGTGGAGTGACGCGTGCGCGCCTGCGCAGTGCTCGGCCTGGGCGTCGGCACGGTGACGTTCGCGCTCCTCGGCGGCTCGACGTGCGGCGGCCGTGAGCCGGCTCGTCCGCGGCCGGAGACACCCTCGCCCCCCGCGGTGACCGCGCCCGAACCCGAGGAGCCCCCCGCCGCGCCGTCGACCCCAACCGCGAGCGCCACGCCCACCACCACGGCGACGGCGAGCGCCGCTCCGCCCCCGCCGAACAGCGCCGGCTGCTCGAAGGAGAAGGCGGCCGGCACGACGCCGAGGACCCTCGTCGTGCAGGGGAAGAACCGATCTTTCGTGCTGGTCGTGCCACGGGGCTACGATCGGACACGACCCCACCCGCTCGTCTTCGGCTTCCACGGCGACGGTGGCTCGGGCGCGCAGATCCGCACCGCGCTCGGCCTCGAGCGGGCCGCGAAGGAGCCCACGATCTTCGTCTACCCCGACGCCATCGGGGACGGCTTCGACCTGAACGAGGCGCCCGAGAAGAACCCGGACGTCGCCTTCTTCGATGCCGCGCTGGCGAACGTCATGGACGAGTACTGCGTCTCGAGGGCGCGCGTGATGCTCACGGGTTACTCCCGGGGCGCTTACATGGTGAACCAGCTCGCCTGCTGGCGTGGCGGGGTCCTCCGCGGCGTCGCGCCCCAGGCAGGCGGCGGCCCCTACGACGCGACGGGCAAGTCCTACGACGACCAGGGCCGGCTCCTGTGCCCGGGGATGGGACCCGTCTCCGCGCTGATCGTCCACGGCCAGAAGGACACGAACGTGAAGTTCTCCGAGACGAACGACACCCTGGCGTTCTACCGCACCCGGGGCCGGTGTGGCGCGCCCGAGAAGTCGTCGCCCGATCCGTGCGTCGCGCACGCGGGCGCGGACGGGCGGCACCTCGGGTTGTGCGCGATCCCGACCTTGGGGCACGGCGTCTGGCCGAAGGCGGCGGCGACCGTGATGGATTTCTTCGCGACCCTGAAGTGAGTCTGGACGATGGGAGCTCGAGGGGGCCTCTCAGGCCCCTCGTAACCGGACCAAGCTACGGCGCGCCCGGCACGTTCAGCCGGATCGAGTACAGCGATGGCACGCCCCCGGCGTTGCCGTTGCCGGCCGCGATGAACAGGACCTTGCGATCGGCGCCGCCGAATCCGACGGACACGATGGGGATCTTGGGGACCGTGATCTGCCCGATCTTGGCGCCCGCCGCGTTGTAGATGAGGACGAAGCCGGGCGCGACCGCGCGCGTCCCGGTGATGTACACGTTGCCGCCATCGTCCACCGCGAGCGCGTCCGGATCGGAGCCGGCCGGGAGCGTCACGAAGGGCTGCTCGACGTCGAGCGTGTTGTCGGGCTTCACCCCGAACTTCACGACCTTGTTCCCGTCCGTGATGCTCACGTAGAGGGTCTTCTCGTCGGGCGAGAGCGCGACGCCGTTCACCTTCTCCGAGGCAGGGTACTCCTTCGCCACCGAGACGACCCCGCCGCTCGTGATCCGGTAGACGCGCGAGGGGAGGCCGTCCCGCGCGTACCCGCTCGGATCGGTCACGTAGAGCGTGCCGTTCGAGTGCACCACGAGGTCGTTCGGCTGGTTGAACGGCTGGCCACCGAAACCGGTGGCGAACGGCACGGCCATGCCCGTCTTGCGGATCACGCCGGTCGCGGCGAACGTGGAGTAGATGGTCGCCGGGGCCGGGGGCACGACGAAGCCGGCCACCGCGTTCCCGACCGCCTGCTCGAACGGGGGCTGGTTCAGGATGCCGGTGCCGTCGGGGTTGACGGTGTACCGACCGTCGTTGCCGCCGACGTCCGAGAAGAGGACCTTGTCACCGACCCAGACGACACCGTCGAAGAAGATGTTCTCGCCGAGGAGCCCGTTGTACACGACCCCGGCCGTCCCGCCGTCGGGGAGGGGGTGCCCGAACCCGCCATCGGCGACCACGGCACCGTCCGTGGCGGCGTCGGAGGTCGACTTGCCTGCGTCGGCGGCGGCGTCGGACGCCGCGTCGTCCGGGATGGCGGCGTCGAAGTCGAACCCACCATCGAACGTCGACCCCGAGTCCGAACCGGATGGCGGCGCCGCCTCGTCCTCGATGACCACGATGGTCGGTTTCTTCGCGGCGCACGCATAGGCGGTCGCACCCATCGAGACGCAGCAGAGCGCAAGGAAAAGTCTTCTCATCGGATGACAGTATACCTCACACGCCGGAGCCGCGCAGCACGACGCCGATCGTCTTGAACAGGATATGCATGTCGAGCCACGGCGACCAGTTTCGGACGTAGTGCACGTCGACCTGGACGCGCCACGCGAACGAGGCGGTGTGACGATCGCTCACCTGCCACATGCCCGTCATCCCCGGCGTCGCGCGCAGGATGATCTTCTCCTGGCCCTCCATCTCCGGTAGCTCGCGCTCGATGTAGGGCCGCGGGCCGACGAGGCTCATGTCTCCCTTGATCACGTTCCACAGCTGCGGGAACTCGTCGAGGCTGAACTTCCGCAGGAGGCGACCGAAGCGCGTGACGCGAGGGTCCTTCCGGAGCTTGTGGTAGAGTTCGTACTCCTCGCGGAGGGCGGGGTCGGAGTCCAGCACCGCCTTCAGACGCGACTCGCCGTCTCCGTGCATGGTGCGGAACTTGTAGGCCTTGAAGTACTGGCCGTCGCGCCCGAGCCGCGCCTGGTAATAGAAGACGGGCCCCTTCGAGTCGAGCTTGATGAAGAGCGCGATGAGCAGCAGGAACGGCAGGATGCAAAGGCCACCGAGTCCGGTGAGCGTCACGTCGATGATGCGCTTGAGGAGGCGCGGCCACGGGAGCAGGAGCTGCTGGCGCACCTCGACGCCGAGGATCCCCCCGATGCTCTTCGCGGGGACGCCGAGGGTCGCGAAGCCAAAGAGGTCGGGAATGACGAGGAGGTGCGAGAACTGGCCACCCACGCGCTCCGTGATCTCGAGCAGCGTGTTGGAGTCCACGCCGGGCATCGCCAGGATCGCGTACGGGATCTTCAGACGCTTCGCGAAGACAGGGGCCAGGCCGAGATCGCCCACGATGGGGACCCCCTCGACCTCGGCGAACTTGCCGCGAGGAAAGTAGGTCGAGGGGCGCTCGGACGAGATCTTCAGCGCCGTGCGGGTGCTCTCCGGGCCGAAGAAGGCCTCCTCGTTGTGGCGTGGCTTGCGGGCCGGCGGTGCGCTCGATGGGGTCGAGGGGGGCACGGTGCTCAGGGGAGGAGGGGGCGTGTTCCTCGCGCCCTCGACGGGAGCGGCCGAGCTCTCCGGACCGAGGAGCTCGTCCGCGAGCGCGGCTCGCGTGGACTCGCTCATGAAGCTCGTGGCCGCCACCGTGATCGATCGCAGATCGAGCACCTCGTTGGTGAAGCTGGCGCGCAGCGTGCCCTGCTTCGTCGTGTCGTCGTCGAGCACGGCGACCGGCTTCATGCCGCTCCTCGGTTGCGCCTTGAGCGTGCGGACGACCAGGCGCCCCGTCTTCGCGGCCCCGAGCACGAGGACGGGGATGCCCCACCACGGCGTCGACGCGAAGCGCGCGCGGAGCCATCCGCGGAGGAACGCGGTCAGGAAGCACGTCATGACGAGCCAGGTGAAGCGGGCGAGGAGGCACCACTGGCTGATGAGCAGGATGCGCGGGACGGCGATCGAGGCGATCGTGATGTGGATGATCGTCGTCGACAGGACGATGATGCGGAGCTCCTCGGCGGGGCTCTTCGCGAGGGGCGAGTACAGCTCCGAGAAGACGAAGACGCTCATCGAGAGCGTGATCGCCGGGATGATGACGAAGATCTCGTCGAAGTCCCAGAAGCCGGACCACAGACGGTTGACGACGAAGCCCGCGCCGATCGACGTCGCGAACGCGACGCAGTCGCACAGGAAGAGGAGCGCCGACGTGAGCGCGGGTCGCGTGAGGACCTTGAGGCCCGCCACCTCGGGGTTTGCGCGGGCCGCGAGGGACACGTCCTGCGTGCGGCTCTTGCGCTTGACCTGATCGACGAGGGCGCGCGCGATGGCGACCTCGGTGCAGGCGCCCATCGACACGAGGATGCGGCCGAGCTGCCCGCCGTGCTCCTCCTGGATCTGGAGCGCGCGATCGCAGACCTCCTGCGGGACGTCGCCGTTGCGGACGAGGATCTCGCCGAGAAGCGAGCCCGCCTCCTTGTAGCGCTTGAGCGCGCTCGGCGCGATGGCGCCGCCGAGGTCCGGGACGCCGCCGCCCTTGGGCGGGGCGGACGGCATGGGCGCGTGGGGCTGGATGGTGACGACGGGCGCCATCAAGGGGACAGCAGGGAGCACCTTGTCCACGGGGAGGGGCCTCTCCGGGGAACTGTCCGCGGGCGTGGGCTCCGCGGCGGGCTTGTCGCCTTCCAGGGTCACGGAGGGGGAGTATACACCGGTACGCCGTTCACGCGCCCTACGCGTACAGAGCCGCGATCTCGCTCGCGTACTTCTGGTTGATCACCTTCCTCTTGATCTTCATGGTCGGCGTCAGCTCCCCTCCCTCGATCGAGAACTCGCCCGGGATGATCTGGAACTTCTTGATCGTCTGCACCCGGGCCAGGTTGCGGTTCACCTCCTCGATCTGCTTCTCGAGGTGCGCCTTGAACGTGGCGCACGTCGACGCGGCCTTCGCGTCCCGCGCCGGGCTGCCGGCCTTGCCCGCCTCCTCGACCACGCGCTCCGCGTCGAGCGTCACCAGCGCCGCCAGGTACTTCTGCCGGTCCCCGAGCACGACCGCCTGGGCCACGACCGGGATGGCCTTGAGCAGGCCCTCGATGACCTGCGGCGCGATGTTCTCGCCGCCGGCCGTGATGAGGAGGTCCTTCTTCCTGTCGGTGATCTGCAGGAAGCCGTCCTCGATCGTACCGATGTCGCCCGAGTGGAGCCACCCGTCCGCGTCGAGCGCGTTCCTCGTGGACTCGGGATCCTTGAAGTAGCCCTTGAACACGTGCTTGCCGCGCATGCACACCTCGCCGTCCTCGGCGATCTTCAGCTCGGCGCCGGGGATGCAGATCCCGGCCTTGCCGGTCCGGTAGCGGTTGGGCGGCGAGTACGTCGCCGGGCCCGTGCACTCGCTCATGCCGTAGACCTCGAGGATGGGGATGCCCAGGGAGAGGAAGAACTCCAGCGTGTCGCGCGCTATCGGAGCCGCCGACGTCACGCAGAGCCGCGCGCGGTCGAGGCCGAGGCGCTCGCGTACCTTGGAGAACACGAGCTTGTCGGCGACGGGGTAGAGGAACGGCTGCGCCTCACCGCGCTGCTCGCCGAGCCCCTTGCGGAGGCCGAGCTTGCGCGCCCACGCCGCGATCTTCTTCCGCATCGGGGGCGCGGCCTGGCCGGCCGTGACCATCTTGGCCTGGATCTTCTCCCACACGCGCGGGACGCCCATGAACAGCGTGGGGCGCACCTCGCGCAGGTTGTCCCCGAGCTTCTCCAGGCTCTCGGCAAACGACACCGTGGCGCCCATCCGCATGGGACCGTGGATCGTGAGCATCTGCTCGGCGATGTGGCTGAGAGGGAGGTACGAGATGCACTGCTCGTCGCTCGTCAGGTCGAGCATCGTGGCCAGCGTGTCCGCCGTCCACACGATGTTCTCGTGGGTGATCATCACGGCCTTGGGATCGCCCGTCGTGCCCGACGTGTAGATGAGCGTGCACACGTCGCCGGGCTTCTGCGCCTCGAGGCGATCGTCGAGCTCGGAGTCGGGGATGGACGCGCCCAGGGTGAGCAGCTTCTTCCACGAGAGGACGCGCTCGTCCTCGGGCTCCCCCTGCATCTGCACGATCGCGAGGAGGTGCGGGAGTCGGTCACGGACCTCCAGGAACTTCCGGGCCTGGGCGGCGTTCTCGGCGCAGGCGATCTGCGACTCGGAGTGGTCGGCGATGTACCGCGCCTGCTCCGCGGTGTTCGTCGTGTAGATCCCCGCCGGGAAGCCGCCCGCGAAGATGGCCGCGAGGTCTGCGACGAGCCACTCGACCGAGTTGTACCCGATGAGGCTCACGCCCTTGCCCGGCTGGAGCCCGAGCTTCATGAACGCCTTGGCGACCCTGCGCACGTCGTCGTGGTAGGCCTGCCACGTCACGCCGGACCACGCCCCGTTCACCTTCGTGCGGAGCGCCGCCTGCTGGCCGTGCTTCTTCACCGTATCCTGGAAGACCTCGTGGACCCTTCGCGCCATGTGCCCAGGATGCCCCCACGGACGGGGCCTGTCGAGGATCAACGTCAGCCGAGGCGCTGGTCGAGGCGGACCTCGAGCCACACCGCCACCGAGAACAAACCCTCGAGGCGGCTCGCGAGCTCGGCGACCTGGTCCGTCGCGCCCACGATCCCGCGCAGGGCCGCCAGATCGGCACGGACCCCCTCCTGGAGATCCATCATGTGGAAGCGCTTCGCCTCCTCGAGGCGGAAGCGGAACAGCGCCCAGTCGGGGCGCCCTTGCCGGAGACCGCCCACGAGCTCGCTCATGCCGTCGATCGCGGCCGACGCCCACGCGTACACGCCGCGCAGGTAGTCGGCGAGGGTCGCGTCCAGCGTGAAGAGCGGCAGGAAGGTGTGGTCGCTCGCCATGCCGAGGATGCCCGCGAGCGCCTCGCGGAGCTCGTGGGCGTCCCGCGCGCGATCCCTCAGGGTCTGGCGGACCGCGGCCGTGCCACGCGGCGCGCCCGTGAACTGGACGTCCTCGAGCGCCCGGTCGAGGCATACGAGGTCGACCGTCAGTCCGAGCTGCTCATCGCTGATCTCGTCGAGGACGGCGCGCGCCTCCGCGATCTCGTTCACGCGGACGGCGCGCAGGCGGACGTGCGACTCGAGCGCGTCGGGCGGCTTCGAGGAAGAGGGCGCGGCGCCGGGGTGGCGCTCGGTGATCGGCTCGATCTCCCAGTCGAGCTCCGGGCACGGGTCCTCGGACACCATCAGGATCTTCAGTCCGTGGATGCGGGCGTCAGCGGCGGCCATGGACGGGCTTACGCGCCGCCCGGCACCTTTCTTCCTCAGCCGGGGTCGATACCCGGCGGTGGCACGAATCCCTGTCGCAGCAGCGAGATCCGGTCCGCCTCCTCCGGTCGTCCGCACTCGCGCGCGGCGTTCTCGAGCCGCTCCAGCTCGCCCGGCCCGAGCTCCCGCCCCGACGCCTCGAGCATCGCCATGAGCGGTCCCCAGTGCCCTTCGAGCACCCGCGCGTACGAGAGGAGCCGCAGCGCCTCGAAGCGGAGCTCACGCGTCCGGGCCTGCTGGTACACGGGCTCGGCGCACGCGATCGCCGTTCGCCCGTCCTGCCGTTCGAGCGCGCCGAAGCCGCGCGAGAGCTGCTCGTAGAGGGCCACCTCGTTCTGCGCGTCGCCCACGCGGCGGTAGGCCTGGAAGTTGCTGTAGGCGAACATCGCGAAGAGGACGGCGATCCAGATCTGCCGGTACCGCGCGGCGAGAGCCACGATCGCGATCGAAACCACGATGGAGACGATGCGCGCGGGCCGCGCCCCGTTGTTCTTGAAGAGGACGCCGAGGACCGTGGCCATCACGTTGCCGCCGTCGAGCGGGAGCGTGGGGAGGAGGTTGATCAGGCCCCACCCGAGGTTGACCCAGATCACGTCCATGATGGCGTGGTGCAAGAGCGGGTTCGCGCTGTGCCCGCTGCGCGCGTACACCACCAGCGACACTGCGCCCACGAGAATGCCCACGAAGGGGCCCGCCACGCTGACGAAGATCCGCTGCCACGGGCGCATACCTGGGTGCTCGGGGGGCTGGGCCCACGACGTCGTCCCGCCCATGCCGTGCAGCTCGATCTGCGGCGTGAGGCCGAACAGGCTCACGGCGATGGCGTGCCCCAGCTCGTGCAGGAGGACGGACAGGAAGACGACCACGAGCCAGACGAGCGCCTCCGGCACGCCCTGAGAGCCGAGGCCACCGAGCAGGAGCGTCGTGAGGAGGAAGGAGCCGCCCACGCGAACAGGGATCTTGCCGATGCGGAAATTCATGAGGTCCCGAGCTGCTTCTTGCGCACGAACGTGCCTGCCACGGAGATGACCATGCGCACGATGACGCGCGGCGTCCAGAGAGAGACCAGCATCACGAGCTTGTAGACGAGCCCGGGGTACACGATGGCGCACCCCCGATCGTAGCCGGAGACGGCCGCCGTCGCGCACGCCACGGCCGAGATCTCCACGAAGCCAGGCGCGTGCTGGTCGGTGAAGTTGCCGATGTTCTCCTCGAACTCGGTCGCGACCGGGCCGGGGCAGATCTGGGAGATCGTGACGCCCGTGCCGCGGACCTCGCTCCGGAGGGCCTCCGTGAGGGCCGTCACGAAGTGTTTCGTCGCCGCGTACGCCGCGAAGCCGGGCAGGACGGCCAGGCCGAAGCCCGAGCTGACGTTGAGGATGCCCCCCTTCCGGCGGGCGATCATCCCGGGCAGGAACGCGCGCGAGAGGAGCATGAGCGACGTCATGTTGAGGTCGAGCATCGAGAGCAGCTTCTCCTCGGAGGCCCGCTCGAAGAGGCCCATGTCGCCGACGCCCGCGTTGTTCACGAGCACGTCCACGTCGCCGACCTTCTGGCGGATTTCCTCGATGAGGCGCGTCACCTCGTCGCGCCTGGAGAGGTCCGCGAGGAGGACGTCCACCTCGAGCTTCCCGTTCCTCTTCTTCAGCTCCTCCTCGAGCTCCGCCAGGCGCCCGGCGCGGCGCGCGACGAGGACCAGTCGGCGCGCCCGGGGCCCGATCAGGCGCGCGATCTCGCGCCCGATCCCCGACGACGCGCCGGTGACGACCACGACGCCGCCGTCGATGCCGCGGTCCGCCACGTCAGAGGCCCTCCGAGCACGAGTAGATGCCGAAGGAGCAGCTCCGCGCGAGACAGCTCGCCATCTTCTTGCGCCCCTCGACGTTCATGCCGGACAGGTAGAGCGCGCAGTCCGACCGCGTCACGCTCCTGCACGTGCGTGCGATCTGGTCGCACGTGGCGTCGACCGAGGGATCGGGGCAGGAGCCCTTGAGCGCGGAGTCACCGCAGCGGTACGTGTTGCATGCGTCGCAGACGCTCTCGCGCGTCAGCTTGAGGATGCACGCGATCGCGCGCTCGGCGACCTTGGGCTTGAAGAGCTTCCGGTAGGCCTCGCACTTCTCGCGTGTGAAGGGGAAGTCGCCGTCCTTGCACCGCTGTATCGACGCGCACGAAGCGGGCGTGCCGACCGCGTCGTTGCACGCGCCGGACGATCGCACGACGGTGGCCGGCAGGACGAACCCGCAGCCTCCGGAGTCGTCGTCGTCACCCTCGGCAGTCGCCGTGAGCGTCGTGTCGTCGTCGCCACCCTCGACGATGGCGGCCGGCGTCTGCTTCTTCGGGGGCGCCGCGACCTCGACCTTCTTCGGCTGCGCCGGCTGCGGGGGGATCTCGACGATGGTGACGGGCGTCGTGGCGGCCGGCGTGGTGGCGCACGACGCGCCCCAGATCGTGACCGTGAGCGTCAGGAAAGCCTCGCGATCGACGCGCATCGGGAGGTCACTGTAACACGCGCGGCCGCGGCTCCATGGGCTCAGCGCCCGCGGGCCTGCTTCTTCTGCTTCTTCCGTTGGTTCCGTGCGCGCCGCCGGTCGTCTGCGGTGGTGGGGGCGAGCGGGGCGTCGGACGCGGCGCCGGCGTCGAGCTCCGCGAAGCCTCCGTGGAGCACGTCGTGAGCGAGGGTGTCGAGCGTGGAGCGTGTCGGCAACACCACGTCGCGCGACGCCGGATCGTCCGTGAAGACGGGCTCGTTCGCGAGCCAGGCGGCCGTCGGGTCCGCGCCGGACAGCGCCTCGTGGAGGCCACGGACGAGCTCGAACGGCCCCGGCGCGAGCCCACGCGCGCGGACGCCCGCCATGACGCCGAAGGACGTGGCGTGGGGGACACGGAAGGCGATCACGTCGATCGGGAGCACCGGGTTCGGCGATCTCGCCTCGAAGGCGCGCTTGCATGGCGCGACGTCGAGCGAGTGGTAGGCGCGGCACGCGAAGGGGCGTACCTCGTGGGCGGCGCACGAGCCGTCGTCGGGATCGAGGAGCGGGCATGGATCGGCGGCTGCGGTACGCTCGGACTCGGTGCGCGCCGAGCTGCGCGCGTAGCCCTCGTGGATCCGGAGCTCGACGTCCTCGCGGCGGGCCGCGGGGAGGGTCCTCACCTGCGCCGCGATGGCGAGGATCTCGGGCGCCGACGCGAGCACGGTCGCGTGGCAGCAGTACGAGCAGCCCTTCTGGCACACGGGGAGGCGCCGCTTCGGATCCACGATGCCGGGGAGGGCGTCCGCCATCTCGTCCGAGCCGCCGCGGGCGTCCTCGAGCATCTCGAAGAGCGCGGAGGCGGTGCGCTCCTCGAGGCGCTCGAAGGTCGTCACGGCCTGCGCTCCGAGGAGCGGCCGGTAGGTGGGATCGCGGACGTCGAAGTCGGGGCCGTCGCTCACGGGAAGAGGATACGGGCGCGCGCGCCTGCACGCACGCGCTCATCGCCTCCGGCCCGCCTTGTTGCAGAACGCAACGATCGCGTCGGCGACCGCCGCGTGGATCTCCGCGTCCACGCCGAAGCGCCTCGGCACGTGGAGGGAGTGGTCGCCGTGCTCGACGACGTGCAGGACGCTCCGCATGCGGAGGCGTGCCACGAGGGGCGCGAGTTCCCGCTCGCCACCGAAGGGATCGCGCTCGCCCTGCGCGAAGAACATGGGTAGCGAGAGGCCGAGGAGGTGCCGGAAGCGCTCCGGCACCGCCCGCGGCGGGCGGCCCTTGGGCGTCGACGTGGCCTTTCCGGGCGGCGAGAGCGGGTAGCCGAGGAAGATCAGGCCACGGATCGCCGAGGTGGGCGTCGACATCGCGGCCACGACCTGCGAGGCGATGCGCCCCCCCATGGACTTGCCGCCCACGAAGAGGGCGTCGAGGGGAGAGCGCGCGCGGACGGCGCCGATCATCGCGCTGTAGGCCGCCTCGAGCTTGCCGGCGGGGTCGGGCATCCTCCGACCGGCGGTCGCGTAGAGGAAATCGAAGGTGACGACGTCGACGCCCCGCGCCGCGAGCAGGCGCGACATCCCGACCATGAACGGGTGGGTCCGGGGCGCTCCCGCGCCGGGGGCGAACAGGAACGTGATGCCCGTCGGGTCGGCGGCGGCGTACGCGGTGGCCGGCACCGTTCCGAGGGCTCCGACGTCCACGGTGAAGCCCGTCTCCACACCGGCGGCGATCATGGCTCAGGGCGCGTTCTTCTCGCCCACCGTCGGCGTCAGGTTCTCGAATGCGCCCGTCCCGTCGGGCAGCCGCCCCCAGCTGCGCGCCTTGCCTATCTTGCCCGCTGGATACTGCGCGCTGTCCGCGACCTTGCCCGCCGGGGTCAAGAGGTACATCGTCTCGCCGTTGGCGTTCGAGATCGAGAACTCGCCGAGGAAGCAAGGCACGCCCTGCGGCACCGTGCACGTGACACCGGCCTCGAGGGAACCCATCACGACGAGGAACCCGCCCGGCGGGATCCTCGTGCCCTGCGGCAGGGTGAAGCGATCGTTGGGCGCACCGCCGTCGGTGTGGGATGCAGCGACCTTCCAGCCTCCGACGTCGAACACGATCAGCCCTGCGTTGTAGATCTCCACGAAACCCGCGCCCGCGCCGGAAACCTCGTTGATCCTCATCGAAGCGCTCCCCGCGTCGACGGCGCCGGGTGGATCCTCCCGCGAAGCGCACGCAGAAACGGTGGCGACCACGAGAGCGCCGGAGGTCAGGGCGAGGGCGACCGCGAGGGCGGCTGCGAGCAGGCGAGCGCGTGTCATGGGCAGGTTCCAGCGTGAACGGTAAGGATGGAGCTTTCTCCAGGATGAGGGATACGCTCCGGGGATGGCGCAACCGCCGGGCCATCCAGGTTACTACGGGGGGCCCTACGGGCAGGGGTGGTATTACCCACGGGGCGTCCAGCAAGCCCCGCCCCAGTGGGGGACGCCCGCCTACCCGTACGCGCCCGATCCCCGCTACGTGGGGCCCGCGTGGGCCGCGCCCGGGCCGTACCGCCAGGTGCCGAGGAGGTCCTCGGGCGGGTCCGGCTGCTTGATCGCCGTGCTCGTCGTGATGGGTGTGCTCGGGGCGATGGTCGCGGTGCCGATCGTGCTCGTGGTCCTCTTCGCGGCGTCGGAGGGGGACGACCGGCCGCCTCGCCCCGGCGTCGACGACGGGCCGATGGTGTACGACGACAGCAAGCCCACCACCGTACCCTTCACGCCGGGCATCACGACCACGGCGCCCGTGCCTCAGAGGGATCTCGGCGTCCAGGAGAGCTCCGCCGCACGGAACGTGCGCACGACGGGGACGTGCATGGAGACGAGCTCGGAGCGTTACGGCAGCGTGTTCGAGGCGCGGCGCGAGCGGGGATCGGCGCCGCACCTCCGGGGCCGCGTGGCGATCCTCCACCTGCGCGTCGGCGGCGGTCGATCCTCGTGGCCGTCGTCGCTCGACACGCGCATCGACGAGGCCGCCGTCGTCGCGCACACGTTCTACCAGCAACAGGCGGCGGCGAGGTCGATCGGCGACGTCACGGTGGAGATGATCCCGTGGTCGCTCCCCAACGCGCCGCTCGACATGCCCGCGCTCGTGACGGACAGCCACAAGAGCCTGGACGTGTACACGCAGCGGCTCCTGCGGACGCGCGCGCGTTCGGCGATCGAGGGCGCGGTCGGCTTCAGCCTCGAGAGCGTCGTCGCGTCCTACAAGGCGAAGGGCTACGACGCGGTGGCGTTCCTGGTCTACCTCCCCACGGGCACGCTCGCGCGCGACTTCGCGTGGTACGCCTCGCGCAACGACCCGCCAGGCGATCCCGAGATCGCCATCCTCTTCCCCCAGCGCGACCAGCTCGCCCAGCTCGCGGTGACCGTCTCCCACGAGGCGCTGCACCTGTTCGGCGCCTACGATCTGTACCGGCTCCGCACCGTGGGCTCCGACGACGTGCACGACATCATGGGCGAGTACTGCACGGGGCTCCGGCAGGCGCGGGTCGGCGACGCCACGGCGTACGCGATCGGGTGGCGCCCGACGCCGCCCGCGCGACCGTACTCGATCCAGGACAGGTGATCAGCCCGCCCGCGACAAGATCATCGCGAGCGCGATCCACAGCGCACCGGCGAGGACCGCGGCCGCGAGGTTGCCGCGCGCGATCTCCTCCTCGAGGTCGATCTTCTTCAGCAGGAAGCGATCGATCACCTTGATGGCGACGGCCCCCAGGACGAGCGCGACGAACGCGAAGAAGAGGTGGATGGCCTGTGAGACGAGGGTGGACTTGATGAAGGCGAGCTCCGGCATCCGCCCAACGTACACCGAGTCAGCGCGCGAGGAGCACGAGTCGGGCGCCGCGGCTGTCCTCCACATCCAGGCGCGAGGCGGGAGAGGCGGTCCAGGGGTGCGCCCCGGGGGCGAGCGGCTCGAGGAAACCCGCGCGCACGTGGACGTTGCCCGGGACGCCATCGATGGCCGTGGCCACGGACGCGAAGACCTCGGACGCGCACGCCACGACCTCCTCGGACAACACGTCGGCGACGAGCTCCTCCTGCAACCGTGCCTCGTCGAAGCCCATGATCGCGCCGCCGAGGAGCACGACCGTGCGTGGATCGCCGAGGACGAGGCCGAGGACCTCGCCGTCGTCGTCGAGGAGGGTCGAGCCGTGGAAGGAGGTGAGATCTTCGGTCGACGGCACGCGATCCACGGCCGTGGCCCGCACGGTGATGCCACGCTGGAGAGCCGCCTCGAGGGCCCCAGCGAGCGCTGCGACGTCGGGGAGACGCAGCGCGCCGGCCCCGGGCGGGACGGCCTCCTTGGCGTCGACGGGGCTCGCACGCGGGGCTGGCGGTGGCGTGACGGGGAGAGGACCGCCGGAGCGCGCGCCTTGGGCTTCCAGCTCCCTCACGCGGTGCGAGAGCACTTCGACCTGCCGGAGGACCGCGGCGTGAGCGTCCGCGAGCCGCGCGATCTCCCTCGACATCTTGCGTCGCGCGGAGGCGAGGAGCGCGTGGATCTCCGGCACGGCGACCTCCGACGCGGTGGCCCCCGTCGCGGAGAGCCCTGTCGCGACCCACCCGGAGCTGGCGGGCTCGAAGGCTCGGTCCTCGGTGCTCTGCCCCGACGTCCGCATGAGGTGGCTCGCCGCGTGTGCCAGCGCGCGGGTGCCCGGCGCCTCCAGGTGCGCGAGGATCCGCTCCTCGCCCGCCACGACGGCGATCTCGGGGCGGAGCACCGCCCGGTCCAGCGGGACGAGGCGCTCCACCTCGAGCTCCCACCGCCCCTCCCGCCGGAGCAACCGCCGCGGAGAAGACGCGCGCGGATCGAGCGCCGGGGTTCCCACGATTCCGAGAACGGCAGGGCCGGCCAGAGCTTGAGCCCTGACGGGAGGAGCGTCAAGATGACGGCGGTCGGCGGTCGGCGGTCGGGCGGTCGGAGGACCGCGGCACGGGCACGGGCACGGCACGGGCACGGGCACGGGCGTTGCTCTACGAGGCGGTGTGATCCGCCCCGCTCACGCACCCCTGTCCTCCCCCGCGGCGGCGGATCCCCTTCTTCCCGCGGGGCCGCGCGAGGTCGCGCCCCGGCACACGCGCCTCGATCTGCCGGAGGCCCGGAGCACGCTCGCGGCCGCCTGGCGCCAGAAGTTCGGCCGCGAGCCCAACGATCGCACGCTCGCCGTGCTCACCAGCCAGTGGGCGATGGAGACGGGCCGCGGCTCCGCGATGATGAACTTCAACTTCGGGGGCATCAAGGGCACCGGCCCGAGCGGCCTCACCACCGCCTATCGCACCTTCGAGGGCCACGACGCGACGCGGGTGGAGATCAAGGATCACTTCCGCGCCTACCTGTCGGCGCAGGAGGGGGCGCGGGACTACCTCGACGTCCTCCAGCGACGGTTCCCCGCCGCGCTCGAGCGCGCCGCGGAGGGCGACGCGCGCGGGTTCGTCCACGAGCTCAAGACCCACGGCTACTTCACCGGGTCCGAGACCGAGTACACGAAGGCGATCGGGAGCATCTCGCGTGAGCTGCTCGGCGAGGCGGCCGACGATGGGCGGGGGCTCCGGGGACACGTCGCCACCGCGGTGCGGGCCCTGGCGGCGCCGTTCCGCGCCCTCGGCGTGTTCGACTCGCTCGACGGCGACGACGTCGTCCGGGAAGCCTCGAGCGTGGTGGACTTCCACGATCGCATCGGCGAGGCGTCGCTGCGCGTCGCCGAGATGGAGCGGAACGTGCTTCTGCAACGGAGAGACGGAGGCCACACGTGAACAGGGAGAGCGGCATCGACATGGGACGACCGGACTGGTCGGACAAGACCATCCTCGTGACGGGCGGCACCGGCTCGTTCGGGCGGAAATTCACGGACATCGTGCGCAGGACGCGGCGCCCCCGGAAGATCATCGTGTTCAGTCGCGACGAGCTGAAGCAGCACGAGATGCGTCAGACCTTCGACGGCCCCGACATGCGCTACTTCATCGGCGACGTGCGCGACCAGGATCGGCTCCGCCGTGCGATGCGCGGGGTCGACGTCGTCGTCCACGCGGCCGCGCTGAAGCAGGTGCCGGCCTGCGAGTACAACCCCATCGAGGCCGTGCTCACGAACGTCATGGGCGGCCGCAACGTCATCGAGGCGGCGATCGACGCCGGCGTGCGCGACGTCCTCGCGCTCTCGACCGACAAGGCCGTCAGCCCTTCGAACCTCTACGGCGCGACCAAGCTCGTGGCCGAGAAGCTCTTCGTGCAAGCCAACGCCTATGCGGGCGCGACCCCGACCCGTTTCTCGTGCGTGCGCTATGGCAACGTCGTCGGAAGCCGGGGCAGCGTCATCCCGCTGTTCCTCGAGCAGCGGAAGGCGGGCAAGATCACCATCACCGATCCGCGCATGACCCGCTTCTGGCTGACGCTCGACGAGGGCGTCGCGTTCGTCACCCGCTGCATCGACGAGATGGAGGGCGGCGAGGTCTTCGTCCCCAAGCTCAAGGCCACCAACATCCTCGACCTCGCGACGGCCATCGCCCCCGGCTGCAAGGTCGAGACCGTGGGCATCCGCCCGGGAGAGAAGCTCCACGAGGCGCTCCTCTCCCCCGAGGAGTCCGCCCGCACGATCGACGCGGGCTTCTCGTTCGTGATCCAGCCCGCGCACCCCTGGTGGGACAGCGCGAAGTGGCGCGCCTTCCCGAAGGTGGCGCCCGGGTTCCGCTACGAGTCCGACTCCTGCGAGCCCCTCGGCATGGCCGCCCTCGCCGAGATGGCGGGGCTCCACACGAAGGCGGCCTGAACGACGCATGCCCGTGGGGCGCCATTAATCCGGCGCCGAACCTTCCGTACATGGCGGTGGGGCATCAAGGCCCCTCGGACCACCCCCGTGGCCCGACCATCTCCACGAAGGGGAAACGACCATGTCCATCGTCATCAACACGAACCTCGCGGCGCTGCAGGGCCAGAAGAACCTGTCGCGCACGCAGAACATGCTCACGTCGAGCTTCAACCGCCTGTCGTCGGGCTACCGCATCAACACCGCCAAGGACGACGCGGCGGGCATGGCGATCAGCGAGAGCATGAAGATGCAGATCCGCAGCTACACCGTGGCCGAGCGGAACGCCAACGACGCGATCTCGATGGCGCAGACGGCCGAAGGCGCGCTCGGCGAGCTCTCGGGGATCGTCGGACGCATGCGCGAGCTGGCCGTCCAGGGCTCGAACGGCTCGCTGCAGGCTTCGGACCGCGACTACCTGCAGACGGAGTTCAAGTCCCTCCAGGCCGAGATCAAGCGCATCATGACCGCGACCAAGTTCAACGGGCAGGCCCTCATCGCCAACTCGGCGTCGAGCCCGCTCGCGTTCCAGGTCGGCATCAACAACACCGCCGACGACCGCATCACGGTGACCTTCGGCGCCATCCAGCTCACCGCCCTCGTCTCGACGAGCACCACGGTGTCCGGAGCCGCCACGAACGCGCAGGCCGCGCTCGACACGCTCGACACCGGACTCGGGAAGATCTCGAAGAGCCGCGCGCGGTTCGGCGCGGTGATGAACCGCCTCGAGATCACGACCGCCAACCTCCAGACGGTCCGCATCAACATCTCGGCCGCGAACTCGCGCATCCGGGACGTGGACGTGGCCGACGAGACGTCGCAGCTGTCGCGGACGCAGGTGCTCTCGCAGGCCGGCTCCGCCATGCTCGCCCAGGCGAACCAGGCGCCGCTGCTCGCGCTCAGCCTCCTCCGCTGATCGCGGCACGGCGACGACCGACGCCGCGGCCTCCCCTTGTGAGCGGGGGCCGCGGCGATCGTGTTTTTCTCAGCTAAAGATTTTCCACAGGGGGACCGTTTCACCCTGAACCGGAACGAATCTCACGTGTTGACCTCGACCTTGAAACCATCGGCGGAGCGACGTGGCACGGGCCGTGCCTCGTGGGGGTCACCATGCCGATTCAACTAGGGGGCCTCGCCTCGGGGCTCGATACGGGCGCGCTCATCGAACAGCTGGTCGCCGCGAGCGGGGAGGGCCTCAACGGGATCGAGAAACGCATCAAGCAGGTGACGACCGCGCAGACGACGCTGTCGTCGCTCGGGACGGCGCTCGCCACGTTGAAGACCGCGTCGGATGCGCTCTCGGATCAGACGACGAACGGCGCGTTCGCGGCGAGGGCGAGCAGCGAGGACGTGAAGGTCTCGGCCCTGCCGACCGCGCAGGCGGGCGCGTACTCCGTCGAGGTGCAGGCCATCGCGCAGGCGCAGCGGACGTACTCGGCTTCCTTCGCCAGCAAGGACGCGGCGCTCGGGCAGACCGGGAGCCTCACGATCGCCGTCGGGGGCGGAGCCGCCAAGAGCGTTTCCGTCACCGCGACCGACACGCTCGACAGCATCGCCGGCAAGATCAACGCGCTCGACCTCCGCGCCGCCGCGAGCGTCTTCCACGACGGCTCGACGTACCGCCTCCAGATCCGCGGCCTCGACACGGGCGCGGCGAACGCGCTGGTCTTCACGGAGACGGGCACCGCCCTGGATCTCAACGGCGCCGGCGCGACGGCGACGGCCGGCAAGACCGTTCAGGCGGCGCGGAACGCGGCCGCGACCGTCGACGGCTTCGCGGTGACGAGCGCGTCGAACGCCATCGCGGGGGCCATCCCCGGGGTCACGATCACGGTCTCCAAGGTCACGACGGCGCCGGTCTCGGTCACGATCGACAGCGATCCGGACAAGCTCGCCGGCAAGGTCAAGGAGGTCGTGGACGCCTTCAACAGCGTCGTCAAGGCGGTGCACAGCGCGGCGGGGTTCGGCGCCATGAAGGCGCAGAACCCGGTGCTCGCGGGCGACTCGTCGCTCCGGACCATCGCGAGCCGCCTGTCGAGCCTGGTGAGCTCCACCTTCACGGGCTCGACGGTCACCCGTCTGGGGGACGTGGGCGTGACGCTGGCCAAGGACGGCACGCTCTCGGTGGACGAGTCCAAGCTGAAGACGGCGGCCGCGAAGGACATGCTCTCCGTCGAGAAGCTCTTCGGGCGCGCGAAGGGCGCGACCACCGGGGGCGCCATGGCCGGCCTCCGCGACCTCGTCAAGGAGATGACGGACACGGGCGGCACGTTCCTGGTCCGGTCGGAGTCGCTGGGGAAGGAGCAGAAGCGCCTCGAGGACCGCGCGACGGCCGAGCGTACCCGGCTCGACCGCTACGCCCAGGCGCTCCGCAAGCAGTTCACCGCGATGGAGGCGGCGTACAGCCAGAACCAGAGCCTGCTCGCGCAGATGCAGAGGCTCGGATGACGCCCCCTTCCCGTGGAGTCGCTCGATAGCATGCCAAACCCAGCGGCAGGACAGGCCTACAAGGTCGTGCAGATCTCGACGTCGAGCCCGGGAGAGATCCTCCTCGCGCTGTACGACGGGCTGTTCAAGTTCCTCCTGGTCGCGAGGCACGCGCTCGAGGCCGACCGGCGGGCGGCCGCGGGCCAGGCGATGTCGCGCGCCCACGCGATCATCTCCGAGCTGTACACGACGCTCGATCACGACCAGTACCCGGAGCTGTGCGACAACCTGACGAGCCTCTACGAGTTCTGCATGGCACGGATGACGCATGCCAACCTCAAGCGCGATCCAAGAGCACTCGACGACGTCATGCGCGTCCTCGCTCCCGTCCGGGAGGGCTTCCAGATCGCCGTGAAGCAAGCCGCGCAGGATCTGGCGGCGAAGGAGGCGACTCGTGGAGGACCGGAACGAAGCAGTGGTGAGCCTCCCGTTCGCGCGGAGAGGTAGACGGCTCGAGTACACCGTCCGGGGGCGCCCGCTCCTCTTCGAGCGCGATCGCGCCCGGTCCTACCCGGGTACGACCGGGCCTTGCGCGAGCACGTCGGTCTTCTACGACGAGATCGCGCAGGCCCTGCCCGGGGGCTCCCGCGTGCTCGACGTGGGCTCCGGTTCCGGGGTGGGAACGGCGATCCTCGCGGTCGCGGGACACGAGGTCACCGCCGTCGAGCGTGACGCCGATGCGGCCGAGCTGGCGCGGGAGATCGCGCCGCGCGCGAGGGTGGAGGCGGTCGGCGTCGAGGAGATGGTCGCCGGCCGAGCCTTCGACGCGGCGATCCTCGTGGACGTGCTCGGGCACGTCGACCGCACCGGCGAGGTGCTCGCGCGCCTCGCCGCGGCCGTTCCGGACGGCGCCGCGCTGTTCGTCGCGGAGGCGCGCGCATACCCGCTGCAGAGCCTCGTCGCGCCGGCGCGCCGCGCGTTCTCGAAGGCGCAGCTCTCGTCCGTGCTCGGCATGGCGGGATTCCGCGTGGAGCGCTGGATCGTCGAGGACGGCACCTTCCTCTTCGCCGCCGCCCGGCGTGCGGCGACGGCCGCGCACGCGGCCTACCAGGCCTGCACCGTGGCGACGTCGATCGACGACGCCCACGCGCGCGCGTGCGAGCTCATCGCTCTCGTGGACGGCGCTCCCGACCCCGAGCCCGATTCCCTCCTCCTGGAGGCGCTCCTCGCCCGCGCCGAGATCGCCCTCGCGCGCGGTCATGGCGACCAGGCCTGCGCCGACCTCGTGACCGCCGCGGGCCTCGCCACGCGGGACGCGCGTGCGGACATCGCGCTCGGCCAGATCGCGCTCGGCATGGGCGATCCGGAGGCCGCGCGCGAGCTCGCCGCGCGCGCCCTCGGCCGGGATCCGTGTGCGGCCGGCGCGCACGTCCTCTTCGCGCTCGCGGCTCCGGAGCCGTCGTCCTGCGTGGGGGGCTGGCTCTCGGCGAGCAGCCTGGAGCCCGACTCGTTCGACCTCGCCTGCGCGGCCGCGGACGCGACGATGGGCGCGGGCGATCCACGGACAGCTGCGTTCGTGCTGGAGCGGGCGCGCTCGTTCGGGTCGACGCCCCCCGCCCACTTCCACGAGATGCTCGCGCGTGTCCTCGGCGCGCTCGGCCGCCACGTCGAGGCCGAGTACGAGCTCCGCTTGCTCGCCGCGGGCGTCGCAGCCTGACCTGGAAAGCGTTTGTCAAACGGCGAAACCGCGCGCATGCTTCACGGATGCTCACGCGCAGCCGCTTCCTTCCGCCGGTCGCGGTCCTCGCCGGCGCGCTCCTCGTGGATCTCGCGGCCTGCGGCACCGACAACGGGAGGCCCGATCCGCTCGAGGAGGTCGACGCGACCACCACGACCACGACGAAGAAGGACTCGGGCACGTCGAGCGCAGGGGACTCGGGCGCGACCGTCGAGGTCGACAGCGGCGTCGAGGACTCGGGCCCGCCGCCCGACTCGGGCACCTGTTACGATCCGGGCGATCCGGGCGGCAGCGAGTCCACGGCGAAGGACCTGCCGAACATCGACGACTGCGACGGGTCGGGCGGCACGAAGACCGGCGTGGCGGCCGGCGTCGTGGACACGGACTTCTACCACTTCAAGGCGTCGGACACCTTCTTGTGCACCATCAGCCCGACGGCCTCGTCGAAGACGGCGGGCCTCGAGCTGTGCATGTTCTCCAAGTGCCAGACAGGCACCAGCACCGATTTCCAGGGCTGTACGCAGGGCACCGAGAAGACGTCCAGCCTCGGGGTGAAGGGCTGCTGCGTGAACACGCCCGGGACGCTGGCGTACGACTACAACTGCAACGGGACGACGGACGAGGCAGCGGACGTGTTCATCCGGGTGAAGGGGACCACGGACGCGTGTCAGGTGTACTCGTTCAGCTACAACTTCTGACGGTCGTCATCGGCGCGGCGGCGGCGCCGCGAGCCGCGTCGCCTCCACCACGCCGCGCAGGTGATCCTCGTGGACGCCCAGCGCGGCAATCCGGTCGCGCTCCTCCGCGTCGGGCATGCGCCGCTGCAGTACCGCGTGCGAGATCAGGTCCGCGGCCATCAGGTGCCGGATGAGCACGGGCGTCGCGTCGGTGACGTCGCCGTGGTGCGAGCCGCACGCCGCCACCAGCTCCGCGGGGAGCCTCCACTCGCGGGCGAGCTCCGCGCCGGCGGCCTCGTGGTGCGCGTCCACGATCTCGCGCACGCGCTCGGGCGTGCTCTTCTCCCTGACCTCGGAGAGGATGCGGAAGACGCGCGCCTCGCCGATGTCGTGGAGGAGGCCGGCCAGGTACGCGTACTCGTCGGGCTCCTTGAGCGTCTTCGCGATCGTGCGGGACGCCACGGCGCAGAGCACGCTTCGCTGGTACGAGGCGCTGACCTCGTTGCGGTAGCGCGCGAGACCCGTGCACGACGACTCGTACACGACCTGGAACAAGAGGTCGCGCGCGCCGCCGATGCCGAAACGGACGAGCGCGCCCATCGTCGACGTGACCTTGCCCACGCGCGCGTACATCGCCGAGTTGGCGACCGCGAGGAAGCGCGCCGCGAGCGTCGGCTCTCGATCCACCAGCCGCGCGATCCGCTTCAGGTCGGCGTCCGGATTGCCGGCCAGCTGGAGCGCCTCGCTCGCCGCCTCGGGGAGCACGGGGAGCCAGACACGGCCGCGGCCCAGCTGGCGCACGAGCGCGGCCTCGAGAGGATCGGGGGCGGCTCGCGGCGCCGGGCGCGCGGGTGAGGGGGGCGGGACAGGACGCCGCTCGCTCTCCGGCGCCGGCAGGTCCGGGGCCTCGGCTGTAGGCGCGACGCACACGCGGTTCTTCCCGCTGCGCTTCGCTTCGTAGAGCGCCTGGTCGGCGCGGCGCTCGACGCTGGCCGCGTCGGCCTCGGAGACGCCGGGCTCGAAGACGGCGACGCCGATGCTCACCGTCACCCCACGATCGCCGAGCGCCGGGATCCGGAGGCCCTCGATGCGCTTGCGGTGGCGCTCGGCGACCTGGGGCGCGACGTCCGCCGTGGCGCCGCGCGCGACGACCACGAACTCCTCGCCGCCGTAGCGTCCGTACGAGTCACCGTTCCGCGCCTCGGAGCGGACCGCGGTCGCGATCGCGCGCAGCACCTGATCGCCCACCTCGTGGCCGAGCGTGTCGTTGATGGACTTGAAGTCGTCGACGTCCATGAAGAACACCGCGTAGGGGACCCCCTCGAGCGTCGCACGTTCGAGCGCGAAGCCGATGGCGCGGCGATTCGGGATCTGGGTCAGGGCGTCGAGCGACGCGTCGCGACGGAAGGCGTCGCGCTCGCGCCGGAGGCGATCGAGCAGATCGCGCCCCCGCTTGTTCCTGAGGTGCACGTGGACGCGCGCGACGAGCTCGGTCGTGCGGGTGAGGGACACGAAGTCGTCCGCGCCTGCGAAGAGGCCCTTCGCCACGAGCTCCTCGTCGACGGTGCCCGACGCGACGAGCACGATCGGCGTCGCGCGCGCCAGCTCGGTCGCCCGGATCTCCCCGGCCAGCTCGAGCCCTCGGCCCCCTCCCGCGCGCGCGTCGAGGAGGATCATCTGCGGCTGGTACTCGTGCACCGCGCGGAGCACGTCACCCAGGTCCGAGAACGTGCGCGCGTCGTACCCCTGCTTCACGAGGAGCGCGCGGAGCGGCTCCCGCCGGTGCGGCTCCTCGACCACCACGAGCACGCGCGCGGGCCCGTCCACCGTCGGCGGTCGGCTCGACACGGTGACGGCCGCGGAGATGTGGCTCTGTCCCACGATCCGAAGGACGACCGTTCCGGCCGTGAGTTGAGATGCCCCCCCTGCCGTATTTCCTATGCTGCGACCGCGGTCGCTTCGGCCGCGTCGACCGGCGCGCCCGGGACACCCGAGACGGTCGGCGGCGCGGCCGCGGCGGCGGTGGCCTCGGCGGCGGCCGTGGCCTCGGCG